>NPIG01001550.1_pt1 | contig 11461 bp, 12 predicted proteins | sample 8637441 | NCBI WGS metagenome assembly NPIG01 (sample SAMN07420675, study PRJNA396082) | bioreactor metagenome | isolation source: sample BR6 brine-fed electro-methanogenic bioreactor BR | place: Japan: Kochi | collected 2016-06-14
CCATGATGGCATCACCTCATCAGATCACATTTTACATATCTCATTCTCTCCGAAAGAAGGGTGCTCTACTCCTCAAAATTACTCTTTCGGAACACCGCCTTGATGGGGCGTCCATCCAGGAAATTTCCTGCGTCCTTCGCTTCCAGAGCCTGCGCTTGGGCGTAGGCAGCAAAAGAGGAGATCCATTATACCCTTCCAGAAGACGGGACATGTGCGCAGAGAAGGCTTGTTATCATATGCCCCACCACAGAATGAACCCCCTCCACCTGTCCGTAGTCGTAACTCGGCACCAGAAGATGCTCTTCAGTATGATCTTTCGCCTTGCCCCCGTCGAAACCGAGCAATCCCAAGGTATGCATCCCTAACTCCCGAGCGGTTTGCAAGGCTTGAAGGATATTCGGAGAGTTGCCGCTGGCGGAAATTACGATGAGGAGATCCCCCGGACGGGCCAGGTTTTTCATCTGTTCTGAAAAAACACAGTCGTACCCCTCATCGTTAGCCCATGCAGTCATGAGGGGAACATTGTCGGAGAGGCAGATGGCCTTAAGGCGCCTCTCCTTCTCTCGCGGGCTTGAACCCAGGGTCGTTTTTGCAAGATCACAGGCCAAATGCGATGCGGTAGAAGCGCTTCCCCCATTTCCCGCAATAAAAACAGTGCTCCCCTCCCTCCAGGAAGAGAGCAATATCTCCACAAATCTCTCCACACATCTCCAGGAAATGCCCTGAAGGTGTGTGCATATGGAATCCGCATAAGCTTGAACAAAGTCTCTCATCTCTCTCCGGCTCCTTTCAGCTTTATAGAGCAAGCCCCAGTAGACACAGCCCTCTGGGCCTCTGTATATCTTGTCGGAGAATCCACCGCACATCTGTACCCCGAGAGAGGATAGCCGAAGAGAGGCTCCTCCTCCAGGATGAGAGAAAAAACATCCCCCGGCAGGTCGCAGAAACGATCCCTCGGGATATAACGAAAAATCTCCCTCTCCAGAATACACACCCCGGAGTTTACCCAGACAGTTCCTGTATTGCGGCAATCCTCCGGGGCAGGCCTCTCAAGAAAAAGGGAGATACGCCCCGTCTCATCCATCTCCACCACGCTGTTTGAACCCGCACGCTCGTGGAGCAGTTGCGTTCCCAGACCGCCCTTTTCCTTATGGTACCCAAGCATGGCACTGTAATCCTGATCCGTAAGCACATCTCCATAATGCACAAGAAAACAATCGTCCTGGGCCAGAAAGGGTTCCATCTGCTTCACCCCCCCCGCAGTTCCCAGCAACTCCGGTTCGTATGAGTAATGCAGATTCACCCTCCAGAAGGAGCCATCCCCAAAATAGCTCTGGATAACCTCGGGCTTATAGTGGAGATTAACAGCTATCTCCCTAAAATCGTGGGCTGCAAGGTTTGTAATGATATATTCAAGCATGGGTCTCCCCGCCAGGGGAAGCATGGGCTTGGGGATCTCCTCCGTAAGGCTNNCCATAGCCGGCACAAAGTATCATGGCTCGCATGAGTTCTCCAAAATCCACCTCGCCGCTTCACTCAAGGTATCACATGTATAATCCGGAAGAATGGTTAGATCAAGCTCTTCTGCAGTCTCTATGGGAGGAGCAAGGTGGGCTCCCGTACGAAGCAGCACCGTTCTGCATCCCGCCCTTGCTCCCGCTATAACATCCGTGATGCGGTCTCCCACCATAAAGCTCCTCTTCAAATCAATATTCCAGTCCTTCGCCGCCTGCAGAAGCATCCCCGGACGAGGCTTCCGGCAATCACAAACCTTACGGTATTCGGGGAGAGTGGCATTGGGGTGATGCGGACAGACATAAAAGGCATCCAGAAGAGGCCCTCCTGCTCGGGCTATTTTGTTCCGTATTTCTACATTCAGCTCCGCCACCTGGGCCTCTGTGGCAAGACCTCGGGAGATGACGGTCTGGTTCGTGACGACGATGAGGAGGAGATTAGTATGACTTAAAGAGGAAAGCGCATCTGCAACATCCAAAAAAAGTCGAAGTTGTATTTTGAGTGTTAATAAATCAAAATCGCTGACCAAAACTCCATCTCGATCAAAAAAAACAGCTATATTTGTTGACATTTTTCTTAACATTTATCACCTTAAACTTGTTCAGCGAAATTTAACTAAAAACTACCAAAGAGGATAAATATCATCTTTTTGAGATTCACTAGGGGAAGATGTTTTTCTTCCCTTTTTAAGAAGGCCGAGCAAAAATAACAAAAACTTTTTAATCATATTACGCACGCTTTCTTCAAATGCATGCATGTCTGTTTATATCCCTCATCATTCATATGGACTCTGTCCACAAAACACCAACCAGTGTAATCCATTTTATTCAAATCAAAGAACTTTACACCAAGCGTATTGCAATGCAATTTAATAAATAAGGTATCGAGGAAATCAACTCTTGCAAGGAATTTCCTGCACGAATACCAAGATTCATGAAAATAAAATTAGAATTTTTATTTAAAAAGGATGCGAGAGTATTGTCATCTGAAGTACTCCCATCGCCAAAAGCAAAGGATCCACCTAACAGTAGCCCTTTTTTTGATGAGTATTTAGACCAAGACAAACTTGTAACATCTCCGGAAAACACTGAAGAAGAAATTCGAAAACCATTTTCATCGGTATTTGCAGATTTAGAGCAATAATTACACGGCTGAGAAAATGCCAAGTAAGGGGTAGCAACTTTCAACATAGTATCATAGTCTCGAAGCTGTGGTGCCAGTCTATATCGCACATTCACAGCCACTCCCGCTTTAACAAGAAACAACGTCTCAACTCTATTAACTTAAGCGCCTTGCGACTTGCCTCCTGTAGGGAAAAAAGCTTTCAGCTAAATTCATGACTTTTTAGGGAAATCGTCACCAAAAAGCCCTCTTCAAGGTACAAAAACATAAACCCCTGGGAATATGCTTCTCCCCTAAGGGGTAGCACCTTGATAACACTAACCGCTACCGCACCGGGCGTCAGCCATAGGTTGGGCAGGGAGGTCTTTCGAAACCATAAACGATCATGCGTAGAAGAATCTCCATGGATGGAGCAATAAAATCACGAAATTGTGAGCGAAGCCAATACCATAGCATCCTTTTACTCCCCGCTTTTTCCAGAGCAGCCTGGAAAAGGGGACAACAAAGCTGCTGCACTTGATCCACCAGAAAGGCAAGCATCGTAAGGATCGAGAAGTTTACGCTCAGGTGCTTTTTGCCCAGGCCATAGTTGTGATCAATACTGTACCCCTGATTTTTGAGTGTGTTGAAGGTTTCGTTTTCAATCTTCCAGCGTGCTCTGCCGCAGCGCATGATTTCCATGACGTTCTCCGGGGTAATTTCAAGATCTGTAACCCAGCTGAAGTGCTGCTCTTTCACCGTACCTTTTTTAGTTTCTGTTTCCCAGTATTCGAGGAAGTTGACCGTAAGTTCTTTCTGGCTACTGGCATTGAGAGGTACTCCGTGGACGAAACGGAACCGGTGTCTTTTATCTGCTTTCGTGTCGTCGGGAAGCTCCAGCTCCGTAACCTTTCCCTTTTCGGCGGTATTGACGTGGTGGAAGAGAAAGGGGTGATCTCCTGGCTTGGCACCGAGGATGTAGCGAAGATTGTGGTTCATCAGCTCCTTGATATGAGGTGCATTCGAACTCAGGCCATCCTCCACAACGATGATCTTCAGGTGGGGATGCTCCCGGCGTAAATCCCCAAGGAGACGTTTTGCCGCATTGCGCTCACAGTCGTTTTTCGTGGAACCGTCCTGTCGTCGGATAGGTTCGGGACATATGGGAATAACTTCTCTCTGTCCCGGCGCCACAAAGGCCCCAGCGAGCATCTGGAGATAGTATTCCTCGGTGCCGTTACGTTTCTTTCTGACCTGGCAGTAGTCGCTTCCGATGGCTTCTGAGCTGTAGAGTTGCGTTCCGTCCACTGCCAACACGAGATACCCGCCCAGGCGAGTCATCCGCTCCAGAGCTTTTCCCTGCTGCAGCTCATGGAAAACAGTGCGGAAGGGGCGTCGGAGATGTGCCGGAGATACCTCGTCCAAAATGCTGCGCATCTGGCTGTCACAGGGAATTTTTTCAACGTTGAAAACCCCATGAATACTCTCAGGCTCTTCCTGGCGCCGTTGGTCGAAAGCGAGCAGGGAGGGATCCTTGAGGGAAAACATGGCAAAGGCACTCATTAATACATCGGGTAAAGGGATTGATGCGTTCTTCCCCCGATGATCCGGAATCTTTTCCATGTCCCTGTGGATACGGGAAAAAAGTGCATCTGCATTCAGATGTTTGCGTAGTACGATTTGCTCCACCGTGAAGCACCTCCTGTCTCTAAAAAATCTGGACATAAAATATCATTATTTTTTCAGAATTGTCAAGATAGGAGGCGTCTTTCAATACATTACAGCGTTGAGTTAATAAGTTAGCTTAAATTGTACGTCGAAAAGATCTAGAAAGTTTGCGAAATGTGTTTTTTTGAGCCCAGTTTTTGCAAGGGTTTAAGCTAAAACGGGAATCGCTGGCACATTCATAAAAATCAAACTCCTCAATGAATTAATTTACAAATTGGTTCATTCATGCCAAGTTCTCAGGCCCTCCCTTAAGTGCATCTCTACAACGGATACACTCTGGTGAACAAACCGTTTTTTGAGGGTTCTTGAAGATAACATCAGCAAGGCGCTCCAAAAGAGTAGGTAGATATGCGCAAAGAACGTGTGAATTCCCCACATATCGTGATTCAAATACATCGGCACAATCCGAGAATAAACATTGAAATCCCTTTGCACACCCAGACGCCCGTACTCTCTTCACATTACCATCCCGATCACGCATCCATCTATAAAATGGCCTTCGCCCGGCCCTTTCCTCGGCAACATGAACAGCCGTACACGAACGGAGATCAACACCAAGCAAAAGCACATACCCAAAATTATCTGCCAACTTTTCCAACGGCAAATTGGTAGTACTCCAAGGATGGTCCTTAACTAAAAGAGGCGCCAAATCTCCCCACGCAGCCCAAGAATGCCAAGGATGATCACTTCGAAGAACTCCTGGATATTTTAAAAATTCTTTGCAAACAATCCCCATACTTTTTTCTATGCCTGCCTGTTCCACCAAAAACCGAACTTCTTCCTTCGTCCAATTATCATAAAAGGCGTAATCACAACCGTTATTCTCAGGTCTTTCATCTAAAGGAGGTGGCGAATTAGCTTCCCAAGAAAAAGCTGGCATCATAACAGTTGAAAAAACACGCATCAAGGAATCTATTAGCGTACGGTGTCCCCCGAAAACATGACCGAAACTACTTAGTGAGGAATGCACTACAATCGCACCACCAGAAGCTTGTAAGCCTTGGAATATATCTATAAGATCTTTTTCATATACAATTACATCAGAAGAACTCACCTCATATCACTTCTTCCCAACACATACGGCTAACAAATAATGAGCCATCGGCAGAAACCCCGTATGAAGAACCTCATCATTCATACCAAACATGAAGACATTGCGATAATAATTCTTACACAATCTCTTAAGTTCGTCTCCACTTTTACAGTTAACATGCCCCTTTTTTGACCCCTCAGAAGCGTATTTTTGAGATTCCAAGGAAGGAATGCCGAGAATAAACACTCCGTCTTCCGTAAGACTATCAACAATATTTTGCATAAAAATGTTTTCTTGCAAGGGACTAATGTGCTCAAAAACATCAAGAGAAAAGGCCCCTTCAAACATTCCTACTTCCACAGAACTATCAAGAATATCGTGACCAATAAAATCAATGTTCAAACGAAATCTTTCCGTCATCTCCCGACAAGTCTCGACATGTGGTCTATAAAAATCGATAGCAGTCAGTGATTCTACGGCCTTAGCGACTACCAAAGTTCCTAAACCTTCTTGACATCCCACCTCAAGAACCTTATTGAAACCATCAAACATTTTTGCAACAAACTTATACCTGGCAAACAAGAAACCAAGACGTCTAGGATCGGAGAGCAAGTGATAGGTATTATATTTCCCAAGACAAAAACGAGGAGAATTTTCTACGTGGATCTCTCTATACATCTCTTTTGCCGAATCAGAAGAATTCTTGCCGAAAAAATCTGTCATCATACAGTCCTCTCATTTCATACAAGTGTTCTCTATGTCTTCCATAAAATCGACGATCGACTGAGCTTCAATTTGAGAAAAATTTTCATTAAAAAGAAGATTGAAAGATGCGTTCCTTGTTGCTACTGCATTAGGACATGACGATGAGAGGGGGCCTAAAAAAGATCTCGCCCAAGGCCACTCAGAGACAACATAATCATAACGAGGATTAACCGTAACACCCCTTGCTATGAGTTCTCTGCCCATTTCGATGGCTCCGAAATTCTCTACACTATCCACAAAAATAGGTTGGAAAAATGGAGAATCCTGATCTGAAAAAAACATCATTCTAGCCCTTTTGAGTTTAACCACCATCATACTTTGCAAGAATTGAAGAAACTCAATCCTTCTCCTCATGGTTTCATCTAACTTTCTCAAGCTGCAAAGGCCTATCGCACACGAAACTTCATCTAAATTAAAATTTAATGCAGGAAACATGAATGCGCTTGGAGTTTTTGCGTCAAAGTTTGGATCAGAAAATGGCTTTCCCCTATCAGCATAAGCTCTCGCAAGCCAGTATAATTCCTCATTTTGTGTATATACCAAGCCTCCGCAACCCCCTGTCGCATGGGCTTTACGGTACATTGTAGAATAAGCAGCTATATCTCCAAAGGTGCCAACCTTGCGCCCTTTACAACGAGCTCCATGAGCCTGTGAACAGTCTTCCAAAACTAAAAGATTGTTTCTCTTTGCAAAATCCATGACAGGTTCCATATCAACAGCTTTCCCCGCAGAATGGACTATGACAATAGCTCTTACAGAATCATCCATTACTTTCAGAATCTCATTGACATTCGTGTTATAGCTCCACTCCCCAGCATCAGCAACTACAGGAGTCAAATTCTGTAAGATAATTGCGTTGATAGTTCCGGGGTCAGTAATTGGAGAAACTACAACCTTGCTGCCCTTAGGGAGTTGAAGGGAAGCTAAAGCCACATATACTGCGGCTGTGCCCGAAGAAACAGCGTCAGCATAACCCTGCCCCCCTTGATATTCCACAAAAAAATCTGTATACATTTGTTCAAAATAACCTTGATAGCCGTAATCCAACCCACTACTAGCATAGTGATCAAAGACACTCCGAATAGCTTCTAGCTCTGCCTCTCCAAAAGCCATACGCATCGGTAAAAGAGAATCCATTTTTCAAGCCCTTTCAAAGCAATGGCGAATCATCGGTATTATTCGCCATCAAAAATTTCAAGCCACGCATAAACCCTTGCGATTTTACTTTATCACTCAACAACTCAGCCGCAACAATAAAAGTAATTATCCCCAAGATAGATTTTGGAACAACACTGTTTTCCCAAGGAGTTCCAGAAAGAATGACGGCTGTTTTTTCAGAAAGAGCTGAAGGCAGTCGGTCAAGCATCTTTGCTATCCGCTCATCCTCAGGAACTATATGACGAGTGATCTCTATTTCTTCATTCGTAAAAGGGTTTTGCACACATAACTTCTCCGTCACAAATTTTTCACTACTTGCAATAGGTGCCCCAGGTATGGAATACATTCTCGGAGTCACAGCGACCTGACATCCTCTAAGAATATACGTCATCGCAACTTCCATTGTTCGAATTAGTTCCTCCGTAGAGGACTCCGGTATTCCCAAAATTATATTGATTTGAGGATCTAAATTAGCCTCAAGTAAGGCATTCAAAACTCGGTGGCAGTCGTCCTCTGTAATGCCCTTCTTGTTCACCGACTCACATAGAAGCAATCTACTTGAGAATGTTTCAACCCCCAATCCAAAGCTGTGAAAACCCGCTTGGCGCAAAAGCTCAATAAATTTTACCCGAACATTCTTTTGAGGATCCAAAAAATCGGCTATACGGGCTTGACAATTAAAAATAAGGTTATTCGGGATTGCTCCACTACGTTTACCTTCAATCAGCATAGAGCATAAATTCTCCACTCTTCTGATACCGAACTCACTACCAACTAAAAAGTCATCGTCACTAAACAAGAACCCCTTGGCCCCTATTGTTTCAACGTAATAGGTAACTATATCGTAAACCTGCTCTGCGGATAAAAAAACCAAATGCGCCGTCGAATTCTGGGATTCTTTAAGAAAAGACTGAGAACTACAAAAACCACATCCTCTAGGGCAATGACTCGTCGTATAAAGACGGACATTTTCCAAAACAAAGCGACTACTGTTAAACTGCAACCCCGCAATAGCCCCCCGCAATTTATCCCAGTAAGCACAAAACGGTATATCAATTTTCTTTACCCTATGGTAGGAGTATTCTTCAAATATCTCCTGCGTGAGCGGCATCTGGGGTTGAATTTTCACATCACCATGTTCATTTTCATAGATAACACCCGGTATGTCAGATAAAATTTTAGATAAATTTTCCTCCTGAACAAAACCACTCAAGGAGGAGCAAAACATGGCTAAACTGTCCTCAGCAAATCCTGTAAAAATAATTTGGAGGCCTGCCTTTAACCACTGCTCATAATTTAGAGTGGCTTCTTGTCCCCCGCCTATCCACCATATTTTTTTGGGAGACTCCATTCCTGCTCTTTGAAATCTCCATATCAGCGAAAGGTCCTCTTCCATGTTGTAATGAGAAACACTAAACCCCACAACATCATAACATCCACTTGAAATAGATTGCAAATATCTTGATTCTTCTTCCATATCCAAATCAAGAACATCACAACGCACGCCCTTTGCCTCAAGAGAACTCTTTAATCTATAAAGACCCGAAGGTGGGGCTATATAAAAACCTTTTTGTGAAATTGACGTGACAAGAAGGACACAAGGGATGCTTTTCTCCTCCAAGTTTTGTAAAGGCAAACAAATTCCCTCCTTAGGTCAAGAAAGCTCTGCAAGATTTCGACATGTTGTTTTATTCGAAATATATGAACTCATAATCCCCCGCATACCCAAAATGCCGATACAGCCAGATCCATTCTGCGGTATCGAAAAAAGACTCCGCCGTCAGGGCCCAGCATTGGAGATTGAAAAGTTCCTGTTCGTCTCGGTAGCTTTCAAGCATAATGTACTTCTGTTTCCCCACCCGCTCGATTTCCGCCAGGGCAGTTTTCAGTTCGAAAATACGCAGATTATGGAGCGTGGCGAGGGAAATAACAAGATCGAACTCCTTATCCCCGAAGGGATAGGCATGCTGGGCTCCGTAGTGCAGAAGGGTTCCCCGGAAATCGGGGTGCGCTCCCTCCAGAGCATGTCGGGAGATATCCATCCCCGTCAATCCAAGCTCCGGCATAATCTGCTGCATTTCGTAAAGCAAGAAGGCCTTGCCGCAGCCCACGTCAAGCACCTGATCTCCCGGCTTGAGGTTATAATGATCTATCAGTGCCTGGGCCACGGGCTTCCATCGACCGGGCATATAGCTGTACCCCCCATAGCCGTAGCGGCGATCCCCATCCCAATACTCTGCTTCGTACTCCTTAGCCTTGCGCATGCACTCCACCTTGGAATCCATCATGCGCTCAAGATAATCCCGTTTTGTACTTTTATGGAGCGGTGTAACGATCTGCATCATACGACCCATGGAAACAACTCCTCACAATTGCTTTGGGATTACTCTTTGTACCTCTCCATAATCTATATGCGAGAGGCACTCCTCCACTTTGGAAAGCTGATGCTTTCTGTAGTCTTCAAAATCCCCATGGTGCTGCATAGCATAGCGTCTTCTTCTGCCGTCTTCTGGAAGAAAAGGATTCAACATAATGCAGCACCACTTTATCTGGTAGAGAGGGTGAAGAAGTTCAAATCGTCGGCGATGCCTTCGGGGATCCGTAAAAAGAGCTGCCACCTCCGAAGCAAAAAGATCGTAAAACTCCAGAGGAACCGGAAGCTGGGGCTGACAAAAGAAGTCACATACCACCTTGGCAGGATCATCCCATCCGGCATATTCAAAATCGAAAAAGCGGAGTTTTCCATCTCTTTTGTCCCGAAGAGCGTTATGAAAACCAAAATCCGAAGGAGAGATACAGCGATCCTCCGGAGCAAGCTCTTCGGCAATATCCAGAGAAGATGCCACAGCTTGTCTTCGTATCAGGGCGGAGATTTCTCTCCAGAGAGGATAGAGAATCTCCACAACAAAACGCTTTGCCTCTGCCTCCAGGGGAGAAGAAACGTTCATGCCACAGAGGGCGGCAACTCGTTGCCCCACACATTCAAGGTGCTGCCCCAAGCTGAAACACGCTTCCGCACCCTGCATCAAGCTCTTGGCTTCTTCGCTCTCTCTACGCTGGTTGAGGGCTGTAAAAAAGGCCCCCGCCTCTCGAATTCTCTCCCGGGTTATCTCCTCCGGGACAAGGGGAAAACCATCAATATACTCGTAAAGAGCCAGGGGGGGAGGAGAGCTGCTTATCATAGGTTTGGGAATGCTCCGGATTCCGGAGTTCCAGGCGAAGGAGGAAAAAGAAAACTCCGATTGAAGCCGATCCCTTTTGGTAGTATCGGCATCCTGATAGTATTGCTTCAATAAAAAAGAACTTCCCCCCGCTTCTACAAGGTAAACCCTGTTATTGCCTCCTCCGGGAAGGGGCTCCATGGAAAAGGGAGCATGCACTCCCACCGAGCGAAGCATGCTCCCTACCTGTTCGATACTCTCACAATTTTTCATGCTCATGCATCCCCATCAAGAGCTTGCCCGCCTCGAACCAGGAGGAAACTCTCAGAAAACCTTCCTCCTGGAGGAATCTTTCGGAGGGATCAAAAAGGATCTTTTGTGTCTGTTCCGGAAAGTCCCGTTCCCCGAGAAATTCCGGAAGGTCGTCCACGAAGTGGGTGCAGCTGGAGGCGGCAATACGCTGCAGCTTGGCTTCTTTGGTAAGTTCAAAGTACACCTCCAGAGGGTGCGGAAGCAGCGGAAAGAGACGATGCTCTATCCAGTCTGTCGCAGCCTTATGCAAGTCATATTTCTCTCTGCCTCTATAGGGGTAGCGGGTTTTATGGCTGATAATAATGACCGTCACTCCCTGGAGCAGAAGCGAAGAAAGCGCTTCTGCCGCCCCGGGAAAGAGGGGAGCTTCTTGAATGCGTTTGCCGTAGACATATCCCTGCAGCTCCGTCCAGAGATGCTCCTGCTGAACCTTTCGAAGATATTCCCGAACGGCCCCCTTGGATGGAGAAATTCCAGAGGGAATAATCCCCCACTCCAGAGCCGCCGCATGAAAAAGACCCTCATAGCAGACAAGGGTATTGTCGAAATCCACACCCACTATCATGACGACAGATCTCAGGAGTGCCGCATGGCGATAATGGGGCGCAGAACCTCTCCCTTTTCCAGATCATCCAGAGCCTGGTTGATCTGTTCCAGAGGATAATCCGGAGAGAGAAGCGGAGAGAGA
>NPIG01001297.1_pt2 | contig 11436 bp, 10 predicted proteins | sample 8637441 | NCBI WGS metagenome assembly NPIG01 (sample SAMN07420675, study PRJNA396082) | bioreactor metagenome | isolation source: sample BR6 brine-fed electro-methanogenic bioreactor BR | place: Japan: Kochi | collected 2016-06-14
CCCACACGCTTCCGCCACTCCGGCCCCGACCACGTCTCGAACGGTTTGCTTTGGGGGCTCGCGCGCGCGAGATTGGTGAAGTGAATCCCCTCCACAAAGCACCCAAGGGGCCACCTCGCGGGGCCAGCGTCCAGCTCGTGTACGCGGGACTGCTGCTTGCGGGCATCGGCACCTCCGGGCTGCTCCGGACATTCCACGACCACACGCCCCGGCTCTTCGGTGGGCCTCTCGGCTCGCTGNNGTCGGCCTGCTCGCGATGCATCTCGTGCAGCGCCGGCAAGGGCGCGACCTTCTGCCCGAGTGGCCGGAGCGCGGCGGGCTCCGGCCTGCGCTCTGCCTTCCGCTACTCGTCGTGCTGCTCGGGGAGAAGTGGCTCGCCGTCGACCTGCTCGGCGAGGCCTACAACTGGATCGACTTCCGCTTCGAGGACCCGGCCGTGGCGGACGCGGCCTATCGCCTCTGGACCGCTTTCGCGCTGCTCGGCGCCGCGCTCGCGCTGCTATGGGTGCTACGCCAGACCTGGCACCGAATCGGCTCGGCGACGACGGGCGACCGCTTCCTCCGCGCCGCGCTCGACGGCTCCCTCGCCATCGCCGGAGCTGCCGTCGTCATCGTGGCCCTGGGCTTCGCGGGAGGAGGACGTTTCGGCGTCCCGGGCGCCACCGCCGGCACCGGGCTCGCCATCGCCGCGCAGCTCGTGCGCCCCGCCGCCGAGGAGCTCTTCTTCCGCGGGCTGATCCAGCGCACCCTCGTGCGCTTGCTCGCCGAGGCCGGCCTCGGCGAGGGCCGCCTGCCTCGCCTGCTCGCCATCGTCTCGATCAGCGTCGGCTTCTCGCTCGAACACATCGACCCAAGCCTGCCGCTCGAGCAGAACCTCCGCGCCCTCTTCTTCGTGTTCGTCGTCTCCTCGGCGCTCGGCGCACTGCTCGAAGCCTCGACGAACCTCTACCTCGTCATGCTCGCGCACGCGGCGTTCAACCTCGGCACCGCGGGGCTGATCCCGCTCCCGGTCGACGCGGAGGGAGCCGCACTGCTCCCGCCAGCGCTCTTCGGCGGTCTCGTGATGATCGGGCTCTTCGTGGCGGTGACGCTCAGGCACCGCGCGCAGCTTCAGCGCAGCGCTTGAGCTCGTAACGCGATCTCCGCGTGAGGGTTGTCCGGGTCGTCGGCCCAGCGCTCCGCTTCGGTGCGGAGGCGCTGCCTGGCCGCGGCCTCGTCGCGCTCGCCGCTGAGTTCCTGGACCTCCGCGAGCGCATCCCACACCGGCTCGGATTCCGGGCCCTGCGCGGTTAGGATCGCCTCCTCGACCTGGGTCTGGAGCGCACGCAGCGCGAGGGTGAGCTGAGCCCGCCGGCTCGCGCGCGCCGGCCCGTGCAGACGGATCAACCCGTGAACGTGGTTGGGGAGGATCGCGAGCTCGTCGAGCTCGAGTCCGGGGAAGTGGTGACGCAGCGAGCGCCAGGTGGCCAGGACGAGCTCACCCGCCTCGCTGAGCACCGCGTAGCCGCGCTGGACGCGGCCGAAACGAAAGACCCGGCCACGCGTGCGCAGCGTGACCATCACCGCGTCGGTCTCGGTAGGGGCCGGCGTCCCCCAACGCCTTGGCATCTCTCGCATCGTCCATCCCTCCACCCTGCCTACTCTTCCCCAGCTCGGCGCTGCCGTGGAGCCCTCTCTCGCGCCCGGCGTCCCGCTCCCGGGAACTCGAGCGCCGACTCCCAGCTCGCGGGGTCGTTCTCGTTTCGGGTTTGAGAATCGATTCAGGCGTCGCGCGGCAGAACCAGCTCGACCCGCTCGCCCTGGACCTCGATACGTCCGCCGAGCTCCTCGGCTCCCGCGGACGCGCGGGCGAACTCCGCGCTCGCCTCACCACCCCAGTCGTAGCCCGGCGTCGTCAGCGAGAGGCTCAATCCGCCCGGCAAGAGCCGGCTCTCGATGCTCCAGAGCGCGTCGCCCGCGGGCGGAGTCTCGAGCGCTTGGCGCAGGAGACCCCAGATCAGAAGCGCGTGCGCAGCCGGGTCGTCGCTTTGGGTGACGCCGTCGTTCGGGCGGCAGGCCAGCTCCACCCCCGCCCGCTCGCATCGGCGCCCGACGAGACGCGCGACGATGCCGAGCACCTCGGCCACACACACCGGCTCCGCCGCCCCGCGCACCCAGCCGAGCACCCGCTGCACGTCGGCGACGACCGTCCGCGCCGGCTGCCCGGCGTTGAGGATGTCGCTCAACGCGGGACGAAAGCGTCCGGGGTCGCCGAGCATCAGCGCGAGCTCGGACTTGCCGAGGATCGTCGCCAGGTGATTGTTGAGATCGTGCGCCGCCTGGGCCGCGAGCTCTGGGAGTGTGTCGAGTACGTAGGCGCTGGGCGCCCGCTCGTGGACCAGGAGCGTCATTGCCGCTGTCTCCTTCTCCGAATCGGAAACGCGGCTAGTTGAGACTCGTGTATCGGGCCATGACGCGCACGAAGCGCCGGGTGTCGAGCGGCTGGGCCATGATCGTGCGGCCCATGCAGCGGAGCTTGACCGGCTCTTGCGTCTCGTCGACACAGGCCGGGAGCACCTCTTCGGCAATGCCGGCTTCCAGGTGCTCGAGATCCTTCCGCGTCACCTCGATGCAGCGCTCGGTGACGGGAGAGAGGTCGGTGGTGGTCTCCGGGACTTCCAGGATCGCGGCTGCGTACATCGTTTTCATACCCCCTTGCCTCCCAGAGCAGCGGTCAGCGGCTGGCACCTGCCTCTTGCTCGTCGAGCATCTCGGAGAGGAAGCGATCGAGCTCCCAATCGACCTCACCGATCAACACCGAACCGTCCGGCAGCACTCCAGCACAGGCGCAAGGGAACGGATCCCGCGAGACTTTGACGTCCTCGTCCTCGAGGAAGAAGTCGATGAGCCGCTCGCCCGGGCGCGACAGGAGCAGCCACATGTTCTGCCCCGAATCCCAGCTCGCGTCTCCCCCGACCACGAAGCCGTCGACGGGCCGTAGCTCATTGGCCGCGCGTCCGTTGCGGTTCAGAAGTCTGGGAGTTGTTCTCGTCTCTTCGTTCATCTTCGCGTCCATTCCAGCGCCAGCTGTCTGGCTGCCTTCCCCTAGAGCAACGGGCGTGCCAGCTTCCACGGCCGCTTGGCCCTGCCCCTCTCATCGGCACACAAGTCAAGAACTTTTGGCCTCTTAGCCCGAATCGCCCTCAACTCACCCGGAACGCCTCCACGTAGGAAGTGTCCAAATAAGGACGGGATAGCGTCCGGACACCTGCCAAAAAGTGGCAGCTCGTGTCACTGGATTGCTAAGTGATGCAAAACCGGCGACCTAGACTCGCCATTCCATGTCCGCCCGCGGACACCCCTGGCGTTGAATGGCATCCAGACAGGTCGTCCGGACATCTTGACCGGAAGTCGGACGAGAGATTCCGCCCCGAAAAGGCACAAGAAAACCCCCCGCTGGATGCGGGGGGCCGGTTCTCGGACAGCCTCGAGCGCTCAGCCCGCAGTAGGACGCCGCAGCATCTCTTCTTCAGGCGGGGCCGGCGCCGACGCGCCAACGCCGTTCTCGCGCTCCGCGTCGAGGCCGTAGCGCTCGAGCTTGCGGTAGAGCGTGGCGCGCGGGATCCCGAGCAGACGCGCGGCCTGCACCTTATTCCCCGAGCAGTGCCCCATCACGAGCTCGATGTGCTCCCGCTCGACCTCCTCGAGCGTCCTGAGCCGATCGTTGGACTTCAGCTCCGGAAGCGGCAAGTCCCGCGCGCGGACGACCGGCGCGTCGCCGACGACCATCACCTGCTCGATCAGGTGCTCGAGCTCCCGGACGTTGCCCGGCCACTCGTGCGCCGCGAGGCGCTGGAGCGCACGCGGCGACAAGGTCGCCTTCCGCCCGGTCTTCCCCACCTGCTGCTTGACGAAGACCGAGGCGAGCGCGGGGAGGTCGTCGAGGCGCTCTCTGAGCGCGGGGATGCGCACGACGATCGTCGCGAGGCGGTAGTACAGGTCCTGCCGGAAGCGCCCAGCCTCCATCTCCGCCTCGAGGTCGGCGTTGGTCGCCGCGATCACGCGGACGTCCACGCTCTCCTGCTCGTGCCCGCCGACGGGGCGGACCTGCCGCTCCTGGAGCACCCTCAGAAGGCCGACCTGGACGCGCAGCGGGGCCGTCGCCATTTCGTCGAGGAAGATCGTGCCGCCGTCCGCCGCCGCGAAGAGCCCCTTGCGGGCGCGGTCCGCGCCGGTGAAAGCTCCCCGCCGGTGCCCGAAGAGCTCGCTCTCGAGCAGCTCGGGAGGCAAGGCGCCGCAGTGGACGGGGATGAAAGGCCCGCTCCTCCGGGCGGAGTGCCGGTGAATCTCCCGCGCGGCCACCTCCTTGCCCGTGCCGGACTCGCCGAGCAGCAGGACGTTGCTGTCACAGGCCGCCGCGGTGCGCAGCAGGCCGAAGGTCGCCTGCATCGCCGAGCTCGAGCCGACGAGGTCACCAAAACCGGCGGCCGCGGAGTCGGAGAGCCGGGCGAGGTCGTTTTGGAGGCGCCTCTTCTCGAGCGCCTTGCGCACGTCGAGCTCGAGGCGCGTCATCGAGAGCGGCTTCGTGATGAAGTCGTAGGCACCCTGCCGGATCGCCTGGACGGCCGCTTCGACGCCGCCGTGGCCCGTCATGATGATGACCTCGGCGGGGATCTCCTCTTCACGGACGACGGCGAGGAGGTCGAGGCCCGTGCCCTTGCCGAGCACCAGGTCCGAGAGCACGACCTCGTAAGGTCGGCTCCGGACGCGCGAGAGCGCCTGCTCGAGCGATCCGACATCGTCGACGTCGTGACCGACGGTGCGGAGATAGGTCGCCGCCATCTCGCGCAGCGCCCGATCGTCGTCGAGGAGCAGAATGCGGCCCGCGGCCGCCACCGGCGCGGACACGCTCAGGAGTCCAAGGGCTCGCGTCCCGATGAGACGCGATCCTTAGCGAGGATCTCGGTGATCCGCCCGCAGTTCTCGAGGATCTGGCCGATGCTGTCCCGCACCTCGCGCGGGAGGTCCTGGCCGCGGATCAGGAGCAGCTCGGCGGTGCCGAGGATGGCCGTCAGCGGGCCGGCGATGTCGTGGCGCAGGGAGGCCCCGGCGCGGTGCGCCGGCCCCTGGCCGTAGGGTGCGTCGAGCACGAGGAGCAAGGTCTCGGGTCCTTCCTTGGAGGGCACGACTTCCACTTTGGCGTCGTGGCTGCTCCCGTCGAGAAAGCGCAGGGCGAAGCTTTCTGAAAGGCCCGCGACGGGCACGCCCGAACAGGCGGTGCGCAGACGCTCGGCGGAGTCTCCCGTCAGGAATGCTTCGAGCGTGGCAGCGGCGATGAAACCGGAGTCCTCGAGCAGCTCGTGAAAACGCCTGTTGCTGCCGAGAACACGGCCGACTCGCGTGATCGCGAGCGCCGGACGTTCGATCAAGTCGAGGAGTGCGACCAGACCTGCTGCGTCGATGAATGCGTCGTCATGATGAAGCATCGTCGGGCCCCGCCCTCGTTCCTCCACCACTTCCCCTGCCGCTCGAGCCCGCCCATCTTACGAGCCCACCCCAGGGGGGTCAATCGCGAGCATCGGCGGCCGAGAGCGGAGGCCCCGAGCGCCCGCCGAAACGCGCTCCGGTCAGCGCGGAGCGGCGCGCCGCGAGCTCGTCGGCGTAGGCGCTTTCGGCGAGATCGCGCATCAGGGACTCGAGCACGTACCACACCGTGGCGCGCGCATCGCCTGCGGGATCCTCCCCGGCTTCGATGTCCGCGCCATCGAGGATACGGGCCGCCTGCTCGCCCCGGCCGAGCGCGACGAGGATCATCCCCGCGTCGACGGAGCCCGAGAGACGCGAGCTCCCGCGCCCCATCTCCCGGGAGGCCAGAGCGTGAGCGAGGCGGGGCAGGAGGAGGCCGCGCCCGACGGAGGCCGGGCTCGTCGGCAGCACGCTGCCGGCGACGCTGAGCGCGACATCGCGCTCCTCGCCCCCGGAGGAGACCCGCAGCGTCAGCTCCTCGCCCGGCGTCGCTGCGGCGAGAGCGCGCTCCCAGTCGGAGACGTTCGCGATCGACTCGCCTCCCGCGGCGAGCAGCACGGAGCCCGGCTTCAGCGACTGGGCCGGACCGGCCGGATGCACGGCGGCGATGATCGGCGCGGCGCCGGCGCGCCCGACGACGTCGAGACCCATGAAGGGCACGCGGACGGCCGCGGGCGGCGCGAGCAGCGTCTCGAGCTCGTCCGTCGGGAGCGTCCAGCCCGTCGCTTCGATCAGGCCGTGCCGGAGATCGAAGAGGACGAGCACGCGCGCGCGGCGGACTCCGCCGAGCGCATGCGACCACGCAGCGAAGAGATCGGCTCCCGGAGCGAGCAGGCGCGCCTCGCGAACGAGCTCGCTCGCGCTGCCGCGCACGATCTCCGGATAGGCCGGCACCGCGCGACGGCCCTCGAGCAGGACCCTCTCGAGCTTCTCGAGCACCGCGCGTCCGGCGGCCTCGTCGACGAGGAAGCGGTTCCAGTCGCGCCCCCCGAGCTCCGCGAGCTCGCCGTGGAGGGCGAGGCCCGGGCGGGGCCGCGGCTCGACACGCACCGTCTCGTCGTGACGCACCTCGACGCGTTCGCGATACGCTCGCCGGCCCGCAAAGGTCAGCGCCACCTCGTGTTCACCGGGGCAGACGCGCGCACGTCCGGGCTCGGCGGGCGCACCGTCGATCGTCAACGCCCCTTCCCCACCCGGCCACACGATCTCGATCGTCCCGGCCGCGGGCTGCAGCGCGATCACGCCGAGCTCGACGGGCCCCGGGTCCAGCACGTCGAGCACGATGTCGACGCGCTGCTGAACCTTCTGGAAACACGGTGCCTCGAGGACGAGCTCGTGCGCTCCGGGCTTGAGCTCCCGCAGCTCGAAGGGCGCCGCGGCGGTCACGCCGCGCTCCTCGCCGTCGAGGAGCACCTTCACGCCCGCGGGCTCCGTGCTCAAGATGACGTCGCGCGCCACCTGCTCGAGCTCGCCCCGGAGCTCGACCCGGTCGCCCGCCGCGACCTCGACCTCGTCGAAGCGCCGCGCGAGGAAGCCATGGCGTTCGAGCTCCACCTGGTGCGAGCCCGCGGTCACCGCGACCTCGCCACCGCCCGCGAGCTCGATCACGCGCCCGTCGATCCGCACTTCCTCACAGTCGAGCGGCAGGCACGAGAGCACGAGGGTTCCGACGAGCTTCGCCCGGCGGGCATCGAAGAGTTCGATGTACTTCGGCCCGACGACATCGCCCGACGCGCGGTAGTCCGGGCGCAGCTTGATCAGGCGCTCGAGGATCTCGGACGCCCCTGTCTTGTTGCCGAGCGTGTAGCGCGACTGCGCGATGAGATCGAGCGCACGCGCGAGCATGTCGACGCGGGCGCGCTCCGCCGCGGGCTCTTCGCCCTCGGGGGCGTTCTCGAGCGCGGCGACGACGCCGCTCGCCTCCTGCTCCGCGAGCTCGACGTCGGCCTCGAGCAGTGCACCTTCCGCCGCGCGCAGACGCTCTTCGGCCGCCGCGAGCGGCGTCGGCTCCTGAGCGCCGCACAGCGGCAACAGGGCGGCCACGAGAGCCAGGGCAAGCGCGGAGCGCACGGTCATCGTAGCCACTGGAGCCTCCGCTTGCGGGTCTCGTGCACAGCGACGCTGCCATCCGGAGCGACGGCGAGCGCAGCGCCGCGCGTCATCGCGTGTTCTCCCTCCGCGGGCAGCGCGATCTCGTTCATCACGTCGCCGGCGGGCGAGAAGATCGTCAGCGCGGGACGCTTCGCGTCGAGCAGGTAGAGGTGCCCGAACGCGTCCGCGGCGAGGTCGACCGGCGCGGAGCGCTCCGGCAGCGCGACCTCCTTGATGGGCACGCCATCCACACCGATGTGGATCAGGCGCCGACCCTTGGCGTCGAGCACGAAGGCGCCGCCGTCGGCCGTCGCGACGAGGCCGACGACATCGAGGCGTCCTCCGATGCGGGCGTGCACACTCGGCGCGGCGCCCGCCTCGACGAGGTAGACCGCCTTCGCCTTCGCATCGGCCACCCAGGCCGAAGCCGGGCCGACCGGCGCGATCGCGGTGATCTCCGCGCCTTCCATCAGAGAGAGCGGCTGGCCGCCCGGCGCGAGCACGCCGGACTCGCTCGCCACCCAGAGGCGGTCCCAACGGTCGAACGCCAGCGAGACGACGCCGGCTTGCGCCTGGCGCCCCGCGGGCTGCCCATCCGCGCCGAAGAGCAGGATCACGCCCTCGCGCGGCACCGCTGCGTAGAGCGTCCCCGCGCGATCGACGACGAGCGCGCTCGCCTTGGCGGACAGCACGGCGCCGCCGCTCGTCTGGAGCGCGAGCACGGGCTCGCCTCGCCCGCTCGCGTAGAGCAGCCGGTCGAGCACCCGCGCGTGGGCCAGGGCGTCGCGGGCGGCGTTCGGGTCGGTCTCGGCAGCCTTCTGCACACGGGCGAGCGCGACGAGCGCGTCCTCGACGCGCCCCTCGCGGAACGCCGCCTCGGCGAGCACGCGCCACGCACGGGCGGCGACCGTGTGATCGGGGTGCCCCGAGAGCGCCTTGAACGCGCGCTGGCGCGCGCTGCCGAGGCGCCCGGCCTCGAGCTTGAGCCGCGCACCGAGCGCGAGGGCGTCCGGCACGCGCTGGGCGTTCGGGTAGACGATGGGGAGCGTCGAGAGGATGGCCTCGGCCTCGTTCGGGTCGTAGTGCGCAGGGTCCGGGACGAGGTGCAGAAGCGCGAGGCGCCAGAGCGCCTCGGGCGCCGCGGGGGCGGCCTGGTACTCCTTGCGCACGGCCTCGAGGCGCCCTCGCGCCGCGGCGACGGCCGCGGGATCGAGCGCCGCGACGAGCCCTTCCTCGCTGTCGATCGGCCAGTCGAGGCGCGCGAGCGCGAGCAGGGCGTCCGCCGCCCAGCGCTTGCCGGCCTGCGACTCCTTGATCTGCTCGTAGAGCTGACGGGCCTGCGCGAGCTGCCCCTCCCGCTCGAGATCGGCGGCGGCCTTGAGCTGGCGCGCGGGCAGCGCGTCCTGGGCGCCGGCGAGAGGCGCGAAGCAGAAGAGACCGGCGAGCAGCACGAGGCCAGCTTTTTTCACGACCAATCCTTCGCGCCCACGCGCACGACGGTGGCCTTGGAGCCCCCGCGGACGCGGACGGTCTTGCGAGCTTCCCGGCCCCCCGCCGGGTGCTCGACGACGACCTCGATCTCACCGGCGACGACTTTCTTGCCCGCGAGCGGCGTCGTGCCGAGCGCGCGCAGTTTGCCGCCTGGTGGACGGGCGCTGACCTTCGCGTCGGCTGGGATCGAGACGACACGCAGGTTCCCGAGCGCCGGGTAGGCCATGTTCTCGGTGGTCTCGGAGCCCGCGCGGATCGTCACGCTGAGCTCCTTGCGATAGAGCACACCCGTGGACAGGAGCACGAGGTCGTGGCGCCCCGGCGCGAGCCTGAGCGCCGAGCCGGCCTTGCCGAGACGCCGCCCGCGGCGGTCGTAGATCGTCACCGCGTAGTTCGGTGACTTCGACACGCGAAGCGTACCCATCGGCGGCGGATCGAGGCTGATGTCCGAGAGGCTGGAGCGCCACGCGTCCACCCCGCCGTCCGCGGCGAGCATGAGCTCGCGCGGCTGACGCCCGCTCTTGCTCAGAACGAGGCGGTGCTCTGCGCAGAGCTCGATCGGCACCTCGAGCGGCGTGACGCCCTCGAGACGCCGCCCGTCGAGCTCGACGCGCGCGCCGGCCGGCGCGCTGCCGACCGTGAATGTCGGAGTCTTCGGCGCGGTCTCGACGACGATGCGCTCGGGGAGCGCCAGCGGATCGACAGCCGTCTCGCCGCTGAGGCAGGGGTCGTCGACACGCAGCGTGAAGCCGGCGGCGTAGTCGCCGGGCACGTGGAGATTCCCCGCTTCGTCGATGACGAGGATCGGGTCGTCGGCGACGACGGCCTTGCCGAGTGGATTCGTCAACACCGGCACGAGGAACTCGCGCGGGGTGATCCGGACCATGTCACCGAACGAGCCGAGCTTGGCCGAGAGCCAGTCCTCGACCGGGCGGCGGCGTTCGCCGAGCAGGTCGTAGGGCGCGAAGAGCGGCAGCGCCCATGCGACGCTGACGAGCGCGAGGACGACGATGAGCGCCGTCGTGCTCTTGAGCAGCCAGCCCGCCTTCTTCGGCTTGGTGCCCTCGGGGGGCGCCTCGCCCCGCGCGACGGTGCGCGTGACGCCCGCGGCCGGCACGGAGCCGGCCTGCGCGCCCTGGGGCGCGGCGGGGGGCGGGATGACCATGTCGGCCGGCACACCGCCCATCCCCTCGAGCACCGCGTGGAGCTTCTGCGCGAACTCCCGCCCGGTGGGCGGCCGGCGCTCGGGGTCCTTGGCGAGCGCTTCGCCGAAAAACTTCTCGAGCTCCTCTGGCAGCTCCTCGCGCACCTTCGTGAGCGGCGTCGGCGGCTCGTTGACGATGCGGTAGAGCACCGAGGAGACCGTGTCGCCCGTGAACGGACGCTGGCCGGTCAGGAGCTCGTAGAGCGAGACGGCGAGCGAGAAGAAGTCCGCGCGCCCGTCGAGCGGCCGCCCGGCGACTTGCTCCGGCGCCATGTAGTTCGGCGTGCCGAGCAGGGTCTGCGTCGCGGTCAGCGAGGTCTGCACGTCCTTCGCGAGGCCGAAGTCGGCGACCTTCAGTTTGCCGTCGCCCTGGAGGACCATGTTCGCGGGCTTGATGTCGCGGTGGATGATCCCCGCCCGGTGCGCCTCGTCGAGCGCGAGCGCGGCGTGGACACCGATCTCGAGCACCTTCGGCGCTGGCAGGAGATGCCCCTCGGCCGTGTGCCGGTCGAGGGTGGTCCCGCGCAGGTACTCCATCGCGATGTAGGGGAGCTCCTCTTCCTCCCCCACGTCGAAGATGGTCACGATATTGGGGTGGCCGAGGCCCGCAGCGGTCTGCGCTTCGCGGATGAAGCGCGCACGGGCTTCCCCCTGCTCCTCCGGCGGTAAGCCCGCCAGGCTGGAGAGGGACTTGATGGCCACTTCTCGGGACAGTGCCGGATCCTCGGCGAGCCACACCTCGCCAACAGCACCTTTGCCGATCAGGCGTTTGACCTGATAGCGTCCGAACTTCTGCGGAATCGTCGATGACGTCATGGGCAACCGGCTGCCTGCTTGGAAATGACTGCTAAGCTGGGCGAAAGAAGCCTAGGCTCACCAACAATATGTGTCAACGCGCACGTAACGTCTCGCCCAAAGAGCAGTGAACAGAAGGAAAGGATCGGCGAATAAGATGCGGTGGATCGAGCGAATCGCGCGAGACCCGGCCCTCGACGCCGTCGTCCGGGCTGGTCTCGTCGAGGTCGAGAGCCTCGAAAGCCCCACCGCAGCAGCGCTCGACACCGCGATCGAGGACACCGTCGCCGGGATCCGCGAGCGCTACGCGGGCCTGACCGCAGGACAAATGGACCACCTGCGCCCCGCCC
>NPIG01001554.1_pt1 | contig 11436 bp, 10 predicted proteins | sample 8637441 | NCBI WGS metagenome assembly NPIG01 (sample SAMN07420675, study PRJNA396082) | bioreactor metagenome | isolation source: sample BR6 brine-fed electro-methanogenic bioreactor BR | place: Japan: Kochi | collected 2016-06-14
GTATTCTATACGGATTCAGGTTATATTCTAACTTGCTTATATTTTTATCTTCAACATCAAAGTTGATACCTACAAGATATAACTCTCTCTTTGTATCACCTAGATATTTTTCATAATATTTTCTATCTTCAATTTGAGCTAAAGCATCAGATTTAGTGGCTTTAAATTCAAAGATATAGTGATAATTCGCTGTTTTAACATATAAATCTAATCTACCATGATTTGTAGAACTCTCCCCTTCTATATATGCTGTTGTAGATTTTAAATGAGCAAAGAGAATAGAACTATAATAACCTTCATAATCACTGATTCTTTTACTATCTCCCATAATAGGATTATATTGATGAGGAATGCCTGCAAATAAAGTTCTAATAGTTTTCTCCATTAAATCAAAATCAGCTAAATCTAAAGCATCAAATAAAGTCTTACTAGCTTTTTCAGCTACTTTTCCAGATAAAAATTTACACAAAATATTATAGAATGAAGATCTAACAGATATGTTAGGAAAATCTAAAGTAAAGTCTGTTCTATCAGGTCTTTCTAATTCATCTTTAATTGATAAATATCCACTTTGATAAAGTAAGACTGGTAACTCTAAAGCATTAATATCATAAGGTTTTAATAATTCATCATCAGTTAATTTTATAGAATCAGATTTAAAATTAAAAATATTATAATTATTAGCTTTTAATAATTTAATTAAATAAGTAGGTGTTCCAGTATTAAACCAATAATTTCTATATTTATTTTTATTAAAAAAGAATTGAAGTATATCTTGAGGTGCATATAATTTAGAACCATTAAAATCATAACCATCATAATATTCTTTTAGCTTGTCTCTATCTACATCAATTAATCTCTCTTTAAATACTGTATCTAAATCATTATTAGTATATCCACAAATATCACCAAATTCAGGGTTTAAAGATATATCTACTAAATTATTTAATCCTGAAAAAATAGAAACTTGATTAAATTTTGTTACACCTGTTAATAAGGCAAATTTAATATAGGTATCAAGTTCTTTTAAACTAGAATAAAATTCATTAAGCTGAGCTTTAGCCCATTCTCTTTCTATATCATCATCTATACGATCTAGAATTGGTTTATCGTATTCATCTATTAGAATTACAACGCGTTTCCCTTTTATCCTGTTAATATGTTTAACGAGTGTAAATAAATTTCCTTTATGAGTTATTGATTCATCATAAGGTAATTCAAATATTTCAAAATAATTTTTAAGCTGATGAGATATTCCTTCATTAAAAGATTTTCTTCCAGTAATAGATGATAACATCTTTAGATGTATTACAGGATAATTAACGTTCCAATTCCATTTGTCATAAATATATAACCCTTCAAACAGTTCTTTATTCCCTTCAAAAAGTTCTTTAAGAGTGTCAACAAATAGACTTTTTCCAAATCTTCTAGGACGTGATAAAAAAATCATATTTAGTTTTGAAGAAAGAAGTTTATATGCAAATTCAGTTTTATCAACATAATAATAATTATTTTCTTCATCTCTAATCTTGCTAAAAGATTCAACGCCTATTGGTAAATTTTTCATATATAAATTATATCATTATTTTATTTAGAATTAAAGCACTTAGTTTTGGAATTAGTTTATAATGCAATACTTAATAATCAAGATATAATTTTGTTTCTTCATAAACATTAAATTGAAAAATATTAAGTTGGTATATAAAATTATAATTAATTAGGAGATATATCTTATGGTAAGATTAGCAGTAATTGGTTCTGGTAAAATGGGGAAGACTCATTTAGATAATTATAAATACATAGATAAAGTTAAAGTAGTAGCTTTGATAGGGTACTCTGATAATACAAAAGAAGTCGCTTCTAATAGAGATTTAAAGAGATATGATAATTTAGATATAGCATTTGATAATGAAGATATTGATATAGTAGATATAACTACTCCAACATTTACTCATTATGAATTAGCAAAAAAAGCTATATTAAATAATAAAAGCGTTATTTGTGAAAAACCATTAACACTAGATGTAGAAAAAGCAAAAGAATTATTTCTCTTAGCAAAAGAAAAAAATTGTTTTATTTATGTAGCTCAAGTTGTTAGATATATGAAGGAGACTCAATTATTAAAACAAATAGTTGATGATAATAGATATGGTAGAGTTTTAGATGCTGATTTTAATAGATTATCCTCTTATCCTACTTGGATAAAAAATGATTGGCTAAAAGATAAAGATAAAAGTGGGGTATTGCCTTTTGATCTTCATATTCATGATTTAGATTTAATAATAAACATATTTAAAGAACCAAATTCCTTTGAAATGTATGAAGGAGGTAGAGGTAATATTAATTATAGTGAATTTTATAGATTTACTTATAAATATAATGATTTTCAAATAACGGCCCAAGCTTCCTGGTATAATGCATCTCTTCCTTTTACCAATAACTGGAGAGTTGTATTTGAAAATGCTGTTTTAGTTTTTGATGGGAAAACTCTAAAAGCTTATCCTAGAAATAAAGATGTTGTTGAATATAACTTAAAATATGATCTCCCGTTTATAAGTGATGAAATAGATTCTCCTTTCTATAATCAATTAACTGATTTTATAATAAGCTATGAAGAAAAAAGAGATTCTAAAATAGTTAATAATGATGAAATTATTCGAGTATTAACACTTTTAAATAAGTTTTAACCTTTTGTTGAAAAAGAAAATAGTTAATTTATAGGTTTCTAATAAAATTTATTAACAATTTGCTGCTTTGAGGTAAAAATTCTTTGTCTTATTGTAAAAAGTTTATTATATTTAATATATAGGCAAAGGAGAAAAAAATGAAAATAGATGTATCAAAATTAATGAATGAACAAATTAATAAAGAATTCTTTTCAGCTTATTTATATTTAAGCATTGCAAACTATTTTGAAGAAAAAGGTTTAAGTGGTTTTGCTAATTGGTATAATGTTCAAGCTCAAGAAGAAAAAGATCATGCAATGTTATTCGTGCAATTTATGCACAATAATGATTCAAAAATTGTATATGAAGCCTTAGAAAAACCTCAAGAAACTTGGAAAGATACACTTGATGCTCTTCATGCAGGCCTAGAACATGAAATCTTTATAACTGATTCAATTAATAATATTTATGCAGTGGCTCTTGAAAATAAAGATTTTAGAACAACTCAATTCTTAGACTGGTTTATTAAAGAACAAGGAGAAGAAGAGATGAATGCTAGAGATTTAATTCAAAAAGCTGAAATTGTTGGATCAAATGGAAAGAGCTTATATATACTTGATCAAGAATTAGCAAAGAGAATTTACTCTCCACCTTCATTAGTTTTATAGAATAAAATTAAAATTAAATAATATTATGGCTATTTATACCAATCTTGTTTGGATTATAAATAGCCTTTTTTATATTTTTCTTTATTGACTTTTTTTTATCAAAGGTTATACTAGTTATGAAAAGTATGAAAAGTATAACTAGTAATACGAGTATAACTGTTAAAAGGAGAACCAAATGGGTAAAGTGAAAGATAATAAATATATGGGCTCTGTAAAAGTTGGGCAAAAAGGTCAAATAGTAATTCCTAAAGAAGTAAGAGATATGTTTGATATAAAACCTGGGGATACCCTTTTAGTATTAGCTGATTCAAAAAAAGGGATTGCAATAGAAAGAATGGGTGTATTTAATAAAATTGCAGATGCAATATTTAAAGGAAAATCTAAAGAAATCTATCCTGAGCATAGTGAAGAAGATTCTCTTGAGTTTGCAAATGAAATTAAAAAGGTGAATGAAGAGGAAGATAAATAATATGGTAGCCATTGAAACATTTAATCTATGTAAAAAATATAAAGATAAAGTTGCTGTAAATAATTTAAACTTACAAATTAATCAAGGTGAACTATTTTCTCTTTTAGGTGTTAATGGAGCAGGTAAAACTACAACTATTAAAATGTTATCTTGTTTAATTAAACCTACAAGTGGTGATGCAATAATTCTAAATAATAGTATCATAAAAGATTCTTATTCAATTAAAGATATAATAAATGTTTCACCTCAAGAAAGTGCAATAGCCCCTAATTTAACAGTTAGAGAGAATTTAGAATTTATTGCTGGTATTTATGGCTATAGTAAAAAACAATCAAAAGAGAAAGCTGATGATATGATTTCATCATTTGAACTAACAAGTGTAGAAAAAGATAAAGCCAAAACATTATCAGGTGGCTGGCAAAGGCATTTAAGTATTGCCATGGCTTTAATAACTGATCCTAAAATTTTATTTTTAGATGAGCCAACTTTAGGCCTTGATGTAATAGCTAGAAGAAAGCTTTGGGATATTATAAAAGCTATGAAAGAAAATGTCACAATAATATTAACAACTCATTATCTAGAAGAAGCCCAAGCTCTATCTTCACGTATAGCTATAATGGCAAAAGGTGAATTAAAAGCGGTGGGTAGTGCAAAACAATTAATGGAAAAAACTAATACAAAAACATTTGAAGATGCTTTTGTTTATTTAGCAGGAGAAAGGGGGTAGCAATATATGAAAGTATTAGTATTTGCTTCAAGAAATCAAAAAGAAATATTAAGAGATAAATTAAATTTAGCATTTGGATTAGGTTTTCCAATAATACTATTGTTATTATTAACAGCAATACAATCTAATATACCAAATAATTTATTTGCTTTAGATTATTTAACACCAGGCATTGCCGTATTTGGATTATCCTTTATATCCCTATTTTCAGGTATGTTAATAGCAAAAGATAGAGAAAGTTCTCTAATGCTTAGATTATTTACATCCCCGTTAAAAGCTTCTCATTTTATATTTGGCTATACTATTCCATTATTCCCAATGGCAATAGCTCAAATTACCATTTGCTTTATAGTTGCTATTTTACTCGGATTAACATTTAATATTAGAATATTATTAACAATTATAGTATTAATACCTGCAGCTATAGTTTTTATTGCACTAGGTTTATTATGTGGAAGTTTATTAACAGATAAACAAGTAGGGGGAGTATGTGGTGCATTGTTAACAAATTTAAGTGCTTGGTTATCAGGTACTTGGTTTGATTTAGATTTGGTTGGTGGAGTCTTTAAATCAGTAGCCAATGTTCTTCCTTTTTATCATGCAGTAGAAGCTGCAAGGGCTACAATGTTTCAAAACTATGGAGAAATATTAGAACATTTAGCTTGGGTCATTATGTATGCAATAATTCTCTTAACAATTGCAATAATAGTTTTTACAAATAAAATGAGTGATGATAATTAATTAATAATTACTGAAATAGAATGAAATTTTAATAACATATTAAAGCTATTTATACCAATCTTATTGGATTATAGATAGCTTTTTTTAAGTCTAACAAATTAAGAATAAAAGAATATTGAATCAATTTGAATTTGATAAAAAGCTTAATTTGAATATGAAGGGAAAACATGATATATGTGATAATAGAGCTGTTGGAGCTCTTTTAATATTTGCTGTTACATTTTTAAAAAAAGGTATAAGAAGGGTATATAGTGCAACCATGCCTTGATATTATAATTTATGAAGACTTATACATTCTAGTAAGAATGAGTTAATACTAAATTAGCATAAAAGGCATCTCCTTCATAATCCTTATTGGGTAATTGAATATTATTATAACTTTGATTGTGAAAACACAAGTTACCTCTATATCTTATATGATTATATTCAAATGAAAAAAATAAATCATCATAAAGTAAAAAATCGAATCCAAAGCCTAGAAATGTACCAATATTAATATTATTAAATTTGATGTCGTACATTTTTACTTGATTATAACCGAGGGAAGCTCCCATATTTAAAAAAAATCTTGATTCATCAAATATTCTGTTTGTAATTCTAAAGCCAACTAAAGATTCAACAAAAAATGGGTTTTCAAAATATGAGTAAATTTCATACTCAATATTATAATAATCTTTCATATTATATGTATCAACTTCAGGAAAAATAATATTAGTTTGAGAGAAGGATGTTATTTTATCATAAAATTTAATATCCTTTTCTGTATTGATAGATACAAAAGGTCCTTCAATATCAATCATGTAATCATACTGAAAAGGGTATTGCTGACAAATACCAACTCCAAAAAATAATTTTTGATTATTATTGTTATTTGAATATATAGCTGATGATAAAACAATAATAATTGAAAATAATACTATTTTTTTCATAAAGACTTATCCTATTTTTTTGGCTTAAATACAAGAGATATATAAATAATTGAATTTGTTGCCCAAAATGGAGCTCTTTCATCAATTCTTTGATAGAGAGCCTCTGTGTAATATAAATCTGTTATAGGAAGTGTTAAAAAATCTAGTGATGCTTTATATCCAATATTTAATTGATACTTTTTACTAATATTTGTTTTAAGCCCTATATCAGCATAAGATCCTGTATTAATTAAAAGCCATAAAAGCTCATTGCATTCTAAATTTATCATATTAGAATGAAAACCATAATCCCAATATATTTCCATATCTTCTTTATTTATAAGATAATTTCTAATTCCAAAAAATATTTCCAACATAGATCGATTGTTGAAAATATTGTTAATATCTTGATCTAGCATATCATCATTAAGTGGAAAATCGGATGAAGATAAAGTTGGAAAAGAGTATATATATTCTGTTATTAATGAAGTGTTTTTGTGTTCTTTTAAATTGCCTTCATATGTGCCAATTATAGATATCCCTTTTAAGTTTAGAGATGTTCCATATATATAAACATCACTAGAAGAATAACCTAATCCTAATTCTACAGAATTAGTAAAATCTTTCTTTGAAATAGCCCATAAATTAGGTAGAAGAGATAAAAGAATAATAATTATAAAAAGTTTTTTCATATTTACCTCGAATTAATACTTTTAAATGTATTTATTATTGTAAATTCAATAGCCCAAATTTAATTATCTACCTAAAGATATAATAATTCAATAGGTTTCTAACTATATTTATTAAAATACTTTTTATAAATAATTTAAAAGAATTAATTGATGATAAAAAGAGCAAAATAACGATGTTTCGAGTACCGCTATTTTGCTCAAGAGTTAATATTAGCTATAAATAGCTATATATGTTAATGGACTTTTTTATGGAAACTATTTCATTTTAGATAGACTATCTAAGAAAGTAACTAAAGATTCATATTTTTCTTCAATATCACTTAATTTATAATTTAAATCTTCATATCTTTCTTCAATTTTATGAATTGTTCCGACACTCATTGTGTCAACTGAATTTCTGTAAGTGTCAAATTCTTCTTTTAATTCTGCTCTAACTTCTTCTACAAGATCCATTTGTTCGTCAATGTGTTCGTCTAATTGAGCTTGTAAACCTATCATATAACTTTCTGTGCTATCTTTATTTAGATTAAATTCATCCAAAACAGCTTCTTTTTCATTTTCAAATTGTGCGTATTTAGAATTTAAATCATCTTCATATTCTGATACTTTTTCATCAAGATATTCTTGATATTCTTTTTTCAAACCACATAAGAAAGTTTCTGTTTCTTGGCTTAAATTTTCTACCTTAGTATAAGATCCAGAGAGTGCAATAAGGAACTCTTCATAATAATTTGCAGCAAGCTCTTTATTTCCTACAATACTTGTAATTGCTATTTCATGCTCTTCTCTCATAGCATCGATTAAATTTTCTTGAGAAAGTTTTAATGCTCCTAATGCAAGATCTCTTTCACTATCTAATTGTGAAAGACCACCAGCAATATTAGTATTAAGTTTTGTAGTACCCATTTGAGTTGTTGATTCTAACTGTGAAAGACCACCAGCAATTAAAGTATTCATTTTTCCTGTATTTTCTTCAACCGACATATCTAATTTATCAATATTATTATCGGTTGTAGCATTAAGTTGTCTTACACCACCACTGATAATAGTTCTAAGTTCTATTTTTTGACCATCTGATAAATCATCAATGTCAGATTTACCTTTATCAATTGAGTTTTGTAATTCTTTTTTCCCACCAGCAATAACAACATTTAATTTAGTATTACCATCTAATGTAGCTTCATTTATTTCTTGAACACCACCAATAACAACAACATTTATATCTTCTTCTGCTTTAAGTCTTTCATCTTCAATTGAATTCATAGCATGAATAGCAGCTTTTTCAGTATTATCAAGTCTTTCTTCAAGTTCAATAGTTTTTTCTTCTACTTCAACAGTCTTTTTAGATACTTCATCAGTTTTGTCTGCAAGACTATATATATCAACATCAGGATAGAGCTCATTTAATCTAGCATCTACTAATTTAGTGACATCTTTAGATGTAACACAGCTTGTTAAAAATAGCACAAAAGCTAACAACATGATAAAAATTGATTTCTTTTTCATATAAAATCTCCCTAAATTTTATTTTATAATAAGTTTTTTATTAAAATCCTTTTGAAATAAAGTATATTTAGCTAACTGTAAATATTACAAAATAGAATTTGTTTTATTTTCCCCTTTTAGCTATTTTTTATATAGTATGAGAGAGAGAAAAAAACCTGTCAAGTTTTTTAATTTTTAATTGATAGCTTTCTTACATTTTTACACACATACATTATAATTGAGAATGATTTTGTAAAAAAATATAAAAAGTTATATAACTTATTATTACTTATATAACAAATATATTATAACGTTTTGTTATAAGGAATTAAGTAAAAATTAAATGAAACATATATGTAAAATAGATATAAAACTAACATTGACTAAACATAAGTTAATTAACATAATTTTATCATAAAGATATGATATGTATTTATAAAATATGAATTAATTACTGATTAATTTTGTAAAAAAATTTGAATTAATTCTATAAAAACAATTAGTGTAATACTAGTAATATTTTTGTAATGAAATAAACAATCTGTTATAGATAATATGGTAAAAATGATATATTATTAATAATATTTCTAGATATTATTGCTTTATTGTTTATAAAAAACTAGAATGCTATAATCAAAAATAGATCTTTAATTTTATTTAGAAGGAGTGATCTAATGAAAAAATATTTAAGAAAACTAATAGGTATAACTTTTATTCTTATTTTAGCAATAACCTTTATAGGATGTAACTCATTATCTAAAGATGATAATGAGAAGCCTTCTTTAGATTTAATAGATGAAGCAACTATTGAAAAGCAAGATCCTATAGAACAAGTTGAAGAAGTTTTAGACGCTGAAGAGGTAGAACCAATTATAGAAACTTTAAAAGGAGTTGAAGTAATTGAAGAAGATAAGAAAGATATAGAAGAAATTGCAGAAGCTTTTGAAGTTAAAGAAGAAGTATCAGATACTGTTGAACAAATTGAAGAGCCTGTAACTGAAGAAGTTGAGAAAGAGAGTGCTGTTGTAGTTGAAGATAAAAAAGACTCAATAGATTTAAAAGAAATTACCAATTTCCCTTTTGGTGTAAAAGAAATCAAAAAAGCTGATGGTAATGATGAATTTGATTTATTTATTATCCATACAGGTGATATTAATTCAAATATGCAAGCTTCAAGCGATGGAATTGGTTACTCTAGATTGAAAACAATGATAGATGAAGCAAAATCTATTACAGATAATATTTTATTAGTAGATGCTGGTAATGTAGTTAAATTGGATGATTCATCATATCAATACAATGGCGAAAGTGCTATAAAACTACTTGATGACATTGGTTATGATGCAATAGCTATTTCAGAAGGTGAGTTTGCTTTTGGCTTAGATAATTTATTATATGCATCTAAGATGACAAATGAATTAAATAATTTAAAACTATTATCAGCTAACGCTCTAGATAACAATGATTACTTATATTTTAAACCATATCAAGTATATAACTATAATGGCTTTAAAGTAGCAGTTGTAGCATTAACAGACTTCATGAATGTTGATGGTGTAGTATTTGATAGTAAAGTAGTAATGGATAATGCTCAAGCAGCAGTACAAGTTGCAAGAGACTATGTAGATTATGTTGTAGTACTTGGAAACTTTGTAGCTAATGAAGCAATGTCAGAAAAAGTAGTTGAATATTTAGGTGCTGATTTATGGATTGATGGGTATGCTAAAAACGTGCCAGCAAATGGTAAAATGATTAATGATACATTATATGTACAATCAGGTAAAAACTTTAGCCAAGTAGGTGTTGTTGATGTATTTGTAAAAGATAGTGATGTTGTAAGTGAAAGTGCATTTGCAATTACAGCAGCAGATGTTGATGATCCTAAAAATAGTACAATAGCAAGTGCTTATGGTATTGTAGCTGTTCCTGAGAATGCACAAATCAAATCTGATTTAGAAAAAGTAATAACTTTAATTGAAGATTCTTCTAAAGTAGAAGACTTAAAAGAAGAAGTAATCGCTCTTGATAAAGAAGAACCTATTATTGAAGAGGTTGTAGAAGCGGTAGAAGAAGAAGTTATTATTGAAGCAGAAAATTTAGAAAAAACTTTAGAAGAAGTCGTTAAAAAAGTTATAATAGATGAATCTACAATTGTTGTTGCAGATATTCCTAGCAAATTAGAAGGTTCCTTAGAAGCTGTAGGCGTAAAAAAGACTGATTTAACTTATTATCTATGTAAAGCAATGACACGATATTCAGATGCTGATTTTACAATCATTAATGCAGGTACTTTTACATCAAGTATTGAAGCTGGTAATGTAACTAAGGGCGATATAGCTAATGCTCTATCTAATAATGATGTATTAACAGTAGTTGAATTAACAGGTGAACAAGTTTATGAAATTATGGAACATGGTTATAGCATGCTTCCTCAATTCTCAACACAATATTCACAAACAGATCTTGTTGCAATATATAATAGATTTGCAGATCCAGGAAAGCGTATAATTAGACTAAGAACTCCAGGTGGCGATAAAATTAAAGATGATGAAATTTATAGAGTTGCTACAACTGAATATTTAGCTGATGGCGGAGATGGATATGTATGGTTTAATAATGTTTTATATAAAGAAGGTTTATTAGTTGATATATTTGAAGATTACTTATCAACATTACATCCAATAAAATAAATAAAGAAATGTAATATAAAAGACCCTTACAAAAAGTTTGGGTCTTTTTTTAAATGAAAGTGTAATGCATTATAATTTAAACACGCAGACAAATAATAAATGGGGAGGGGGGTGCGGACAAAAAGTTGGACTAAAAATTAGTTGTTTCTCTATATATATTATCTTCCATCTAAGTTAAATACAATTTAAATATTGGCAATTTTATTAACCTGTTTTTTTTCTCAGAAATCTTAGTATTATTAAAACCCCTTATATATTTTACAAAAAATACTATAACCAATTTATGAAAAATATCTAATGGAGATTTAATTAGATTTATTAATTTTACAAAAATGAGATGATAAATTAAAAAAATATTGTTATTGCTATCTTCTAATGTCAAAAGCTTGA
>NPIG01001360.1_pt1 | contig 11433 bp, 14 predicted proteins | sample 8637441 | NCBI WGS metagenome assembly NPIG01 (sample SAMN07420675, study PRJNA396082) | bioreactor metagenome | isolation source: sample BR6 brine-fed electro-methanogenic bioreactor BR | place: Japan: Kochi | collected 2016-06-14
CCATCCTCGGCATGGACGAACTGTCGGAAGAGGACAAGCTGACCGTGGCCCGCGCCCGGAAGATCCAGCGTTTCCTCAGCCAGCCGTTCGACGTGGCCAAGGTGTTCACCGGCTCGGACGGTGTGCAGGTGCCGCTGGAAGACACCATCAAATCGTTCAAGGCGGTTGTCGCCGGTGAATACGACCATCTGCCGGAAGGCGCTTTCTACATGGTCGGCGGCATCGACGAAGTGATCGCCAAGGCCGAGAAAATGGCGGCTGACGCCGCCTAAGGAGCGCCCTCATGGCAGATACAATGCAATTCGACCTCGTCAGCCCGGAGCGCCGCCTCGCGTCGCTCCAGGCCAGCGCGGTCCAGATCCCCGGCGCCGATGGCGACATGACGGCGATGCCCGATCATGCCCCGCTCATCACCACGCTGCGCCCGGGCCTGCTGCGGATCGAGAGCCCGGAAGGCAATTCCGAGTTCATCGTGACCGGCGGCTTTGCCGAGATCGGTGGCGAAACCATGTCGGTTCTGGCCGAAAAGGCGGTGCCGGTCACCGAGATGACCCGCGGCCATCTGGACGAGCTGATCTCTGAGGCCCGCGCCGCGCATGAAGCGGCCCAGGCGGCCACGGATGCGCATCCGAGCATCGTGGACGACGCGGCCAAGCTGCTGGCGGACATGGAGGCCCTGGGCGATCACATGAGCCTGTGATCGCCGGCCCGCATGTGCGGGATTGGCAGATTATTCAAACCGGCCCCCATTGCGGGGCCGGTTTTTGTTTTGACAAAACAGGTGTGAACGGGCCTCTTGTACCGACGCGCGACGACGGCCAAGAAGACGACGGACAGGCATGAAGAAACTGGAAAACCACCTCATCGGCATCGATCAGGGCGATGTCTCGCTGTTTTCGGATTTCGAAGACGGCGGCGAGATGTGGACGGGGGAGGGCCCCCGCGAACGGCGCAAGCAGATCCGGTTCAGCACGCCGTATCGCGCCGCCCCGGCGGTGCATGTCTCGGTGTCGCTTCTGGATGCGGATACCGCGGCGGCGATCCGGGTCGAACTGAAGACCGAGCGGATCACCCCCGACGGTTTTGAGGTTGTCTGCCGCACCTGGCTCGATACCCGCATCGCGCGGCTGCGCGTGGCCTGGATGGCCATCGGCGCAGTGCCGCACGAGGACGATTGGATCATCGACTAAGCGCTGCGGGCGGGGCGCCCGTGTCGGCGCCGCCGCGCGGTCAGTCCATCGTGTAGAGCGACTCGTAGATCGGCGACAGCGTCTTGTCCTCGAACAGCGACGACACGCTGGTGCCGTACCAGATGTTCAGGATCGCCTGGGCAAAGATCGGTGCGGTGGGAACGATGCGGATATTCGGCGCCGCCTTGACCGCGGCGGTGGGTTCGATCGTGTCGGTCAGAACCAGGGTCTTCATCACCGAATTGCTCACGCGCTCCACTGCCGGGCCGCTCATCACGCCATGGGTGATATAGGCGTGGACCTCTTTCGCGCCGTTCTCCATCAGCACCTCGGCCGCCTTGCACAGCGTGCCGGCGGTGTCGCACATGTCGTCCACGATGATGCAGATCTTGTCGGTGACATTGCCGATCACCGTCATCTCGGCGACTTCGCCGGGCTTCTCGCGGCGCTTGTCCACGATCGACAGCGGCGAGTTGATCCGCTTGGCCAGCTCACGCGCCCGGGCCACGCCGCCCACGTCCGGCGACACCACCATCAGGTCGTCCATCTGCGCCTTGAAATGGGTGCGGATATCCAGCGCGAAGATCGGGGAGGCATAGAGGTTGTCGACCGGGATGTCGAAGAACCCCTGGATCTGCGCCGCGTGCAGATCCATGGTCAGCACCCGTTCGATCCCCGACTGGGTCAGCAGGTTGGCAACCAGCTTGGCGCTGATCGGCGTGCGCGCCTTGGTGCGCCGATCCTGACGGGCATAGCCGAAATAGGGGATCACGGCGGTGATCCGTGCCGCCGACGACCGCCGCAGCGCGTCGGACATGATCAACAGCTCCATCAGGTTGTCATTGGCCGGGTTCGAGGTCGGCTGGATCAGGAACATGTCCTCGCCGCGCACGTTCTCGAACACCTCGACGAAGATCTCGCCGTCATTGAACCGCTCGACCCGGGCATCGACCAGCCCCAGGTTGACGCCGCGATGCATGCTCATGCGGCGTGCGATGGCTTCGGCAAGCGGAAGGTTTGCGTTCCCAGCAATGAGCTTGGGTTCGTTCATGGTAGCCATATGCTGATATCCCCGGGCAGCAAGGTCTATGTGACAGAATCGTGATGTTGACACCGCTTAACATGGCCTTACGGTCCGGCAAAGGTTGAGGCAGGGAGAATTGCAAAGATGCCACACCATATCGACTACTTCTTTTCCACTCTGTCACCCTACGTCTATCTGGCCGGAACCCGGCTGGAGGACATCGCGGCACAGCATGGTGCCACGATCACCTACAAACCGCTGGACATCCTGGCGCTGTTTCCGCGTACCGGCGGGGTGTCCCCGGCCGAACGGCACCCGGCACGGATGGACTATCGGGCGCAGGAACTGGCCCGGCAGCCGAAAAAGCTGGGCCTGCCCTTCAACCTGAAGCCGGCGCATTGGCCGACCAACCCGGCGCCCTCCTCCTATGCGATCATCGCGGCGCAGAACGCGGGCGGCGGCGACATGGGCGTGCTGGTGCACGCGATCACCCGCGCCGTCTGGGCCGAGGACAAGGACATCGCCGAGGATGCGGTGCTCCGGGCCTGTCTTGAGGAGGCGGGCTTCGATCCGGCACTGACCGACAGCGGCCTGCTGGCCGGCGCCGAAACCTACGCCGCCAACCTCGAAGAGGCGGCGGCGCGCGGCGTCTTCGGCTCGCCCTTCTACATCACGGACCAGGGTCAGAAATTCTGGGGCCAGGACCGGCTCGAGGATCTGGAGGCCACCCTGGCGGGCCGTCTTTGATGGACGCGCCGGTTCTGCCGCAGCCCGTGTTTTCCCGGCAATTCGGTCACGGGCCGCGCCAGGTCCTGGCGATCCATTGCACCCTGGCCCATTCCGGCGCCTGGCGCGGGCTGGCCCGGCAAATGGCGGATGAGGCCACCTTCACCGCCTTCGACATGCTTAGCCACGGGCGCAGCCCCGACTGGGACGGGCAGGGCGACGTGCAGGACCGCATGGTCGAGATCGGCGAGAGCTTCCTGACCGAACGGATGGACCTGATCGGCCATTCCTTCGGGGCCACCGTGGCGCTACGGCTGGCGGTGGCGCATCCCGAGCGGGTGCGCTCGCTTACCATGGTGGAGCCGGTCTATTTCTGCTTCGCGATGGAGGAGGCTCCGGATCTGGTCGCGCTGCACGAGGCCGATGCGGCGCCCTTCACCGAAAAGCTGATCGCCGGCGACTACGAGGCCGGCGCGCGGCTGTTCAACCGGATGTGGAGCGAGGGCGGGACCCGTTGGGCCGACCTGCCCGAGGCCAGCCGTGCCGCGATGGTGCGCAGCATCCGCCTGGTGCCGGCCTGCCGGCCGTCGCTCTACGACGATCTCGCCGGGATGCTGCGGCCGGGGCAGCTGGAGCGCGTGAGCGCGCCCACGCTGCTGTTGCGCGGCAGCGACAGCCATCCGGTCACGGCGGCGATCAATGCCGGCCTGGCCCGCCGCCTGCCCGACGCCGAGAGCGTGGTGGTCGCCGGGGCGGGGCACATGCTGCCGATCACCCATCCGGGCGAGACCGCCGCGCATCTGCGCGCCCTGTTCGCGCGCGCAACGGCGTAATCAGACCCGCGTCGAACCCCGGCAGGTGAACCCCCCTGTTGTACTTTGCTGTGTGCATGCTCCCTGAAAATCTCAGGTTTCGTGGAAAATATCCCATATTGACGACTTAGCTGTGTACAGGTCTAGTTGAAATGCGCGCCGAACCATACCTGCGGCGCGTCGTTCATCGCATTCCGAACACCGGAGGGGGGGCCCATGCTTGACGAAGCGAAGACACGGACCGGCGGTCTGCAGCGGCGCATGCGCGAGATGGGCATCCGCAAGGCGGTGTTCACCGACGAAAGCTCGATCGCCTACCTGGCCGGTTTCTGGGGCTATCTGGGGATCGAGTTCGGGCGGCCGACCCTGCTGGTGGTGGAGGCCGACGCGGCGCCGGTGGTGATCACGCCGCTGATGGAATCCGAGATGGTCGGCGCCATGACCTGGGTTGAGGATATCCGCGTCTGGGAGGACGTCGGTCCGCGCAGCTGGGGCCGGGTTCTGGGCGAAGTGCTGGGCGACGACCCGGACGAGATCTGGATCGAACGCAACCATATCCCGGCCATCGTCCGGAACTTCCTCGATGACCGTTATCCGGGTGCGACCCTCCGCGATATCTCGCCGGTTCTGGGCGCCATGCGCATGATCAAGACCCCGTTCGAGATCGGGGTGATGAAACAGGCCGGCGACATCGCCGGGGCGATGATGCGGGCCGCGCATGACTCGCTGCGCGAAGGGGCGCGGGAATATGAATCGGCGCTGGCCGTGATCGAGGCCGGATCGCGCAAGGCGGCGGGTTTCCTGACCGACCGCGGCTGGGACCGCTTCGTATCGCCGATGATCCATAACCTGCAAATCCTGCAAAGCGGCCGCGATACCTCGATGGTGCACCGCCGCGCCAGCGTCCGGGCTTACGAAAAATTCGACCCGGTCTATTTCTGCTTTTGCAATATGGCGCAGTTCAAACAGTACAAACTGGGGTTCGACCGCATGTTCCATATCGGCGACGTGACCGACCAGGCCCGCGACGTGCAAGAGGCCGCCATCGCGGCCCAGCAGGCGGCGATTGCCGCGATCCGGCCGGGGGTCCTGGCCGAGGATGTCGCCGCCGCGGCCAACGCGGTGTACCGGGAGCGGGGCTATGAAACCGGATATCGCACCGGGCGGTCCATCGGCGTGGCCTACCTTGAGGCCCCCGAGTTGAAGACCGGGGACAAGACCGTGCTGCAACCGGGGATGACCTTTGCCGTCGATGGCGGCATTTCCATCGACGGCGCCACCGCCGGGCGCATCGGGGATTCGATCGTGGTCACCGAGACCGGTTGCGACTACATCACCGAGTATCCCCGCGAAATCCTGCTCAGCAGAGGCTAGGCCATGCCGGGTCATCTGAACGTCGTGATCGGGCAAAGCCCGGCAGAGCTGACCGGCCCGCAGGCGCGGCTAGACTGGCTGGCGCGGGCGCTGGACCGGATCGGCGCGGGGCAGGCCGACCTGCTGATCCTGCCCGAGCTGTTTGTCACCGGCTACAATATCGGCGACCGCGTGGTCGACTGGGCCGAACTGCGGGACGGCCCGTCGGCGCAACGTATCTCTGACCTGGCCCGGACCCACGGCATCGCTATCCACTACGGCTATGCCGAGCGGCAGGGCGCGCAGGTCTTCAATGCGGCGGCCTGTTACGACGCGCGCGGCGCCCTGATCGGGCATCACCGCAAACTGCTGCTGCCGCCGGGGTTCGAGGGGGATCACTTCGCCCAGGGCACGGGCTGTACCCTGTTCCGGATCGGCGGGTTCACCGTCGCCACGCTGATCTGTTACGACGCAGAATTTCCCGAGACCGTCCGCCATGTGGCGGACAGGGGCGCGGATCTGGTGGTGGTGCCGACCGCGCTTGCCGCGCAATGGGGCGTGGTGGCCCGCACCCTGATCCCGACCCGCGCCTTCGAGAACGGCGTGCATCTCTGCTACGCCAACCACTGCGGTACGGAAAACGGCCTGGCGTTCCTGGGCGACAGCTGCATCGTCGCACCTGACGGGACGGACCTGGCGCGCGCCGGGGCGGGGGAATGCCTGCTTGCCGCCCGGCTGGACCGCGCGGCGGTGACGGCCGCGCAGGCGCGGCTACCCTATCTCAGGGATCGCGGCCGGTTGCCCTGGGACATCCGCGCCTGAGCGCGACAAGCGGCGGCCGGCGTCCTAGCCTTTCGCAAGCGCGATGAACCGGTCGATCTGCTCGGCGCTGATCGACCAGTCACAGACCAGCCGGCAGCTCAGCCGTTCGTCGCCGTCGCCGGTTTCCAGTGGCCCGTCCAGCAGGTAATACATCGCCCCCTCGGCCTTCAGCCGCTGATGCGCGCGACGGGGCAGGGCGGCAAAGATCATGTTCGCCTGCGGTTGGTGCAGGAACTCGGCCCCGGCGCCGCGCAGCCCCTCGGCCAGGCGGTCGCAATTGGCATTGGCCTGCCGCGCCATCTCCAGCCACAGCCCATCCTGCAGATAGGCATCCATCTGCGCCGAGAGGTACCGGTGTTTCGAGAACAGATGCGCCCCCCGCTTGCGCCGCAGCTCGAACTCCCAGGCGTGGGCGGGGTCGAAGAACACCACCGCCTCGACCGCCATCAGCCCGTTCTTGGTGCCGCCGAACGACACCGCGTCGATGCCGGCCTTCCAGGTCATCTCGGCCGGGGTGCAGCCCAGCGCCACCAGCGCATTGGTGAACCGCGCGCCGTCCAGATGCGTCTTGAGGCCGAACGCCTTCGCCACGGCGGTCAGCCCGCGCAGCTCGTCCAATGTGTAGACCGAGCCTCGCTCGGTCACCTGGGTGATCGAGACCGGCCCGCGCTGCGGCCCGTGCACGCCGCGGGTTTCTTCGCCCGCGATGGCCGCGCGCAGCGCCGCGGCGTTCATCTTGTCGTCCTCACCCACCAGCGTCAGCTTGGCACCGCCGCTGTAGAATTCCGGCGCGTTGCACTCGTCTTCGTGGATATGCGACACCGGCGAACAGAAAATGGTCTCCCACGGGTTGCTCAGCGTCGCCAGCGCCAGCGAATTGGCGGCGGTGCCGGTGGCGACCAGATAGACCGCCGCCTCCGGGGCTTCGAACACCTCGCGGATGCGCTCGCGCACCCCGTCCATCAGCGCGTCGGCGCCATAGCCCAGCGCATAGCCGGTGTTGGCGGCGGTCAGCGCCTCGATCACCTTTGGGTGGACGGGGCCGGCATTGTCGGAGGCAAAGAACATCAGGTGGGCTCCTCGATGATATACTCTTCCCAGTCGTCTTCTGAGATCTCGAATTCCGGCACGGTGCGGTTACGTACGGAAACGCCCGCAGAATGTACGGTTTCGGCGGTGCCCGAGATCAGCGGATGCCAGTCATGGAGCGGCTTGCCCTCCCACAACAGGCGATAGGCGCAGGTCTGCGGCATCCAATAGGCGTGTTCGTCGATATTGTCGGGGCGCAGCACGATGCACTCGGGCACGAACTGGTGCCGGATCTCGTATTGCGCACAGCGGCAGGTCTCGTCATCGAGCAGACGGCAGGCGACGCAGGTCAGCGCGACCTCGCCGGTGTCCTCGTCCTCAAGCTTGTTCAGGCAGCACTTGCCGCAGCCGTCGCACAGCGCCTCCCACTCGCGCTCGGACAGCTTGCGCAGTGGTTTGCGTTCCCAGAAACGGGGGGGCAGGCCGGACCGGTCGATGGGGTCGGTCATAGATCGGCCAGGATATCGCGGGCGCGCGCGCAGTCGGCATCCATCTGCGCGATCAGTGCATCGAGGCTCTCGAAATGCATCTCGGGGCGCAGGTAGTCGACCAGGCCGACCGACAGGGTGGCGCCGTAAAGATCGCCCGAGAAGTCGAAGATATAGGTCTCGATATTGGGCACCTCGCCGCCGAACATCGGCCGCACGCCCAGCGAGGCGGCGCCGTGATAGCTGCCCTTATGCGGCCCGTCGAGAATGTCGACCAGCACCGCGTAGACGCCGAAGGCGGGCGGATGCAGCCCCTCGATCGACATGTTGGCGGTGGGAAAGCCCAGGTCGCGGCCGCGCTGCTCGCCGCCGATCACGGCGCCCTCGATCCGGTGCCAATGGCCCAGCATCGCGGCGGCCTCGCGCGGGCGGCCCTCGCTCAGGGCGGTGCGGATCGCGGTCGAGGACACGGTGTTGTCCGACTGTTCCAGCAGCGGCACAACGGTGACGCCGAAGCCCATCTTCTGGCCGAAGCGCACGAGATCCTGGGCATTGCCGGCGCGGCCCTTGCCGAAACAGAAGTCGGCGCCGATCACCACATGGGACACGCCCAGCCCCTCGGCCAGAACGTTGCGGGCGAATTCCTCGGGGGTGAGGCCGGCCAGAGCCGCGTTGAAATTCAGCTCGTAGAGTTTTTCGACCCCCAGCTTTTCCAGCCGGTGGGTCCGGGCGCCGCGCCGCATCAGGCGGAAGGGCGGGCTGTCGGGGGCGAAATACTCGCGCGGATGCGGCTCGAAGGTCAGCACGCCCAGCGGCGCGCCCGGCGCGGCATCGCGCGTGACCCGGATGACCGACTGGTGACCGACATGCACGCCGTCGAAATTTCCGATCGCGACGCTGGCGCCGCGGTCCTGAGGTTCGACGAATTGATAATCCCGGATGATCCGCATGAGCGATGCCTAGCGCCCCGCGCCGCCGGGCGCAAGCATGGTTCGCCGCCCCGGGGTCAGTCGAATTTGCGGCTGGGGGCCAGGACGGTGGCCTCGCCGATCAGCACCTTCTTGCCATCGACCGAGCAATGGCAATCCAGCTTGACCCGCCGCTTGGCCATGTCGATGTCGATCACCTTGACCTCGGCATAGACCATGTCGCCGGGGCGCACCGGGGCGAGGAATTTCAGCGTCTGGCCCATATAGACGGTGCCATGCCCGGGCAGCTGTTCGCCGATCACCGCCGAGATCAGCCCGGCGGTCAGCATGCCATGCGCGATCCGCCCTTCGAAGATGGTGTCCTGCGCGTAGTCGTCGTCGAGGTGCACCGGGTTGCGGTCGGTCGAGACCTGCGCGAACATCTCGATATCCGCATCCGTCACCACTTTGCGCAGGTGGCGGGACATCCCCATCTCGATATCTTCGATGCAGATCGTGCCGCGGGGCAGGTTGTCCAACATATCGTCCTCTTGTCTCATCTGCGCAGTAATAAATATGCGGGTGTTGCCGGTTTTACGGTAACTTTATTACTTTGCAGATGCAGAAAAGCAAGCGGTTTTTATGTCAGCGCAACTGGCCGATTGCATAGGTGGGAGAGGATTTTTCTGTGTCCAGAAAGGCGGTTAGCGCCGCTTCGTCCGGTTGCTGCGTCGTTTTGGTCTCCTGCGCGGACAGGCCCCCGGTGATGAACAGGGAATCGATGTCCTCGCCCAGGGCGCCGGCGATGTCGGTATGGATCCCGTCGCCAATGGCCAGGATCGAGACGTTGCCGGCGTCCTTGCCCAGATCGGCCAGCCGGCGGCGCGCGAGGTCATAGATCGGCGGATGCGGCTTGCCGAAATACAGGCTTGTCCCCCCCATCTCGGTATAGAGCCGGGCCAGCGCGCCGGCGCACCATTCGCGTTTCTCGCCACGGTCGACGACGATGTCGGGATTGGCGCAGAGCAGTTTCAGCCCCTTCTGCTTGGCCAGCAGAAACTCGGGACGGTTCACCGCCGGGTCGGCCATCGGGTCGAACGGGCCGCAGCAAACGATGCCCTCGGCCTCGTCCAGCGGCACGCGGGTAATGGTGACGGGGTCGTGGATCACGTGCAGCGGTTCAAAGAATTCGTGGTCGCGCTCCCACTCGCCCATGAACCAGACCTTTTCGCCGACCACGCCCTCGAACATCGCGGCGCGGGCGCTGTCGCCGCTGGTGGCGATGGTGTCATAGGCGTCGTCCGGCACGCCGAAGGCGCGCATCTGGGTCGCCACGCCAAGGCGCGGCTTGGGCGAGTTGGTGACCAGCACCACGGTGCCGCCGCGCCTGCGATAGTCCTGCAGCGCCGCCACCGCCGCCGGAAAGGCCCGCACCCCGTCATGCACGCAGCCCCAGAGGTCGACGAACAGCACGTCGTAGCGGTCGGAGATGTCGGACAGGGCGGTGATGATCTGGGTCATGGTAACCTCGGGCAGGGAGGGGAGAGGACAGCTGTCCCAAACACGAAAAAGGAGGCGCCGGCAAGCGCCCCCTTCGGTATTGGCATTGCGCGCGGCTCAGACCTTCAGGTTCGGAATGATCTGCTTTTTGCGGCTCATCACGCCGGGCAGGACCACGGCGTCGCCCGACACGGTGGCGCCGAAGCTCTTTTCCGCCACGCCCTTGACCAGGTCGTTGGGCACCAGCAGCGTCGCCTCTTCGTTCAGGATGTCGACGACGAACAGCAGCACCTCGTCGACCCCGTCTTCGGCGGCGACGGTCTTCATGCTGTCCATCAGGCTGGCCTTGCGGTCCAGCACCACGCCCGGCGCGGTGGTTTCCAGCACCGAGACACGGAACTTGGTGCCGTCGACCTCGTATTCCTTGCTGTCCATGCGGATCAGCTCGGCGTCCGAGAAGGAGGAGACATCCGACTTGGCGGCGAACATCTCGGCGGCATAGGCCGAAATGTCGAGGCCCAGCTCGGCGGCCAGCTTCTCGGCCACGGCCTTGTCATGGTCCGTGGTGGTCGGGCTGCGGAATTCCAGCGTGTCGGACAGGATGCAGGTCAGCGCCGCGCCCTTGATCGCCTCGGGCATTTTGGCGGCATCCTCGCCCATCAAGTCGATCATGATGGTGGCGGTGCAGGCCAGCGGCCGGATGGTGATGTCGATCGGGCCCTTGGTTTCCAGGCCACCGACCAGCTTGTGGTGGTCGATGATCGCCTGCACGTCGGCGCCGTTGATGTTGGCGGGCAGCTCGGCGGGGTTGTTGGTGTCGACCACGATGCAGGGGGCGCCGTCCTCGACGTCGCCGATGATCGCGGGCTTCTCGAGGCCCCAGCGCTCCAGCATGAAGGCGGCTTCGGTGTTGGGCTCGCCCAGCAGCTTAGCCTCGGCGGGGGTGCCCTTCACCTCGTTCAGGTACCAGGCCCAGAGGATCGGCGAGCCGGTCGAATCGGTGTCGGGGGATTTGTGGCCAAAGACTTGAATGGTCATGGAGCTATCCTGTGCAAAGATGGAATTTTGCGGCCTTATACGGATGTCGATTTGCCTTGTCACCCATGGCTGTGACGGGTGCGGCGCTTCGCCGGGGCGGGGGCCCGGCCGCCGTGGCGGTCACGGGGCGCGCGGAGGTCAGAACTCTGCGCGGCTCAGGCTGTAGCCGGCCTGGTTCAGCTGCGCCAGCAGCCCGGCGTCGCCGGACAGATGCGCCGCCCCCACCGCGACCACGATGTTGCCTTCGGCCCGGCCCAGGATGCGGGGCATCCAAAGTGCGTTGCGGGTGTCCAGCATGGTTTGCATGAACTGGCCCCATTGCCGGTCGAAGCTTTCGTCGGAAATCTGGCCCAGGGATTTTGCCCTGGCCTGACGGCGGATCACCTCGAGCAGGAAAGTGACATCCTGCGCGAAATACCCTTCCCGCATGGTGGTGTGTGCGTCGAGCGACCCGGTGTAGAGCGGCAGCGCCGCCACCAGATCCCGGACTTGCTGTTCCAGCGGCTCGGCGTTGAGCAGCGCCAGCACCTCTTCCATGGTTTC
>NPIG01001555.1_pt1 | contig 11426 bp, 13 predicted proteins | sample 8637441 | NCBI WGS metagenome assembly NPIG01 (sample SAMN07420675, study PRJNA396082) | bioreactor metagenome | isolation source: sample BR6 brine-fed electro-methanogenic bioreactor BR | place: Japan: Kochi | collected 2016-06-14
GTGACGAGTAACAAGTAACGAGGAAGAAGTTTCCGTAGCTAAAACTTGTTACTCGTCACTAATTACTCGTCACTCGTTTATTGTATTTCTTAATAAGTTGCATAATAGAGATAAAAAAGGTCACCAACGCTGGTCCAATTATCATTCCCCAAAATCCTATGGTGGCAAGTCCTGCGATAATTGAGAAGAAAATCAGTAATTCATTCACAGCCGTAGGAGTTTTGACAACTCGTTTATTGATGTATTTAATAATCATAGGTTTAATAAATGTATCGGCAATAATAGAAATGACAATAATAGAGTAAAGTGAAATATACACCGCATTTGGAATGGAACCTGAAAAAATTTCAAACAAGGCAATGGGTAACCACATAATGGCACCTCCAATAATGGGAATAAGAGAAGCAAAGCCGTAAAGTACTCCGTATAAAATTCCATCGTATCCAAAAAAAGCGATAAAAATTCCAAACAATAAGCCTTCAAAAATTGCCGTAACTAAAATGGAATATAACACAATACTCATAACATTGGCCGATTCAAAAAAGAGTGTTTTACTCTCTTCATGATTTAAAGGAATAAGTTCAATAATAAAACTTGAAAACTCTTTGCTATAAAGATTCATAAAAAAATAAAAAGTTAAAATCAAAAACATATCTATCATAAATTTTGCGGAGTTTTTACCTACTATTGCCCCAAAAGAAATGGTTTTGTCAAACATGGTTCCCACATTAATTTGTTCTAAGGATTGGAGTAAATAATCTTTAATAAAACTGTAATCGTTGGGTAAACTTTGAACAAAATTTAAAGAAAAATTNNTACAGCTTGTTTGTCGATGTGGTTAATGTAATTAATAATAGAGAAAATAAAATACAATAAAGGAATAAAAAAAACGGCTCCTAAAAAAAGGGTGACAAAAATGGAACTTGCCAAGCGATTTTTGATTTTAAAAAAGATAAAACTGTGAAAATTGCTTGTGGCAATTACGAGTAAGAGCGCAACTAAAATCGCTTTTAAAAAAGGTTGAAACAAATCCGATAGGAAATATAAAATGAGTGCCGCTATGGCCAATAAAAAGTGTTGAGGTTTCAAAAAAGTTGCCCTTCTTCTATTTTTGTTTTAGGAGGCGTGAGTCTAAAAAGTTCATAACTTTTCACGCTGGCAACTCTTCCACGTGCGGTTCTTTCAATATATCCATTGGCGAGTAAATAAGGCTCAATAGCATCTTCTATTGTTCCCTCATCTTCACTTAAAGCAGCTGCAATAGTCGAAAGCCCCATGGGCTTGCCTTTGTTGGAAATAAGTAATTTGAGTAAATTTAAGTCCATTTCATCGAAGCCTTTGTCATTGACTCCCAATTCATCTAAAGCATATTTACATCGTTTTAAAAGAATATTGCTTTCGTTTTCAACTTCAGCAAAATCTCGGACTCTTCGTAAAAGTCTTAAAGCAACTCTGGGTGTCCCTCGACTTCGTCTGGCAATTTCACTGCTGGCATCATCTTGGCAAAATTTATCGAGTTTCAATGAAGCTTTTTGCACAATTTTTGCCAATTCATCATCGGTATAAAACTGCATTCGAAAATGCATACCAAAACGTTCTCGCAAAGGATTAGAGAGCATTCCTGCACGTGTGGTTGCTCCAATGAGAGTAAAACGAGGTAAATCAATTTTAACTGTTTGTGCAGCAGGTCCTGAGCCTATGATAATATCCAATCGATAATCTTCCATCGCAGGGTATAAAATCTCTTCAACTGCAGGACTTAAACGATGAATTTCATCGATGAATAAAATATCCCCTTCATCCAAATTGGTTAAAATTGCCGCCAAATCGCCACTTTTTTCAATCATAGGACCAGCCGTGATTTTAATATTGGTGTTCATTTCGTGGCTAATGAGATAACTTAACGTGGTTTTGCCAAGTCCTGGAGGTCCATAAAATAAAATGTGATCCAACGCTTCATTTCTTTTTTTACTCGCATCAATAAAAACTCGAAGATTTTTTTTGATTTTTTCTTGACCGATATAATCTTCCCATGAAGAGGGGCGAAGACTGGCTTCTTGATTATTCTCTTCAAATGAGACTTGCTCGACCTCTACTAAACGCTCCATTTTAAAGCTCCGTTATCAATAGTGAGAAGTGAGAAGTGAGAAGTGACGAGTGAATATCTTTTTTCATTTAGTACTCTTCTTCTTGGCTTGGGAAAGTGCTGTTTTGGACATGAGTGCAATACTCTTTTACGGCATTGCGTACAAGTTCACCGCCTTGTAAATAGCGTCGCACAAATTTGGGTTTGAAACTTTCAAAAAATCCTAACATATCTGACCAAACTAAAACTTGTCCATCCGTCACATTGCCTGCACCAATGCCAATAATTGGAATATTCACCGCTTGTGTAATTTGTTTGGCCGCTTCGGTTTTAACCCCTTCAAGCACAATACAAAAAGCTCCTGCTTCTTCAATGGCTTTGGCATCACGAATGAGTTGTTGGGTGTCTTCTTGGGTTTTCCCTCGTACGATATATCCGCCTTCACTTCTGACATATTGTGGCATCAGACCAATATGTCCCATCACAGCAATGGAGTTTGAAGTCAGATGTTTGACAATATGTGCTCTGTCTTCACCTCCTTCAATTTTAACTGCAGCTGCATTGGTTTGGGCATAGACGTTAATGCAGTTTTGCAAAGCTTCATTTGTATTAATGTAGCTGCCAAAAGGCATATCGCAAATGATAAAAGCACTTGGAGCACCATTGCAAACGGCTTGTGTGTGATAAATCATTTGTTCTAAAGTTGCACTAAGGGTATCGGGTTTTCCCGCAAATGACATGTTTAAACTGTCACCAACTAAAATCATATCTACTTCATGTTCAAATAATTTTGCAAACAACGCATCATAGGCAGTAATCATCGTTATCTTTTTGTTGTTTTTAAACTTTTTAATTTTTGATATAGTTATTTTTTCTTTAAACACTTCATTGTTTGTTATACTCACGTGAAAATCTCCTAAAAAACATTTTAATTTTTATTATATCAAATATTTTCTTTTTAATATTCAGAATTCTTAAAATCATACCCAAAAGTAGGCTTTATCAAGAAATATCAAACATTAGCTTTGTTATAATTTATCTAAGACTATTATTACAAAGTATCTGCTATGAATAACAACAAAATGCACACACATTTCACCGAACAAACCATTATGTTTGCCAGTATTACCAAATGGATTTTACTCTCTTCGATTATTGGAGCCATTATTGGGGCGGTTGTCTCTTTGTTTTTAAAATTATTGGAGTATTTTGAACACTCTAGGAGTGTATTGCCTTTTGAGTATTATTATACCTTACCTTTTGCTTTAGTTATTACCGTTTTCATTATTAAAAAGTTTGCTCCCAATGCCCAAGGTCATGGTACAGAAAAAGTTATTGAAGCCGTACATAAAAGTTCTGGAAGAATTGATTTTTCCATTATTCCTGTAAAATTAATTGCTACGATTATTACCATTTTTTCAGGAGGGTCCGTGGGTAAAGAAGGACCAGGCGCACAAATAGGAGCGGCTACTGCCTCTTTTATTGCAAAGGTCTTTAAATTCAGTAAAAAAGATCGAAAAAAAGTGGTGATTTGTGGTATCAGTGCAGGATTTGCCTCCGTTTTTGGAACGCCTTTAGCTGGAGCTATTTTTGGGGTTGAAATTTTAATTGTGGGTGCTTTGATGTATGACATTTTACTTCCATCGATTGTTGCAGGGTTTTCGGCTTTTTTTGTGGCAAAAATGTTTGGCATTAGCTATACCTATTTTGATATTGCATTTTATTCAAAATTTGATTTTAATTACATACTTATTTTAAAAATTATTGCAGGGGGAATCTTTTTTGGATTGGTTGCAGATTTTGTTATTACGGCATTAAAAAAAATTCATGAATACATTGCCTCCATTAAGTTTCACTATATACTGAAAGCTTTTTTAGGAGGCGTTTTTATTGTTATTCTTACATTAATCGTAGGAGATGAGTATTTAGGTTTAGGATTTGTAACCATTGTAGACTCTTTATCTCCGTATGCGGTTGATAATACAGACATACCATGGTACGCTTTTATTTTAAAAACTATTTTTACGGCATTAACCTTAGGTTTTGGAGGCAGTGGAGGAGTCATTACACCTATTTTTTATGTGGGAGCAACCAGTGGTAATTTTTTTGGCTGGTTAGTTGATGGGTATATCCCTTTATTTGCGGCATTGGGGTTTGTAAGTGTCCTTGCAGGAACAACCAGTGCTCCAATTGCAGCCATGATTATGGCTGTTGAACTTTTTGGAATGAATGTGGCACATTATGCGGCTTTATCCATTATTATTGCTTTTTTAATGACTGGGCATCGAAGTGTGTTTCCTTCACAATTGCTTGCCATGAAGAAATCTGAAGCATTAAGTGTCAATTTAGGTGAAGAGATTGTGAATACAAAAGCAACCTATACGACAAGATTTTTTCAAAATATCAATGTCATTTTCAAACGAATACTTATTAAAATTAAAGAATTTAAGGATAAAAAAAATACCAAAGAGTAGTTTGATACGAATTTTGATAAAATGACTTAATTAAAATATAGGACATAATATTGAAAAAATTAGTAGGATATATTACCGCATCATTTCCCCACAATAATTTTACCGTTGATTTAAGTTTGAGTATGGCTGAAGCAGGTGTTGATATTTTAGAACTGGGGATTCCTTTTTCTGACCCCGTTGCCGATGGTCCTGTCATTGAAAAAGCCAATTTAATCAGTTTGCAAAATGGGTTTAAAATGAAAGACCTATTTGAAGTTTCAGCAAAAATTGCCCCCAATATTGAGACCTTATGGATGGGATACATGAACTCTTTTTACCATCAAGGTATGGAAAATATTGTTCAAAAAGCCCAAAGTTTAGGTGTGCAAGGAGCAATTATTCCTGATTTGCCCTATGAAGAAGCCCAAGCGTATCAACAATTATTTAAAAACCATCAACAAGCACTGATCAGTTTTGTTGCCCCCACAGATACCAAAGAGCGTATTGCTTTATTGGTAAAACAGGCACAAAAATTTATCTATTTGGTGGCGTATGCAGGGATTACAGGAAGCGGACAAAGTGAAGATTTAACACAAGTTATTGAAAATGTCAGAGAATACTCTTCAACACCAATTTACATTGGTTTTGGGGTTGATGAAAACACTGCGAAAGCCAAAGCTCAAGGTGTTGATGGCGTTATTGTAGGTTCAGCTTTTGTTAAACATTTACTCGATGAGAGTATGAATTTTAATCAGAAAATTGCCAAAATTTCAGCTTTAGCCAAAGAGATAAAAGAAAAAATCAACGAGTAGCAATGCGAATTATTCAAGAAGATTTAGAATTTTTAGAAGAGAACCGAGAGTGTTCTTACTTTGATGATGAAATTTCAGATATACGTTACCGATATTTAAGTAAGTGTTCACAAGATGAGTACCAAAATATGCTTGAACACGGTTGGCGACGATTTGGTCAAATGCATTTTGTGCCTGAATGCAAAAATTGCACAAAATGTGTCTCTATTCGTATTGATGTAAAAAATTATCACTTCTCTAAATCTGACAAACGAATATTGGCAAAAAACAAAGAGACTGCTTTGTATATTCAACCGCCATCTTTATCTATTGAACATTTGCATTTGTATGATAAATATCATCAAACGATGAATGAAAAGAAAGATTGGCCCTACAACCCCATTAGTCCATCTGAGTATCAACGCTCATATGTCGATGGGAATTTAAGTTTTGCACAAGAGTTTTTGTATGTTCGTAACGATAAACTCATAGGTGTGGCTTTAACCGATATTTTACCTCAAGCGATTTCTTCGATTTATTGTTATTATGACCATGATTATGAAAAATACTCTATTGGTAAATTTTCCATTTTAGCACAAATTAAAGTGGCAAAAGAGTTAAAAATTCCTTATATTTATTTGGGGTATTGGATTAAAGACCATTTTAGTATGGGCTATAAAGAAAAATTTAAACCCTTTGAAATCTTGACCAATAGGGCTTCTTTGGAGGAAGTTACAATTTGGCAACACTACAGACCGTAGTCATTTGACAAAATAAAAAGTTTGGATATAATTAGGCTTTAGCCCTTGTAACGGTAAAAAAATTTTTCCTAGAAAAGGAATGCAATGAAAAAAATATTCTATATCACAGTTTTAATTGGCTCATTATTGTTCGCTTCTGAACAAGATTTTCATGATGATGAGATAAAAGAAGCTGATTGTTTGATTTTAAAAGATGAAAACTCAATTATTTGTAAATATACTTCTCCTCGGGAAATGGAAGACAAAGAGGTAATTTTTGAATGGATTAATCCCAATGGAGAAACCACACGAAAACGAACCATGGTCATACCTGCAGGACATGGTTCTGTGTATGATTTTAGATACATCAGTGGAAGATTAAAAGGGACATGGACTTTTCGAGTTTTTGATGAACAAGACAGTGTCAGTACGACATTTGAATTGAATTAAATGGCACTCTAGCTTGAAAGCTAGATTACCAATTTTGCTACATTATAAGCAATAAAAGACAACACCCACGCGGTTCCTGTTGTAAATATAAACAAATATCCTAAATATTTCCAACCACCAGCTTCTTTGGTAAAAACCATAGAAGCTGCTAAACACGGAATATAAATCATAACAAAAACAATAAATGAGATGGCTGATTCAATGGGAATATTGTTTTTGATTTTTTCAATCAGTGTTTGACTGGTTTCATCATTCTCTTCGCCTAAACCATATAAAATTCCAAGTGTAGAAACGACAATCTCTTTTGCTGCAAGTCCAGTTTCTAGGGCAACAGACATTTTCCAATCAAAACCTAAAGGGGCAAACAATGGTTCTGAAAATTTCCCCACTTTTCCCAAATAAGAGTTTTCTAAATTGTATAAGGCTAACTCATTTTCCAATGCCAGTTTTTCTTCTTCACCTATGGCTTGTTCAATTTTAGCTTGAATAGACTCTTCAAATGCCATATTTTTAGGATAATTTGATGCTACCCAAATAAGTAAAGAAGCGGCTAAAATATATGTACCTGCTTTTCTTATGTACATCATGGCTTGATTAGAAACGGTGTGCCAAACAAGTTTAAACGAGGGCATTCGATATTTGGGCATCTCCATAACAAAAGGTTCATCTTCACTTTTAAAGACCACAATTTTTAATATTTTAGCTGCAATTAGTCCTAAGATAGCACCTGAAATATAGATTAAAAATAGGATATTCCCTGCATTTTCTTCTCCAAAAAAGGCCCCAACAAAAAGAACATAAATAGGCAGTCTGGCACCGCAGGACATAAATCCTATAATAAAAAGGGTAAGTAGCCTGTCTCGTTCGTTTTTAAGTGTTCGTGCTGCCATATATGCAGGAACAGAGCAACCAAAACCTGTGACAAGGGGAATAAACGATTTTCCATGCAACCCAAATTTATGAAAAAAACCATCGAGTAAAAAAGCAACTCGGCTCATATACCCTGTTGTTTCTAGAAGTGCAATTCCAAAAAAAAGTATGACGATATTGGGAACAAAAAGTAGTACGGCTCCCACACCTGCAATAGCTCCATCGGCAATCATATAAGAAATTTCATTTTCTCCTAAAACACTCTTGGTGCTGTCAATTAATGAAGCAAAAAAGGCATCAATCATATCCATAGGAATGTTCCCTATTTCAAACGTGAGTTGGAATAAAAACCACATAAAAAAGAAGAAAATGGGCAATCCAAAGAATTTGTGAATGAGCAAGGAGTCGATTTTTGAGGTTAAATCTTCTTTGAGAGATTTTTTTTCGCTGAGTGTTTCAAGTGTTGCTCCTTTGGCAAAAGCATTTTGCTCTTGTGAAAAAATATCGTACATATCTTTGGTATCGTAATGCAAATAAAGATGTTCAAATGCTTCTTTAAGTTGGTGTTGTAATTCAATCCAAATGGGCTCATCGTGAAAACGTTTGTAGGTTTGTTTGTCCTCTTTTAAAAGTTTTATGGCAAGTTCTCGGTAGCTAATGGTTGATTTAAATCCTTTATCATGAAATAATTGAGAAATATTGGCAATCTCTTCTTCCATGGTAGGAGAGAAAATTAATTTTGATTTGACTTTAGGCGTTTCATGTTTAGCTACAATAACTTCAAGCAGTTTTGAAATGCCTCTGTTTTTTGCTGCACTGGTTTTAACACAAGGCTTTCCCAATATTTTTCCCAATTGTAAAGCATCAATATAGATACCTTCATTAATCGCTTCATCGGTCATATTTAATGCAATAACCATTTTTTTATCCAAAGCCAAAAGTTCACTGGTTAAAAATAAATTACGTTCTAAATTGGTTGAGTCCAGTACATTTAAAATAATATCATAGGGGGAATTTTCCAAATATTCTTTGGTGACTCTCTCTTCAAGGGTATAATCATTGAGAGAATAAGAACCAGGCAAATCGGTGATTTCTATGGTGTAATCTTTGTATTTAAAAATAATCTCTTGTTTTTCAACCGTTACACCTGAAAAGTTTCCTACTTTAAGTCGGGCATTGGAAATGGAGTTAATGAGCATGGATTTACCCACATTGGGTTGCCCCACCAACGCCACTTTTATGATGTTAGATACAGGCTTTAACATTTTGCCACCTCAATATGAGAAGCTTCAGAAATTCTTAAAGCTACTTTTGTTTTGTTGATGCACAGTTCAATAGTATTTTTAGCTAATGTCACCTCTTGTAAATATACGGTGGCATCTTTGGTAATACCAAAAGAGTTCAACCTTGCTTTAAGTGCTTGTGGAGCATTGACCTTAAGAATAAGAGCCGTTTCTCCTTTGTTTAAAGTATCCAGAGTCATTTTCTTCCTTGTGAAATTAATAATGATTATTATAATAAAAGTAAAATTAAATTGTGTTGATATATATCAATAAAATTGATTTTGTATTGTATAATGATTATTATTTATACTCAATTTATTTGTTTGTTTTTTTTGTAAACTTTAGCTATACTTTTTTTAATTAATTTTTTAAGGGCATAATTGTATGGTACAAGATAGTGAAAAAGTCATTGATGAGTTAAAAAAGATTGTCAAGCAAAAAGGTTTGAAATATACTGAACAAAGAGAAGTGGTATTAAAAATTTTGATGCATGCACAAGACCACTTAACGGCAGAAGAGATTTACAATTTAATAAAAATAAAAGAACCTGATTCGAACATTGGAATAGCAACTGTATACCGAGCTTTGAGCTTTTTAGAAGAGGTTGACTTAATTGCTTCAATCGCTTTTGGAAGTGAAGGCAAAAAGTATGAAAGCAATGCAAAGGCGCACCACGACCATCTTATTTGCACCTCGTGTGGAAAAATTGTTGAGTTTGTGGATGAAGAGATAGAAAAGCGACAAGAAAAGATTGCCAAACAAAACAATTTTAAAGTGACCAGTCACTCAATGCAGTTGTACGGAGTTTGCTCTGCTTGTCAATAACAAAATATTAAGGCGTTGCCTTAATATTTAATTCTCTTTCATTTTGCAATTGCTGTAACACTCATCACAGTTTTTAATCCCCATTATTTTAACGTATTCATCATATACACACGACACACTTCGTTTGGCACAAATAAAAGGAATGTTCTGTTTCTTTGCCTCATTTTTATATTTATGCATAACATTGTGATTTAAAAAAGAGGTAAGCATAACAATACAATCTGTATCACAAGGAATCTTTTTTTTAGGAGCAGAAGATTTTTTTCTGGCATCCCAATGATGAATGGTTTTGGCACCTAAACTTTGTAACATCACAGAAATATGTGAAATCTGATCTCCTCCAATAACTAATACACTCATGGTAACTCCTTTAGCAAGTACAACCCGTTGGTTTGATTAAATCTGTTCTATTTTCAGTCGTAAGTTGATTTGACATGTTTTATCCTTTATTGATAATCGTTATTAGAATAATACGGAAAGAAATCTTAAATATTTATTAATATTGAGAATAATTATCAAGAAAAGAAGTTGTAAAAGGAAAATGGTAAGTGGTGAAAAGTAAGAGGTGAGAAGTAAGTAGTAACTAGTGACGGGTAACGAGTGACCAGTTTCTACTCGTTACTGGTTACTCGTCACTTTTTTAAAAAGAGTACGTTACGTTAGCAAATACTTTGTCATAATCTTCATTATCGGCACTTTTATCGTTGTAATCAACATACATAATACTTGCTGATAACTCTTCTGTAAAACTGTATCCTACTGATAAGTTTAATTCATTCTCTTTTTCATTTCTTGTCCCGGCATCATATTTGGTTTGTCCATATAATGCAGCTAATTCTACACCAGCAATTTCATAGCCAATTGAACCATAATAGGTTTTGGCATCTGCTTCATAGGTATTATTCCCATCTTCAAATGGACTGATATTATCTCCATAAGCTGCAATACTTCCAATTCCATTGTTATCGGTTTTAATATATCCTGCTGCAAATGCAATTCCTGCTACATTTAATCGTCCTTCAAGGTTATAAATATCTCCATCATCTGCTTGACCTAAATCATTACTATCTTCATTTGATGCAGCATAATGAGCGGTCGCTCCAAACATATCTGTATCATACGAAACTTTTAAACCATAAAAATCTGCTACATCTGGAGCAGAGTAAGCGTACGGATTTAATTCTAATCCTTCTACACTTGTATTTTTTATATCAATGACATAAGCACCTTTAGGTGAAATCTCTTCAAAATCTTCAACTACATCAAAACCAATTTCTGCTTGTCTATCGGTATATCCTAATACGATGGTTGTATTTGGAATGGCAGTAATTCCTGCAACGATTGATTCATTATAATCACCCAACCACTCTAAATCAATCTCTTGTCGACCTACAGAGACAAAGAAATCATCATTAGCATATTTTAAGGCTGCCACATTTATAATGGCATCATTTGCGTAAGATGCTTTATAATCTACATCTCGAGTCTTTTCATCAAATTCATGATTGGCTCTGACACCAAAAGAAGCACTAAACCCATTAAAGGTATCCGTTTCATAATTTAATCCTACAGAACCTGAAGTTACTCCTGAATCTGTTGCACTTTTATTATCTTTATTTTCATAATAAACCGTAATATCTCCACTGGTTGTTCCATTGGCAAATGCCTCTTTAATGCTGTTTGAATCTGCTAATGCTACGCTACTGCTTAACAATACTGCACTGGTTNNCTTAATAAAAATTTATTTTGAATGATAATCAATATTATTTTAAAGTTAGCTTATAATGAAAACTATTATCATTTACTATTGCTATATCTTTATAAAAATGTATTATTTCAAAACAAAACTTATATGCAACTTAGTTGCATTTTTTAAAAATAATAAATTTATGTATAAATATTAAGGAAAATAGCATTAAAATAGCATT
>NPIG01001215.1_pt1 | contig 11399 bp, 9 predicted proteins | sample 8637441 | NCBI WGS metagenome assembly NPIG01 (sample SAMN07420675, study PRJNA396082) | bioreactor metagenome | isolation source: sample BR6 brine-fed electro-methanogenic bioreactor BR | place: Japan: Kochi | collected 2016-06-14
CTCACGCTCGACGAAGGTGATCATGGAGGCCTCGTGACCCGGTTCACCGCGGGTCACCGCGGGGGGGCTCGTGAACATGTGGCGACGGGTGAGCGCGTGGATCGGCTGCTTCGGTCTGTTTCTCTCCTTCGGGTGGAGCGTCTCGCCTGCGTTCGGGGAGCTCCCGGGGCGATCCCCCGAGCTCGTGGCCGAGACGCTCGAGAACGGGATCTTGATCGTCGCCTCAGCGGGACGCGATGAGGAATACGACGTTCGCGTCGATTTCCCAGCTCTCGCACGTCTCGATCACGGCGGCAGCGATGCTGCCGCGGAGCTCTCCCGGCGGCTGTTCGTGGAGCACCTGGCGCGCGGCCTCGCCATGGCGAGGATGGAATACGCCGCGGACTACTTCGTCGAGGGAAAAGGCGCCTCCTGGAACAGCGCGACGCCCGACGGCTTCGAAGCCGGGATGGCGGCGCTGGCTCGGGCTCTACAGGGACCACTCGATCTCCCATCGCTCGTTCAGCAAACGCGGGCGCGCGCTCTTTCATGGAACGGGTTCGAAACCTCTTGGATCCGCGCGCGCGGGGATGCTGCCGTACTGTGGGCGGGAGTCCGCGGGGGGTTCGAGTTCACGACACGCGAAGACGGCGCCAGCAACGAGGCGCTCGCGCTAGGAGATGTCCGCTCGAGCGAGGTCCAGCACGTACTCGAACAGTGGCACGAGCCTTCGCGGATCGTCGTCCTGGTCGACTCCGTGCGCGACGCTTCGCAGGCGGTAGCGGTCGCGGCGCGGGCGCTCGAGAAGATCGAGAATCGCAACTTCGCGGTGCCGCTTCGTGATCTTGCTTTAGAGCCCGAGGATCGCTGGGCCGTGAGCGGTCCGGAGTGGAAAGGAAAGAACGGCCCGTTCTCGTCGCTATCCCTGGACTGGCCTGTGGAGGAGCCCGGCGATCTCGCGGCGCTTGCCGTTCTCCGCATGCTGCCTTTCGACCGGGGTATCGAGGCGCACTCGGTCATCGCCGTGCCGGAGTGCCAGGCGTTCTTCGCCCTGGACATGCCGGCTGGGGCGCGGCCCTTGAGCGAGATGATCGACTCGATGCGACTCGGGGTCGATGAGAGGGTCCTGTTCCTTCTTCGCCAACCGATCCTGTTTCGCAAAGCACTGCTGACGTTCCAATCTTGGAGTGTGCGTTGCGCGGACTGGGGAGTGCTCGACGAGCCGTGGCCCAGCAGCCTCTCTTCGGCGGATGACGAGACGCAGGCTCGTGCCGTGCTGGAGATCCTCGACACGCTCGAGGAGCAGCTCGGCGAGGCCAAGCAACGCTGGCTGCACGTCGTCGACGCCGCCGGCGAGTTCCCCGATCGTGAGGGAGAGGTGCTACGGCGGGCGACTCTGAACGAGCGGGATGCCCGCGCTCTCGATGCGCTCGCCAAGGTGGACGGCATAACTCCAGCGGCGCAGAGACTCGCTGCGGTGGACGCCGCGCTTCGCATCCAGCCGCTAAGAGCCCTCCTTCATCAGCTGAGGGCGGAGACGCTTCACGAGATGGGGCGGCTCACAGAGGCTCGCACTTCCGTGGCTCGCGCGCTTCGGATCAACCCAGAGCTGGCACTCGCGCGCGTGCTCGAAGCGCGGCTCGTCTGGGAAGGGGGCGGTCAGACGGAGCAGGCGCTCGCGAGTCTCCGGCAGGTGCTGCACCTCGACGAGACCGACGTGCCCGCCTTGCTTCTGCGCGCAGAGATTCGCTTGAGTCTCGGGCAACACGATGCGGCTCGCGCGGACTACGAGCGGGCGGGCGCATTCGCGCCGCTCGACGACGAGACTCACCGTGTGCTCGCGACCTTGCTGCTCGAGGAGTTCGCGGATCCGTGGGCGGCGCTAGAGGCGGCGGCCAAGGCGGTGTTCGCGTCGCCCGGGAACGAGGCGTCCGGCATCTTGCTCGCTCGCGCGTTCCGTGGAGTCGAGTTGCGTCGCGACGCGCTCGAGATCGCTGCTCGCGCTGCGCAACGTGGCCACCTCAGCGAAGAAGAGGCGGCGGAGGAGGGCGAGTCGATTCGGAAGTACCGCCTCTATCTTCTGGCGTGGTCGCTCCTCCATCGCGGCGACGCACCCGAGCACGCCGAGTGGCTGGCGCGCGACGGGGCCGAGCGGTATCCGGACTACCAGCGTTTCCCGGTCGTCGTCTCCGAGGCGCTCGATGCCCGCGGGCAGGAGGAAGCGGCGCTCGAGTACCTGGAGAGTGTCCTCTCGGTCCACGAGAACTTTCCCCTGGTGTGGAAGGCGCTGGGGCGGGCGCGGGCGGGTGCCGGCGACTTCGACGCCGCGAGGCAGGCCTTCGACCGCTGTACGAAGAACTGGCGCACGGAAGTCAGCTGCATGTACGGGAAAGCTCACACGCTTCGGCAACTGGGGGAGAAGGATGAGGCCCTCGCCCTTCTCGAGAAACACGCGGAGGAGAACCCGCGCTCGTACCGTGCGCAGCTCGCCCTCGCTCACTTCATCCTCGACAAGGTCGAGGATCCCGTGGGGGCCGAGGGTGCGTTTCGCCGTGTGTTGGAGCTCAGGCCCGACGAAGCCGACGCGCTCTGCAATCTTGGCGACTCGGTGCAGCGTCAAGGGCGCTACGAGGAGGCGCGGCGACTCTACCTGCGCGCTACCGAGATCTCGCCGGCCTACGTGGCTTGTTGGGCGCACCTCGGAAGGCTCCTCGACGAGGAGCTCGGTGAGAGCGAGGCGGCGCTCGCGGCATACCGCCGAGGCCTCGCGTTCCGGAGCGACGATCGGAGCTTGCGCCGGGGGGTGATCCGCGCGCTCTTCGAGATCGGGCGGGAAGACGAGGCGAGGGAGCTCCTCGAGGAGTACATCGAGACGGACGAGCCTGGCGCCTGGCACTTCAGGCGGCTCGGGCTCTATCTCAAGAGCGCCGGTCGATTCGACATCGCGCTCGAAGTCCTGCGACGAGAGCGAGAGCTCGCGAAGAAGAAGGCCTGGCCGGACTATCGCGTCGGACTCGTTCTCTCTGGGCTGGGGCGTCACGAGGAAGCCGCCCGCACTCTCGATGAAGCCCTCGTCTTGGACCCAGAGTTCGAGCAGGCCGCGGCGGCGCTCGTCAAAGAGCTGCTGACGCTCGGACGCATCGACGAAGCGCGCGAGCGTCTCCCGAGGTGGCTGGCTGCCTCGCCCGAGTCGGGGCGTCTCCGCGCAGCGTGGGCGGCGACCCTGCGCGCCGACGGAGAGGACGAGCTCGGTCGAGAAGCGTGCCTCGAGATGCTCGAGGATCGCTCCGGCGCCGACGCGAGTGCGCTGACTCTGAACGACACCGCGTGGTACGTCGCCACCGTCTGCGGCAAAGGCGATCGCGAGCTCCTCGAACGAGCTCGCACGATCGCCGAGCGCGCGGTCGAGCTCTCGTCACGGAGGAAGGCGAGCTACCTCGACACGCTCGGGGAAGTTCTGCTCGGGCTGGGCGAACGCGACGCAGCCGTCGCTCTACTCGACGAGGCGCTCGCGATCGACGGTGGCGACCGCCCGTTCTTCCGGCGTCGCCGGGCGGAGTTCGCGGCGCACGGACGCTGAGTCTTCCTTGCGGCTCGAGAACCCAAGGTCGCCGGCCGCATCGAGGGCGGGGGTGTGGGGACGTGCGCGGCCGAGTCCTCAACCCGGGGCGGGTTGCCACGAGAGCGACACGTACGGCGCGATGCCCGTCCAACTCTCCGTCTCTGCGGACAGCTCTCCCGAGTCCGGGTCGAACTCGACATCGACGCAGCAGTCGTTGGTGCGATCGGTGAGGTTCGTGACGGCGAGGTCGAGGCGGAAGGTGCCGGCGCGGGTGCGGCGAGTGAACGAGTAGCGCGCGTCGAGGCGCAGGTAGCCGCCGAGTCGGTCCGAGTTTCGCAGTGTCGAGAGCTCGCCGGTATCGAGAGCCTCGGGAGGAGTGGTCGGCCACCCGGAGCGGCCGACGGCGGCGAGACTCAGGCTGGAGCGTTCACTGAGGGCGAAGGTGATCGAGGCCGACGCGGCGAAGCGCTGATCCCAGCTTCGCGGTACCCAGCGCCCGCCTTCGCGGTCCTCCGAACGGGAGAGCGTCGCGGCGACGCGGCCCGAGATCCGCTTCGCGCTTCGTGGTGAGATCAGACTCAGCTCGAGTCCGCGCGCTCGCGCGCGTGACGCGTCAATGCGAAGGCGATCGCGTTGGACTTCGGGGAAGAGCTCCAGCGGGTTCCAGAGGTTCTCGAAGCGCGGGCGCAGGTCCTCGAGCTCACGGGCGAATACGCCTGCTCGAAACCGCCACCCTTTCGTGGAGCGCGACTCGAAGGCGAGGCTGAGCTGGTCGGAGGTCTCGGCGGGGGCGAAGGTGGTGATGCCGTCTTCGACCTCGAGCTCGTGGATGCGCTGCGACTGCGCATATCGTCCGGCACTCAGACGAAGAACGGAGCGCTCGAGCGGCTGCCAGGCGAGGCTGAAGCGCGGGGCGACCTGTTCGTCTCGTGTCACGCTCTGCCGGTCCCAGCGGGCGCCGAGCTCGGCGACGAGTTCCGGGCCAAAGCGAAGCCGGCTGCTGACGAAGGCGCCGAAGGAGTTCCCTCTTGGAGAGAGCCGCCACGCGGTGGTCGCCTCCTCCTCTTCCCCGCGCGTCGCCGCGTAGTCGTAACGCGCCTAGAGGCGCCGCATGTCGAAGCCCGTTTCGAGCAGGTGATTCTCACCGAGTCGGAAGGTGAAGCGCTGCGAGAACGCGGTGAACTCGAGCGTGCGGTCGTCGCGGACGGCGTTCTCGATCTCGCCTTCGTTGCGCGACTCGCCGGCGCGACGGCGCTCGATACGGCCGACGCCGAGGACCGTCTCGCTCGCGCTGCGCGTCGACCAGCTCTGCACCCAGCGGGTCCAGGCGTAGCGCGACTCGACCGCTGCGTCGACGAGCTCGTCTCCTTCGGCGGAGGCGAAGTGGATCGAGTCGTCCGCGGCGAGCGCCTCGAGGCTCAGGTGGCCGCGCGTCCCGACCGCCGTCTGGAACTTGGCGAAGACGTCGGACATGCGCGGCGCGATCTCGTCGTCGCCGACGTCGACCGTGTCGATGACCCCATTCGGATACCAGGCACGGGCCGCGATGCTCCATTGACTCTTGGCGCCCAGGCGCGCTCCCCAGGCGAGACGTGAACTCGCCGAACCGAGCGCGACGCCTCGCGAGAGTTCGGGATCCTCCCGAGAGGTCTCGATCTCGATCAGTCCGCCGTAGCGGTCGCCGTAGTGCGCCGGCATCCCCCCGGTGTGAACGGTCATCTCGTCGACGGAGTCCGGGTCGACCAGCGAGAAGGGGCTGCGAAAATCGGGCAGGTGGTAGGGCTGATAGATCTCGAAGCCGTCGAGCAGGAAGAGGACGTCGCGGCCGGTCGTGCCGCGGATGCGGGGAGCCGCCTCTTCCGAGCCGATGGCGACGCCGGGTAGGCTCTCGACGGCGCTCATCAGCTCGCCGACGCGCAGCGGCGTGTCGGCGAGCTCGGCCGCGTCGATGCGCCGCGTCTCCTCGAAGCCCTCTTGGGCGATGTCGAAGCGGTCCGGGGTCACGACGACCTCGTCGAGGTAGCCGGGGAGATCTCGCGGAAGCGCCGGTCTCGCGGGTTGGATGCGGGTCACGATGAGCGCCCCCTCTCCAACTGGTTTCAATCGCAGCCCATGACGGCGGAGCTCGGCGCTCGCGTACTCGAGCAGGCCGCGCGAGTCCTGGGCGCTTCCCGTCACCAGGTCGGAGCCGACGAGCTCGCGGCTGAAGACGACCTTGTAGCCGGCCGCCCGCAGCTCTTCGATCACGAGTTGAAGAGGCACGCCGGCGTCCAGAGGCTTGGCTCCCGCCCCGAGACAGAGCGGCAAGAGAGCCAGGGCGAGGGCTGGGACGCAGAGATGGCGCATGTCTGCTCCTTCTCCGGTCAACGCCGGTGCGAAAGCGATTATCCTCGATTCCGAGAGAAGGATTTCAGTGGATCGAGTCCCCTCATGGGATGAGGAGCAAGGCTTGGGACCATGGATCCGGTTCTCCATCGAAACGACCGCGAGCTGGCCCGGCGCCTGAGCGCCGGAGATGACTCCGCGTTCCAGGAGTTCTTCTCGCTGTACTTCGCGCGCCTCTACCGCTTCGCCAGTGCGCGGGGTCGTGGCGATTCGGCGCTCGTCGAGGACGTCGTCTCCGAGGCCCTGTCGACGGCGATTCTCGAGATTCACGGCTACCGGGGCGAGGCGGCGCTTTTCACCTGGCTCTGCACGATCTGTCGGCGGCTCCTCATCCGTCGCGAGCAGGCGGCTCGCCACCGCGTCGCACGTCTTGCGTACCTCGAGGAGGACATGGACGTGAGGGGTGTCGTCGAGAGCATCGCCACCGAGATCCCCGAACCAGAGGCCGCACTGCTCGCTCGCGCGCGCGGCGAAGCTGTGCACGCGGCGCTCGACGCTCTGCCCGAGCGTTACGCTCGAGTCCTCGAATGGAAGTACCTCGAGGGGGAGACCGTGAAACGGATCGCGGAGCGCCTGGGCCTTGGTCTCAAGGCGGCCGAGAGCACGCTCACGCGGGCGCGCATCGCGTTCCGAGATGTTCTCGGTGCGCTCGAGGACGGCGAGAACGCGCGGGGAAGGACGGCGCCATGACGGACGAGAGAAGGCGGTCGAAGAGCGGCGGCGAAGATCCCGTCGCGTCAGCATTGCGCGCCGCGGGACCACGTCCCGACCCTCCCGTCGATGCGGAAGCCCGCATCCGCGAGCAGGTGGAGAGGACATGGAACGACTACTCGCGCGCCCGCCGCCAGCGCCGTCGCCGCGCGCGCGTGGCGGGGCTCGGCGTCGCAGCGAGCGTCCTCGTCGGGGTCGCTCTGGCGGGATGGGCCTGGTGGAACTCGGGGGAGCAGTCCGATGCTGCGCTCGTCGCGACGATCACGCGTGCGAGAGGGCTGGTGAGCGTCGGCAGAGGCGCCGAGGAGACGCCGGCCCGCCGTGGCCAGAGCGTTGGCGAGGGCGCCGTCTTGAAAACCGCGATGGGTTCCGGGCTCGCGCTCGCGTTGCCTCAGGATGCATTCGCGCGCGTCGACGAGGGTACGACGCTCCGCATCGAGTCGGAGTCGCGTCTCTACCTCGAGAAGGGGCGTGTCTACGTCGACACCGGCGAGACGGGGCGCTCTGTCGAGGTGGGGAGTGCGTTCGGCACGGTGCGCGACATCGGGACGCAGTACGAAGTCACCTGCACCGACGAAGCGCTGCGCGTGCGTGTACGCGACGGGCTCGTCGAGGTGGAGACCCTGGACGACAGGGCGACGCTCCGCCGTGGCGAGGCCGCGGAGTCGAAGGCGGGCGGGACGATCACACGCTCGCCCATCGCGCCCCACGACGTGTCCTGGCGCTGGCTGCGCCGGGACGCTGCCTTGCCGCTCGAACGCCCCCTCACCGTCGCCGCCCTCGTGCGTTGGTTCGCGCGGGAGGAGGGATACCGCGTCGAGTACACGTCGGCGCGCGCGGAGGAACGCGCGGCCGAAGCGACTCTCGAGGGTGACCTCTCCGCGCTGCCTCGCGACGAGTTGCTCGAGCTGGCGCTCTCCGCGACCTCCTTCACCGCGGCGCGCCAACGTGACCGCATCGTGATCTCGCTCCCCGACTCCTAGCCCGACGGCAGGACGCGCGAAGGATTCCCCCTCGTGCCTCCCCCTCAAGTACCGAGACGTGGCGTAACCGGTCGGTCTTCGGACGGCGCGCGACCACGAGAGGAGGAGGAGATGTCCGTCACACTGAGAAGAACCCTTGTATCGAGTCTCGTGCTGCTTCTCTCTGTCGTCTTCTCGGCCGGAGCGGCGGAGAGAGGCCGGCAGCGCACGGCGTGTGAGCGGGTGGCCTCGATCGCGTTGCGCGCATGCCAGAGCGACGTGCTCGAGGAGCTCCTGACGACGTCGGCGAACTGTACCTACATCGGCGACAGAGACGAGCGCGCCGAGTGTTTCTCCGAGGCTCGGGAGGAAGCTGGCGAAGAGGCGGCCTTGTGCGTCGATCGCCACGCGGCGCGCAGAGAACTCTGCGAGCTCCTCGATGAGGAGATCTACGACCCGGACATCGACCCCGGGAACTTCGTCTCGCCAGCCGAGGCCGCCGACAACCCCAACCCGTACCTGCCTCTCGTTCCGGGCAACGAGTGGATCTACGAGAACGAGGAAGAGGTCGTCACGGTGACCGTGCTGGACGAGACCATCGAGATCGATGGCGTCGAGTGTGTCGTCGTGCGGGACGTCGTCACGCTCAAGGAGGACGGAGAGCTCATCGAGGACACTTTCGACTGGTTCGCCCAGGACCTCGCGGGGAACGTCTGGTACTTCGGTGAGATCTCCCAGAACTTCGAGGACGGACAGCTCGTCGATCTCGAAGGCTCGTGGAAACAGGGTGAGGACCACGCCAAGGCAGGCATCCTCACGCCGATCGAACCGGTTCCTGGCCAGGCGTTCCGGCAGGAGTACTACCTCCGCGAGGCGGAGGACGCGGCGGAGATCATCAGCATCAGCGCCGACGAGAACACTCCCTTCGTGGCTTGCGGAGGCCGTTGTGTCCAGACCCTCGAGTTCACGCCGATCGAGCCCGAGGCCGCCGAGTACAAGTTTGCTCTCGCCGGAATCGGGACGATTCTGGAGCTCGACCTCGAGGACGGAGAACGCACGGAGCTCGTGAGCTTCCGAAGCGGTCGTTGAACCCGAGGCTGCCCCTGTGCCGGGAGGAGTGCGGGGCGGGGCCCCACGTCTCGCGCCTCCCCGCTCGGGCAACCTTCTTGCCTGGACCTCTCCACTCCCGCACACTGAATCCCGTTCGAAATCCCATTCGAATGGCTGGTGGGGAGGCGGGGCATGGCTGCGCGTGTCGTCGTTCTCGGGGGTGGATTCGCGGGCGCCTACGCCGCCCAGGAGCTTCTGCGCCGCGCGCGCACTGGCGAGATCGAGCTGACGCTCGTCGACCGGCAGAACTACTTCGTCTTCCATCCTCTGCTCGTCGAGGCGGGCACGGGTAGTCTGCATCCACGTCACGCGGTCGTCGGCATCCGCGCGTTCACGGGGCGCGGCGGACGCTTCCTGATGGCGGAGGTGGAGGGTGTCGACCTGGACGCGCGCACGGCCTTGCTGCGGGTGCCGTTGACCGGAGAGCGGCTTACGCTCGCGTACGACCAGCTCGTCGTCGCACTCGGCAGCGTGACGCGGCGTCCGAGCGTCCCTGGGCTCGCCGAGCACGCGTTCGAGCTCAAGCGCCTCGCCGACGCGGTGGCGTTGCGCGACCGGATGGTGCGCTTGCTCGAGGCGGCCGAGGCGTGCACCGAGCCCGAGGAGAGGCGGCGCCTGCTGCACCTCGTCGTCGTCGGGGCAAGCTACACCGGCGCGGAGGTGGCGGGGGAGTTCGAGGTCTTCCTGCGCGAGGCGACGCGCAGCTTCCCGAGCATCGAGCCTGGCGAGTGCCGAGTCAGTCTCGTCGAGCTCGGCGAGCGCATCTTACCTACGCTCGACCCCTCGCTCTCCCGCTTCGCGGAAGAGAAGCTGCAGAAGCGGGGCGTCGCGCTCCACCTTCGCGAGTCGATCGAGGTGCTGACGCCGCACGGCCCGCGCCTCGCGTCGGGCGCGACGCTCGATGCGGCGACGACGATCTGGTGCGCCGGCATCGCGCCGAGTCCGTTGCTAGGACGCCTCGGCTTGCCGCGCGACGAGCGCGGCTTTCTCGAGACCACCCCCGAGCTCGCCGTCCCCGGGGCGGAGGGTGTCTGGGGCGTCGGGGACTGCGCCGTCAACCCCGACCCGTCCGGCCAGGCCTACCCGGCGACGGCGCAGCACGCGGTGCGGGAAGGGCGGCACGTGGCGAGGAACATCCTCGCCAGGCTGCGCGGCGAGCCGGAGACGCCCCTGCGTTTCACCGCGCTCGGCAGCCTCGCGGCGCTCGGGTGCCGCAGCGGCGTGGCGCGGGTCTTCGGCGTTCGCATCGCCGGACTCCCCGCGTGGTTCCTGTGGCGCAGCGTGTACCTGATGAAGATGCCGGGCCTCGCGCGCAAGGTGCGGGTCGCGCTCGACTGGACCTTGGACCTCCTCTTCCGCCGGGAGATCGTCCAGCTCGGACTGAGCGACCCGCGTGTGCCGGAAACGGGCGCGCGCCGCGATGCATCGGACTAACGGAGTCCCCCAGGAGATGCTCATGACCACACGTGTCCGCGTCGCAGGCATCCTGCTGTTGGTGTTGCTGCTCGCGGCACCGGCCGCCGCGGAGCGCCCCAAGCCCGAGGTCTTCGCGGTGATCGACGGCGACGAGATGTTCACCGTCCTGCCGCCGGGGCGTATCCCCGCGATCGACGAGCCGCGCTTCGTCCGCGGGCCGGAGGCCGCCGCGCAGATGAAGCCCGACGAGCACGTCATCGGCGTCGTCGTCGACGGCGAGGCGCGGGCCTATTCGACGTGGCATCTCGATCGCCACGAGATCGTCAACGACCGAATCCGGGGGACCGCACTCGCGGTGACCTGGTGACCGCTCTGCCACACGGGCGTCGTGCACGCCCGCAAGAGCGGCAACACCACCTACACCTTCCTCGTCTCGGGCAAGCTGTGGCGCAACAGCCTGATCATGCAGGACAAGGAGACGGGATCGCTCTGGAGTCACGTCACCGGCGAAGCCCTGCACGGCGAGGCGAAGGGCGCGCGCCTCGAGATCTTCCCTTCCGTGCAGACGACCTGGAAGTCCTGGGTCGCCGAGCATCCGGACACGCTCGTGCTCGAAAAGAGCGAGAGCGTCTCGGGCAGCGCGTACGCGAAGTACTTCGCCGATCCCGATCGTGTCGGGATTCTCCCGCTGCGCAAGAAGATCACCCGTCTGCCTGCCAAGGCGATGGTCTACGGCATCGAGAGGGACGGCGCCGCGCTCGCGGTGACGGAGTCCGGGCTGGCGCCGGGGCAGCCTCTGATGGTGAAGCTGGGCGGTGAGAGCCTCGTGGTCGCCCGCGGCGAGGACGGCGGTGCGCGGGCNNCGCCGGCGACGAGCTCGTGTTCGTGCGCCGGGGCGGGAGGATCGTCGACGAGGAGAGCGGGAGCGCCTGGGATCTCGGGCGCGGCGTCGCGACGGCGGGTTCGCGGAGAGGGCAGCAGCTCGTGGAGCTCCCCGTGCGCCCAGCGTTCTGGTTCGCGTGGCTCTCGTTCTACCCGCAGACGGAAGTCGCACCGTAGACATGGCGTTATCATCGGCCCCGAGGCCTCGGCCGCAGGGGAGATGCGCGCTTCATGATCCCACTCGGTGACAGCCCGAGACCCAAGGGACGGGCTTGGTTGACCTGGACCTTGATCGCCGTCAACGTCCTCGTCTTCCTGTGGAGCCTGCCGCTGGCCTGGCAGGAACCGGCGCCGGAAGATCCCGCGCTCGCCGAGTACGTGCGGGTCCTCGC
>NPIG01000544.1_pt3 | contig 11394 bp, 8 predicted proteins | sample 8637441 | NCBI WGS metagenome assembly NPIG01 (sample SAMN07420675, study PRJNA396082) | bioreactor metagenome | isolation source: sample BR6 brine-fed electro-methanogenic bioreactor BR | place: Japan: Kochi | collected 2016-06-14
CCGTAAGCACGCTGGCCGCGATCGCGAGGAGGATTCTCATCAACACTTCCTTCTGTTTTCCTTGCCGAATCATGCCACAGAGAGGACGCCTTTCTGCTGGCGCCCACCCACCGGGATTACGACGCCCAACCAGCGCAGATCTGCCGCACCTCCCAGCCGTTGCCGCTGCGTCCCAGAACGACGAGGCCGCCGTGCGCTGCAAGCGCTCCACAGTTCAGCTCCACATAGACCAAGGCAACGCCGTCCGACTCCGCAAACTCCGAGAACTCGACGAGGCAGACGTGCTCCCCAGGGTACTTGTTTCGAAGACGAGTCCGGCCACCGAGTTCCTGGATCTCCTCGTTCGAGACGNNCGGGATGACCGAGCGCCACTTCCATGTCCAAACGCCGCTGGTTCACGGCCTGGATCTCCTCCATGAGTGCATCGCTCACGCCTTCTCTGCCGAGGCAGGTTGGCACGAACCCCCCGAACAGATCGTCCCTCCAGATGCTCTCACGCCCGATGATGAGCCCGGATTGCCAGGGGTCATCTGCCGCCTTCAAACCCGCCGCGTCGCGCGCGACCACTGCGTAGAGCTCGGCTCGCTCGCCAGCCAGTTCCGTCTCTCTCGTCTCGCATCCGGTGAGCAAGGTCAGGATGACCATCGCCAGTCCGGTCGTCAGCGTCGTTGTCCTCATCAGCGTCGTTTCCCCACTCGGGCCGACCCCTCACGGGGGCCGAGATGATCTGTCGCTCGATCTCACGCCTTCCTGAGAGCGAGCGATCGAAGAGCGTCCAAGGCCGTGCGACCTCAACTCCGTCGACCTTGTGCAGGCTTCACTGCTCGGCACCCCGCTCGTGCTGAAGGATACTCTGCATGCACCTTCTCGGTGCTCGAGCTCGCTCCAGCTTGCGCCGACTGAGTCGATCTACGACGATTCGCGGCCCCNNGATCGACCCACTCTTGCAGCAAGCGGCACGACGGCATCGCGGCCTATCATGGCGCCCACGGGTCGTCGCTGGACCGCTGGTATTCACCTCGACGGCAACCGGGGCTGGATTCGGATCACGGAGTGGACATGAGCGGGATCACAGCATGGGGATACGACGAGAGCTTCCGGCCGAGCGAAGACGCCCTCCCCCTCTCCCCCGACTGGGTGCCGGCGCGCGTCCTCACGCGGGGGCGCGACAGCTACCTCGTTCACGACGGTGATCGGCCGATCCCCGCCGAGCTGAGCGGCAAGCTCGCTTACAGCGCCGAGTCGGCGCTCGACCTGCCGGCGGTCGGAGACTGGGTTCTCATCCAGGTCTGCGGGCCCGAGCTCGCGATCGTGCATCAGCTCCTGCCGCGCCGGACCCTGCTGCAGCGCAAGGCCGCCGGGAAGAAGGTCGGCCGGCAGCTCATCGCGGCGAACATCGACACCGCCTTCGTCGTCCAGGCCGTGGACGGCGACTTCAACCTGCGCCGCCTCGAGCGCTACTTGGTCATGGTCCACCAGGGCGGGATCCGCCCGATCGTGCTCTTCAGCAAACGCGATCTCCTGCCGCCGACCGAGCTCGAGGAGCGCCTCGAAGCCACACGCCAGGCCCTGCCCGAGGTCAGCGTCGACAGCTTCAGCAACCAGACGGCCGAAGGGATGGCGCATCTCTGGGGCTACCTGGAGCCGGCCCGCACGTGTTGCCTGCTCGGCTCATCGGGCGTGGGCAAGACCTCCCTGCTCAATCGCTTGCTGGGAAACGAGGAGCGCGCCGTGGCGGCGGTGCGAGAGAAGGACAGCAAGGGCCGCCACACGACGACGACGCGCGAGTTGATCCAGCTCCCGGGCGGCGCGCTGCTCATCGACACTCCCGGCATGCGCGAGCTTGGCCACATCGACGCCGAGGAGGGCATCGCCGCCGCCTTCGATGAGATCGAAGCGCACGGTGAAGCCTGCCGCTTCGCCGACTGCACCCACACGGTGGAGAGCGGCTGCGCCGTGCGCGCAGCACTCGAGACCGGCGAGATCTCGGCCGAGCGCTACGAGAGCTACCTCAAGCTGCGCCGCGAGACGGCGCACCACGAAGCGACCTACCTCGAGCAGCGCCGTAAGGACAGGGAGTTCGGCAAGATGATCAAGACGGCGAAGAAGAGCCGTCCCATCAAACGATCCAAACGCTGAGTCACTCGCCCGTCGTGGGGCTTGGCGCCTCCGCCTGGCGCTCCACCTCCGCCTGCCACGTCGACGTCCCGGGTGCCATGCGCAGGACGCGGCCACCCTTCATGAGCGCGACCAAGCCGCCCGCCGCATCGACACGCAAGGCCCGTAGATCGCCTTCCGGCCACGGGAGAGACTCTCCCGGCGCCCGGTTTCGGACGCGCAGCCCGAAGCCGCGTTCGACAGAGATCCAACGACCGTCGCCGAGTCGATCGAGCGTGTTGAACGGGTAACCCCTCTCGTCGCGTTGTTTCCAGGTTCGCCCGCCGTCCACCGTCTTGTAGGCGCGGCCTCCAATGTGGTGGATCGACCCCGTGATCCACCCCTCCGCCGGGGAGCGCATGTCGAGCACGCCGGCCCACTCGACGTAGGGGACGGCGTCGCGATCCGCTTCGTACGCGTCGATCAACGTCTCGAAGGCGGGCTCGGCGCGGTATCGACCGTCCTCGAGCTTGATCCCGCCCCTGCGCACCGAACCGAGCCATGAAAGCACGACGATGGAGTCGTCGTCGCCCCAGAAGAGCTTCTGGATGCCCCCCTGTTCCCAGCGCTCCACCATCGTCCAGGTGAGACCCCCGTCTGTGCTAGCCGCGATCCAGCCATAGTCCGTCGAGCCGGCGAACTCGCTCCCGAAGAAGGTCCGCGCTACCTCGATGCGCCGTGCCGCTTCGTGTTGCATGCCGCCGTATGCGAGCCAAGTCTCTCCACGTCGCTGCAATCCGATGATGTCGTGGCCCTCGAGCCCAGCCACGCTCTCGAGGACACCACTCTTCGCGTTCCACCGCACGTTGGTGCCATGCATGTCCCAGACGATCGGGTCGCCGGCCGAGTCGATCGCGAGATCCCATGCCTCGGACGGCGTCTCCGCGATGCGTGCCCAGGTCATGCCGCGGTCCCTCGATCGATACAGGTACTGCCAGGAGATTCCCCAGTACGTGCTGCCATCACGGGTGTCGACCGAACGAATCGGCCACGAGGACGCCGTTCCCTTCCCGAGGATGCGGTAGCTCTTTCTGTGCTCGTCGCTGAGGACCGTGATCCCCTTCTCCTCGTCGGCCAAAACGGCGAGACCTTCGAAGGTCGCGATAGCGGCAGGCTGCTCGTCGACGATCCACCCCGGGCTCTTTCTCACCGCCTCGAGTGAGGGACCGACGTGGACGTGTCGCTCGGCGGTCACGGCGATCGTGCCAAACGCGCTGACATCGAGCAGAACGACATCCTCCCCGTTTATCGAGAGGCGGCTCCACGCCGCACCGGGCTGGAGCTCGCGGATGAAGTAAACGCCGCACTGCCGGACGAGCAGCCCCTCCTCGACGATGTGGACTTCGTCAATCCTCGCGGGACGGCAGTCCTCCAGGAGGTCGTCCTCCCCGAGCGGTTTGGGGAGCTGATACCAATTCCGACCACCGTCTGTCGTCGCTAGAAGGCTCTCCTCCTCCCCGAAGTTCGAACCAGCGACCAGTCCCCGGTTGACATCGACGAAGTCGAGCGCCGAGACGCGGCCCCGCTCGGGAAAGGGCGCGGAGAGGAATCTCCAGCTCGCGCCGTAGTCCTCGGTGAAGAGAACGTCGGCGGGGGTGCGCCAGTCACCACTACCGCCTGAGATCCACCCCTTGCCGTCGGAGTGGAGGTCTACGCTTTGGAGCCAGAGGGCGGCGGGAAGCCTCGTCCTGGTCCAGGTCGCGCCCCCGTCTGCGGTACGGAAGATCGTGCGACGGTCATCGTCGATCTCTCCGTATGCGATCGCACGCTGGGAGTCGAACGGAGCGAACTCGCTGATCTTCGCCATCATCCCTGGCCAGTCGGGCGGCGCCTCCGGGAGTGTGACCGACTCCCACTCGACATCATGTGGTGCTCCCCGAAGGAACGTCCCCCGAGTACCGCTCAGCCAGAGCTTCCCCGTGTCGTCGAACTTGAAGCTGCTAATGCGCCCCAGATCCCCGACCTCGGGCCGAAGATCCGGAGAGTCCGCGTGGACGCCCCCGAGCCCACTCGCAAGAAGCATCGCAACGACGACGAGAACGGTCTTGCCATAGCGCATCTAATCCCCCCGAGACGAGTCAGGCCAGCGTTGGCTGTTCGAAGCCGAAGCGGCGGCGCGTCGTGCACGAGAAGCGAGACTACCAGAGCATGGAAGGCTCGAACACTTCGCGTTCCGGGCCTCCAGGCTGAGCCCCCATGCATTCTTCAATCAGGCGAATCCTGCATCCTCCGCTCGACGGTGTCTCGCCTCCCACGCGCTTCGCCTAGTTCACAATGTCGAGGTCGGTAGTACGACGCGGGACGGTGAGAATCCCTGCAGCCACTGCTTCAGAGCTCGAGGCGATAGACCTCTCCGAACTCTCGCGCCAGGCTGTCGTGGCCCCGAAACTCACTCCGTACGAACGCCGCGACATCGTCACGCGACGCCAGATCTTCACCGAGAAGCCTTGTCACCGCGTCCCGGTTCACTTCTCGGAACCCGACGATGTGGATCCACGGCGTCTCGCAGACATAGACGCCGAACTCCCCCGTGTCCCCGACTACGAAGTAGTGGTTGATCGACAGCTTGAACGAATCCGGCAGAAACAGCTTCTTCTCGAGCGCCTCATACTGCGCCCAAGGGATCTTGGTGCTGAAACGCACGCGCACTGGCTCGGTGCGCTTCGTCTGGGTACATCCGAGATTCTCGACGATGGCGAACTCGCGCGCCCCGTGATGTTCGAAGCACGCGATGAGCCTTTGGAACTCCTCCTCGTCGCTGGCCAGGGAGCCCGACGCGTCCACGAACTCGAACGAGAAGCCTTCCTGAAACACGGGCTCCGGCGGGCAGAGTGGACCGGAGTGGCCACGCTCCTCTCGGAAGACCGCAGCGACAATGGATCGCCAACGCTCGTTGTACTCCCGCTCATCGATCAGGGCGTGCACCTTGCTACTCCTTGGCTCTCCCGGCGTCGATCTATGTCATGAGTAGGAGGCCCGCACGACTAGCGACTGCAAGCCTCATTCGTCTCGGCACCCACGCCCCGAACAGCCAGCTCGCCATCCCCACCCCTTCTCTGGCGCCGGCTCATTCTGCCACCGCGCCGTTCCCATAACTCTCATACCCTCCATGTTAGCCACCGGCTCCCGTATATTTCTCCTGTTCGTTCCGTCGCGTGTTCACCGTCCGAGGGGCGTGGACCGAGGTACGACCTGGGAACGCACGGCTCCTTGGATGCATCAGCCGGCGCAGTCAACGGCTCTCGATCCCGTCGAGGCCGCGCCGGAGCGAGGAGCTCACGATGTCACGCACATGGCAGGCCCCGCTCGTTCGAGTGCTGATCTGCGTCACACTCCTCCTCTTCCCGAGCATCGCAGTCGCGGAGCTCAACCCGCCCTCCGCATCGCACGTCACGCTCGGGGTGGGTACGGGTCCTGGCCTCGATGAGACGCCCACGCGACTGAGGATCACGGGCACCTGGATCGATACCAGCGCCGGCGTCCTGACCATCGTCGGTCAAAACCTCAAGAACGGCCCCGAGCTCCTCGTCTTGCTCGACGACCTGCCGCTCTTCGTCGACCAGGATTCGGCGATAGCGTGGAACAACGACATGATTCGGGCACGTCTGCCGCGGGTCCCCGTCGGCGAATACCTCCTCGGTGTCAGAACCGGTCCCGTCGCGCGGCAGTACGACGCCACTCATGTCCGGGTCGGGGAGGCGGAAGTCGACCCGCTCTTCGGTGCATCGAAGAGCGATGGCACGAACGAGCTCGACGGAAGCTGGAAGGTCCTCGCCACGCCGCTGTCGGACGGCGACATCCGCTTCGAGGTCATCGAAGACTACGTCATCGATCTCCGCCCCTACTTCGACAATCACAGGAGCTTGGCCTGCCCTGCGGGATGTTGGAACCACATCACCGACAAGTGCTCCCAAGTCCTCTGTCCTCGCCGCGCGTACTTCTGGACGGAGAGCGGAGCGGAGCGCTTCAAGGCGGTGGTCTCGGGTTGGGGACCAATCGACACGGAGTTCATCAGGATCGCGCATGGACACCTGACCATGAAGAAGGGCTATCGCTGGGACGGCCCCTCGATCCCGAAGTGGCTCCCCTACCCTGCCCAGGACATCAGGCGGTGGAACCGTGCCTCCGCGGTCCACGACGTGCTCTACGACTTGATGCGGGACGAGATCCTCCCGCGGCCGAGCAGCAACGACGCGGTCTTCCCCTTGCTCAATCGCTACAACAACCGCCTGACGGCGGACCAGTTGATCTACATGCTCGCCAGGATCGACGGGCAAGAGAAGATCGTCGCACGATCCGGCTTCTGGCTGATTCGAGCCGGTGGCTACGCGCGCCTCTCCGACGAGAACCCAGACTGGAAGATCCACGCCGTTCCCGAGATTGGCGAGCGCATCACCTGCGCGCCGCGCAACGGGCTCCCGGTCACACTCGACGCCACCGCCTCACGCTTCCAGAACTCCCTGTACTGGACCGACAACGGCGCTGTCATCCCGATGACGACGGGCATCGAGCAACCCAGCGTGACCTTGGACCCCGGCCAACACGCCATCACGCTGGCCGTCACGCACACCGGGCTCGAGAACGACTGGGCCAAGGCCGGATTCACGCTCTTCGTCGAAGCCGACGAGACCGCGCCGCTCGGCTCGATCACGGCGCCGCTCACGGGCACCTGCACGGCGAACCCCGTCACCGTGCGCGACGACTTCACCGACGCGTGCGACGACACGCTCTCGCGCGCGTACGTGCCGGGTCCCGGCCCGGTCTACGCCGCGCAAGGCGACTACGACGTCCAGCTCACCGTGACGGATAACGCGGGCAACTCGGCGATCGACTCCGTGCGCTTCACGATCGACCAGTTGGCACCGACTGTGGATCTTCTGCACCCGAGCTCTGGGACGCAGCTCCCCGCGCTGCTCCCGTTCACGGTTCTCTTCACTGCCAGCGACGACGACGGTGCCGCTGGAGGCGTGGTCCACGAAGCCGTCACCATCGACGACTGCGTCGTCTTCGATGGTTGGGACTACGGCGCGCCGCCCAACGGACTCCTCTCCGACGACACGCTCACCCTCGACAGAGCGGCGCTGTGCAACGTCGCCCAGCGCTGCGGATGGACGCAACTTCACGATCCCACGCTGCGCGTGACGGCCACCGACTGCGCAGGCAACGCGGGGACGGACGCGGCGACGTTGGACGGGAGTTTGAGCTTGGTCCCAGGGATCTGTGCTCCGGCTCTGGGTAACCACGGTGTTCCGGGGGTCGGTATGCGGGAGGAGGCGCCGAGAGCGCGGAGGTCTCCACCGAAGCGCCGTTGAGCGGGCGCTTCTCGAGAGAGGGTTTGGGGTCGCAGCGGTGCGGACGCGACCGAGCGAGTGCCTTCACTCGACGACGAGAGTGAATCGCCCCCCTCGTCGAACTCGGAAAGCCCGGAAGACGGCCTCTCCGTTCATAGTCCGCACGTCGCCGGGACGTCCGATCTCGAGGAACGCCTCATCGAGGGCGAACGGCTCCATGCCCGAGCATCGACTGCGATAGACATCGGTGCCGATCATCAACGCCATGCCCGCGGGTACCTCGAGCCCGACGAGACCCTCCCCCTCGTTCCGAATCTTGCTGTCCACGAGAGGTTCGTAGTCGTCGACGCGCCGATACCGTTCAACGCGGTGGATCAATGGGCCGGGCGTCAGACACACAGAGCGCCAGGGAGCGTAGATGCCGGGACGATACCGCAGTTCAAGGGGCGTGTCGGAGCGATTCAGGATGATCCAATACTGCGGCATCGTGCATGCCTGCAGGCCGAGTAGCACGAGCAACAAAGCAGCACTCGCAAGGACCGGGATGCGACGTGGCATTGCGATTCCCCCTTTCAGATCGCTTTGCGTCGAGTCTCCGTCACGTGGACATTGTAGCGATGTTGGCAAGGCAAATGACCCGACACTGTTCTTTCGAGAGCATGCCGAGTTGCCTACACCGAGGCGGCGCAATACTGCGCCACGTTTGGCCGTGCTATTTTGCGAATCTGCTCGCCAAGGTGCGTTTCTCGGGAGGGTTCAAGACGATGCGGGAATCGGCGACGGCACTGGCCCTTGGTGCCATCCTCTTCGCAGTACCGCCAGTTGTTCACAGCGAGGACTCGCTCGTTGGCGCACGAGTTCACGGTGTGGTCACGGACATCGATGGTGCCGCGTTCCCGGACGTGCTGGTGTCAATCTACTCACCCGCGTTGCCAGGGCCGAGACAAGAGCTCCTGACCCGAAGCGACGAGACTGGGAGTTTCGAGTTCACCAATCTTCCATGCGGGGACTACGTGATAGAAGCCACCTTCGGCGACCACCTGTCACCAAACTGGCTGTTCGGGCTGGGAGAGAATCAAGAGTACCTCTTCAATATTACGCTCGTCGAAGGCCGCGATCCGAACCATGAGTGGATGACTGCTGAGGAACGCGCTGCCCTGAAGCATAGAGAGTCACTCGCCCCTCTGGAGGGGACCGGACGCATCATCGGGTTCGTGCGGGACTTGTCAGGTGACCCGGTCGCCGAGATGGACGTGTGGGTCCGCTCCTCCACAGGCGATTCGGTTCCTTCCGCGCGGACGGACGCTTCGTCTTAGAGCAGCTCCCCGCGGCTGGATACCACCTGAACTTCCGAAAGCCCCGGTACCATCGGGCACGCTACGGGCTCGCGCTGAGAGACGACCAGGAGCTGTCCATCGAGGTGAAGATCCTGCCCTATAGCGACCGCGGGGCCCCTTGTCACCCCAAAGCGAGACCACCGACTTCGCGATAGACAGCTTCGGCCAGCCGTCGCGAACACCCCGATTCGGAGACATGCGCGCACCTCTGTTGCGTCGGCGTAGCGCACACGCGCGGCGTTGCCGTCATTCGCTCGGCACTTTCTCCTCTCCGCTAGAGCCTCCGGTCCGACCTCGCTCGATCGGGATCGTCAACTCGAGCACATTAGGGTCTTCGTGGCTGACTCTCATGCGCCACCATCCCCCCGCGTTGTGCCTCCAGTCGAAGGAGACGAATACCCTCGACGCTGGGGGGAGGCCGAGAATGCGCCACCTCTCGAGGCAGGAGCGAATCTCTGCCTCACTGACAACCCCGTTCTCCACTGCCCAGCGGTCCTGGGCCTCGATGGACATCGGCACGCCTTCTTCATCGAAGCGGACTGCGATGAGGATTCGGAATTCGGCGTTCGCACGCTCCATTCCGGCAGGGACGCCGAAAAGGCAGAACGGGGCTTCCACCGAGACACCCATTGCAGCCTGGCGCGCGCCCCGACCAGCGCTTCTTCGCCGGGCCGCCGGCGCGTAACTCGCCTCCATCCCCGCGATGAAGTCCTCGTTCCAGCGATTCCACTCCTCTGCGCTCACCCAAGCACCGAGCGGCCCAGTGGCCACCACCTCGCTCAGGCCAAGTGCCGCCGCACAGCCCCCGTCCCTCGGTGCGATCCAGTACTCCTTGCCGCCGATGGAAATGCGGAGTGGGGCCGGCCCGTCAATCACCGGTACTAGTTCACACGCCTCAACGGGCCCCGAAAGTAGCCGGGAGGGCCATACGATGATCCGTACGAACCGCTCCGTTTCTCTTCCGTTCACACGCCGCTGAACCCGCACGTACTTCACGTAACCGTTCGCGAAGAACCCGCGGCCGTGATGGCGTCCGCGAGCGACCGCCTCCAGCGTCGGGACTCCCAGCTCCTCACCCAGTCCCGGACCGCCCGCCACACAACGCAGCGCCTCGTCCACCTCGGCAAGCGAGCCGAAGCCGAGATCCTCCGACGCTCCCCCCCGCTCGCTACCATCGCGTTGCAGCGCAATGTGCGCGAGCTCCCCATCCAGAGCGAACACACGCTCGACGAGAACGACTCCAAGCTCACCACACTCCACAGCTTGCCGGGTTGGCTCGTCCGCTGGAAGCGTGACGCTCGCCAGGAGGACGCCCGCAGGCAGCAGCCACTCGAGTATTCGTCTCATGCCCCCTCCATCGTGACGGAGGCGGCAAGACGCAGCCGCCCAGGCACCGCGAGGCTCGCTGAATAGTATCGGCTCGGGTCCGCTTCGCGCAGAGGCTACCTACCGCCGGATCAGCGCCTTCGCATCGGCGGTGCGATCGTCGTGGCGATGCTCGCCAAGACTCTCGCCTACCCTCGAGACACGTCTGGCCTCTTCTCACGCATGAGAACCGATCCCCAGAAACAGCAGACAATTGGCAGATTGCCGCCCAAGAGAAAGCGATTCGTGGTAACATGCCAACATGAGCGTGGAACTCGTCAACGGCACTGATTCTGTTGCGCACGAGCGCAGCGTGAAGCCTCGAGTTCACGTCGATCCGTACGCCATCCCCTTTATCGAGCACTACGACTCCGTGGCCCTTGCCTTGCTGGACTTGCTGGGTGAGCTCGTGCGCCCCATCGGCGCTGTATCGCTTCCTTTGGTGGAAAAGAAGGACTGGCAGCAGTTCGGCTATGCGCGCGTCGACGACTACGCGCGGGAGCGTTTGGGTCGCTCGGGGCGGTGGCTCCGGGATCACGCGCGTCTCGAGCGGGTGCTCTCCGGGTCGCCGAAGTTGGCGGCAGCGTTTTCCGGGAGCGATGGAGGAAAACAGATCGGCCAGGTGGCCGTGCTCGGGATTGAACGTCATGCGAATCCGGTGACGATCGACGCCTGGATCGCGCGGGCTCGCTCGGTGCCGGTGAGTGAGCTGAAGAAGGACTTCCGGCGCGCGAACGCGCTGACCCCTACCGGCAAGGAGAAGGAGATCGACTGCGAGCTCACGCCGCGCGAGCGCTTCCAGTACGCGGTCGGGCGCGGGGTGCTGCCATGTTGGGACAAGCGGCGGCAGATCGTTGGCGAGCCCGACGACCCGGAGGCGCCGTGTTTGTTCAAGGCGTCGATCGAGATGGCGGCCTCGGCGGCGTTTCAGGTGGGGCTCGAGTTGCATCGCGCGGTCGTCGGCAGTGAGGTGAGCGCGGCGTCGTTCGTGGAGGCGCTCGTGGCGGAGCATCGCGCGGGGCCGCTCGCCGAGGCGGAGGCAGATCGCGAGGCGGTGGTGCGCGCCATCGAGCGGCACGTCGACGAAGAGGAGTCGGTCGCGGTCGCCGAGCGCGCGGCAGCGTGGGAGCCGTCGGGCGCGGTGCTCGTCCATCCGGGGCTCTGTGAGGATGCCGACGGGGAGCTGTCGGAGGCGCGTCTGCTGCTCAGCCGCGGGCGCTCGCTGATTGCGCGCGCCGGGCGCG
>NPIG01001391.1_pt3 | contig 11391 bp, 15 predicted proteins | sample 8637441 | NCBI WGS metagenome assembly NPIG01 (sample SAMN07420675, study PRJNA396082) | bioreactor metagenome | isolation source: sample BR6 brine-fed electro-methanogenic bioreactor BR | place: Japan: Kochi | collected 2016-06-14
TTCTACAACTCGGGCGGGTATCGTTGTGCGGCAGGTGGAGAGGCTTCAGACGAAGGCTTCATGCCTGGACCTCAGTCGGGCGCGCCCGTCTGCAGTCCCCACTCTGCAGACTACAACCCGCAGGACTGGCAGATCGGCCTGAGCGAACTGCTTCGGGTTATCCAGTTCTACAACTCTGGGGGCTACCACGCCTGCGTGGGTGGCGAGGACGGATTCTGCCCCGGTCCCGAGCCCGTGGGCTGAGTCTGAGTCCGTTGATTCAAGTGAAGCGGCTGGGTCGCGATGGCCCAGCCGCTTCTGCTGTCTTGCGGCCCGTACCGGAATCCTAAAGGATGTGCGGATTTATGGGGCCCATGTCGGAATCCGTTTCCTCTTCAAACACGGCGGAGGCTTTCTTAAGCAGTTCTTCCGGCACCTTCACCAGCACGGGCCCGTTCAGGCTGGTGATCTCCCGCGGTTCGGGCGAAGCCAGGTCCTGTTCAGCCCCTTCCACCACCGCCTTGATGCCGGCATTGTCCAGGCGTTCCACCAGAAACTGCGCCTGGCCTTCATTTTCAAAACCTGCCAACGTTACCAGACGTTCACCCATTTTCGAACCACTCCTTTCACCCTGCGCGGGGTTGCATCTGAACGGAACCGTGCAATATGCGTGCCGCGCAGCCCATCGGTGCTTTCGCGGTGCAATCGCGCCCGGAACGGCGGCGGACCGTGTAGCTTCTATACGGCCAATGTCACCTTTGTTTATAGCCGCGCCTCTATAGCGCGCTGTGGGCCGGTGAATCGGTCGGTCGTGCTGGCACGAATGTTGCACCCTTGTCACCATGTCCAGGCCGAAGCATCGGCGGGCGACGAAGCGGAGCGGGTGAGTCATGCGGCAGTCTGAATTGCACCAGAGCACGGCGCGAAAACGAAACCGCGGGACGGTTCTTTCTGTGCGGGGCAGCGTTATCGATGCCCACTTCCCCGGAGAACTTCCTGAAGTCTACCATCTGCTCCGTGCCGGTGATGACGGCGGTATCCGCGTCGAGGTGCTGAATCAGCTCGATGAGAATACGGTGCGCGGGCTTGCATTGACCCGCACGCAGGGCTTGTGTCGCGGGGCGCCCATCGAAAACACGGCCCATCCCATCCGCGTGCCGCTGGGCGACCGCGTGCTGGGCCGTGTCTTCAACGTTCTCGGTGAGACTATTGACCACGGTGACCCGCTCGAAGACGGCGACTGGCGCGCCATTCATCAGCGGCCGGTCCCGCTGGACCGCCAGTCCACCCGTACGGAAGTATTCGAGACCGGCATCAAGGCCATCGACCTGCTCAGTCCGCTCGAACGCGGCGGCAAGGCGGGGCTCTTCGGCGGCGCCGGCGTGGGCAAGACGGTGCTCATCATGGAGATGATCCACAACACGGTGGGCGTGCACGAGGGCGTGAGCATGTTCTGCGGCATCGGCGAGCGCTGCCGCGAGGCGGAGGAGTTGTACCAGGAATTGAAGGAGGCGGAGGTGCTGGACAAGGCCGTGTTGTTTTTCGGCCAGATGAACGAACAACCCGGCGCGCGTCTGCGCGTGGGGCACGCCGCCCTTACCGTGGCCGAGCATTTCCGCGACGAGCGCCGCCAGGACGTGCTGATGCTGATGGACAACATCTTCCGCTTCATCCAGGCGGGCATGGAAGTCTCGGCCCTGATGGGCCGCATTCCGTCGCGGCTGGGCTACCAGCCCACGCTGGCCACGGAGCTTTCGGAGCTCGAGGAACGCATCTGCAACACCGACGCCGCGGCGATTACCTCGGTGCAGGCTGTGTATGTGCCCGCGGACGACTTCACCGACCCCGCCGCGGTGCACACCTTCGGCCACCTGTCCGCCTCGATTGTGCTGTCGCGCGACCGCGCGAGCCAGGGGCTCTATCCCGCCATCGACCCGCTCAAGAGCAACTCGAAAATGCTGGGGCCGCACATCGTCGGGCGCCGCCACTATGAGATCGCGCAGCAGGTGCGCGGCACGCTGGCCACCTACGAGGAACTCAAGGACATTATCGCCATGCTGGGCCTGGACGAGTTGTCGCAGGAAGACCAGCAGACCGTGCGTCGCGCGCGCAAGCTTGAGCGGTTTCTCACCCAGCCGTTCTTCGTCACCGAGCGGTTCACCGGCAAGGCGGGGAAACTGGTGTCACGCGACGTGGCCCTCGACGGCTTCGAGCGCATACTGAACGGAGAATTCGACGACCGCGCCGAGACGGACCTCTACATGGTGGGCGGCGCCGAAGACCTCGCGGAAAAGCCGCAGAACGGCTCCGGACAGGACGCGAATGGAGGAGGCGGGGATGGCAAAGACTGAGCAACGGCGCACGGAACTCCGGCTCGTGGTCAACCTGCCCGGCGAGACCATGATCGACGGGACCGTCGCCAAGGTCTCCGGGGAAGGGGCGCACGGTTCCTTCACGCTGCTCCCCAACCACGTGGACTGCATCATCCCGCTTGTGCCCGGCCTGTTGTCTTATTACGCACAGGGCGAGGAGGTTTTCCTCGCGATTGATGGCGGCCTGCTCGCCAAGGTGGGGGGCGAGGTGTCCGTTGCTTCGCGCGAGGCGGTGCGCGGCGGCACCCTGGAGGAACTGCAACGCGTGGTGCGGGAACGTTTCGAACAGCTGGATGAACGGCAGCAGCGCGCGCGCAGCGCCATCTACAAGATGGAAGCGGATTTTGTGCGCCGTTTCGTGGAATGGCAGGAAGAGACCCATGCCTCACGACAAGACTGAATCGGAGGCGCGCCGGCACAGCCGGGAGTTCCAGGCCCGTGTGGCGGGCAAGGCCAGGCGCAAGCAGGCCGCGCGCAGCGCCGGGGAACGCAAGGTGTGGTTCTGGCTCGGCATGATGGGCCTGGTTGGCTGGTCGGTCGCCATCCCGACGCTCATCGGGACCTTCGTGGGCGTCTGGCTCGACAGAATGTTCGGCGGTCAAATCAGTTGGACGCTCACATTCCTCTTGCTTGGAGTCGTGGTCGGCTGCCTGAACGCCTGGTTCTGGGTGGAGCGGGAACGCAATGAATGAAGCAGCGGCACAGTCCGGCGAGATTCATCTGACCGCGCTGGTTCTGCTGGTCGGCGGACTGGTCGTGGCCTGCGCATTGGTGCGGGCGGGCCTCGAACGGCTTCGGCTGCCCGCCATTCTCGGGTACTTCGCGCTGGGTTTTGCGATCCGCTGCGCGGACCTGCAGTGGGGATTTCTCGACAGTGCAGGTAAAGAGACCTTCGATTTTCTGGCCCGGCTCGGCATCATCGCACTGCTCTTCCGTGCGGGTCTCGACAGCAATCTTCGCTCCTTGGTAAGCAGGTTGAGAAGCGCCTCTGTTATCTGGATGGGGGATACCGCATTCAGCGCGCTGGTCGGCTTCGCCGCCGCACGCTATCTGGTGGGCTTGGAATTCATCCCGAGTCTGGTTGCCGGCACAGCGCTGGTTGCCACCAGTGTGGGGGTGCCGGTACAGGTGTGGAAGCGCGCCGGCAAACTGGACACCGAGGTGGGTGAAGTGTTTCTGGATGTCGCGGAAATGGACGACATTTCTGGTGTGATGCTAATGGCCTTGCTATTCGCGATATTGCCCACGCTGCAAGCGCATGGTGGAGAGCGCCTGGACCCGGCTTTGGCGCCGGTTATTGGCAAGACACTCGGCATCTTCGTGATCAAGCTTCTTGTCTTTGGTGCGTTCTGTTTCCTCTTTGCCCAGTATCTTGAAGAGCCCATGACGCGCCTTTTCAAGCGTTTGGAGCCCGAACCCGAACCCATGTTGCTTGTCGCGGGGTTTGGGATCGCCATTGCCGCGATGGCCGGCCTGATCGGATTCTCCGAAGCGATCGGCGCGTTTTTCGCCGGTCTCATCTTCAGCCGAGACCCGGACCGTATCAAACTCGACGCCAACTTCAGTGCGGTCCACGACCTCCTGGCGCCTTTTTTCTTCATTGGCATCGGTCTCACCATGGCGCCAGACGCCTTGACCGGTGCGGTCGGCATAGGCGCAGTCCTGCTTCTCGCGGCGGTGGCTGGCAAGACGCTCGGCGACGGGGTTCCCGCTTTGCGCTACCTGACCTTCTCGAGCGCCGCGCTTTTTGCGGTCAGCATGATGCCACGCGCGGAAATCGCCATGGTCATCATGAAGAAGGGACACAAGATGGGCACGGAGGTGGTGCCGGACAGCCTCTTCTCCGCCATGGTGCTCGTCAGCGCGGTAACCTGCGCAGTCGCGCCCGTGGTGCTTCATTGGGCCTTGAACAAAGTTGACCTCGATGGAGGGAAATCATGAGCTACGGTGAGTTGTCACAGTCCCTGTGCGTGTTTATCGGCGGCGCCGCGCTGGGCGTGTTCTTTTTCGGCGGCCTGCGCATGACCGTCGCCGCCGTGGCCCGCGCGCGGCGGCCCGGTCTGCTCTTTTTCGCCAGCGTGGTCTTGCGCATGGCCGTCGCACTGCCGGGCTTCTATCTGCTCGGCGGCGGCGCGTGGCATCGTTACATGCTGGCCCTCGCCGGATTTCTGCTCAGCCGCATCGTCGTAACGTTGCTGTGGCCCGCACCATCGCGGCACGCTCCGGCCCGGGAAAGCCATCATGGAATTTCTTGAGATGACCGAAATCACGCCCGACCAGGTCGTGTTCTGGAAGTGGGGCTGGCTTCAGCTCAACGCCACGCTCGTGTTCACGTGGGTCGTGATGGCGTTGCTCGCGGGCGGGAGTTGGCTGCTGACCCGCAGGCTGGACACCGGTTTCCAGCCTTCCTGGCCGCAGCATCTCGCCGAGATGATGGTCGAATTCATTGAAGACGAGATCCGCGCGACGGCCGGCGACAAGGCGGTGCGCGTCTACCCGTTGATTGCCACGCTGCTGTTGTTCATCGGCGTGTCCAACCTGCTCATGATTGTACCGGGTTTCATCTCGCCAACGGCCTCGCTGTCGACGACGGCCGCACTGGCGCTCTGTGTCTTCATTACCGCGCCGGCCTACGGCATCATGGACCGCGGCCTTCCGGGCTACCTCAGGCAGTACGCCAGGCCCACCCCGCTGATGCTCCCTTTCAACATCATCGGCGAACTGTCGCGCACGCTGGCGCTGGCGGTGCGCCTGTNNTGTTCGGCAACATCATGAGCGGCCTGAAGGTGGGCGCCATTCTGCTGGCCGTGATCCCCTTTGTGTTTCCCGTTTTCCTTCATGCGCTCGGGTTGCTGACCGGCCTGATCCAGGCCTACATCTTTGGCGTTCTGGCCACGGTATACATCGCTTCGGCCATGGAGGCGCATCACCGCGGCGAAGACGGGGAGGAAGACCCGCCCGCCGCGAAACCCGGACAAGAGCAAGAGGAGTGAAAAGCTATGGACAGTACAGCCCTTATCGGTATGGCCTCGGTGTTTACCGCCGGGATAACAATGGCCATAGGCTCCATCGGTCCGGCCCTGGGCGAGGGGCGCGCCGTGGACAGCGCGCTGCGCAGCATCGCCCAGCAGCCGGATGAATCCGGCACCATCAGCCGCACGCTGTTTGTCGGCCTGGCCATGATCGAATNNGGGATCCTCATTTTCGCCAACCCGTTCTGGACACAGGTGACGCAGTAGTCGAATAACGAATCTGGAGAGCCATCATGATATTCGACTGGTTTACCGCCGTCGCGCAGCTCGTCAATTTCGTCATTCTCATTCTGCTGTTGCGCTGGCTGCTCTACGGGCGAATCAAGAACGCCATTCAGGAACGGCAGCGCAGGATGGACGACGCGCTCGCGTCGGCGAAGCAGCGCGAGCAGGAGGCCGAGGAGAAAGCCCGGGAATTCCGCAAGAAGACCGAAGAGCTCGAGCAGGACCGGAAACGGCGTGTTCAAGAGGCGCAGCGTGAAGCCGATGGCCGGCGCGACGCCCTGCTGAAGGAGGCGCGCGAAGAAGCGAACGCGCTGTCCCGCCGTTGGAAAGAGCAGGTGCGACGTGAACGGCAGGACCTCGTGCGGCGCTTGCGTCAGAAAGTGGCCGCCGAATCCTGCAGCATCGCGGGCAAGGCCTTGCGCGAGCTGGCCGGCGCAGCCCTGGAGGAACAGATTGCGCGGCACATGCGCGAGCACCTCCAGAACATGGGCGATGAAGAGCGGGAAGAGGCGCTCGCGCCCTTTCGCGATGCGGAGGAGTTGAAGGTGGCCACCGCTTTCGAGCTGCCGGAAGACGCGCGCAACGGCCTGCGCGATGTGTTGCGCGGGGCGCTGCCGGACAGCAGAAAGTTCAGCTTCGGCGTGGACGGGGATCTCGCCTGCGGCGTGGAAGTGCGCACCGAGGGGCACACGCTGGGCTGGAGCGTGCAGTCCTATCTGGCCGATTTCAAGGAGGAACTCGCGCGGGTCATTGAAGAGCGGCTGGGCCGGGAACAGCAACCCGATGAAGAGCAGACCAGGGAGAACGCCAAGGATGATGATTGACTGGCGAGAGGTGAGCCATGGCGGATGAAGACGTGCATTGGGGCGGTGTGACCCCGGACATGGAGGGCTTTTTCGAGGAACTGGACGAGGCCGTGCGCGGGCACGCGCACCGGTTCAGGGCCCGCGAGGCGGGGCGTGTCACGTCGGTCGAACAGGGTGTCGCCTTCGTTACCGGGTTGCCCGGCGTTCAGTCGGAAGAGCTGCTCCAGTTTCCGGGGCGTCTGCGCGGCATGGCGCTGAACCTGGACCCCCGCGAGGTCGGCGTGGTTCTGCTCGACCGCAGCGAGGAAATCGAGGCCGGCGACAATGTGTACCGCACGCACCGTGTCCTCGATACGCCCGTTGGCGAGGGATTGCTTGGGCGCGTCATTGACGCCACCGGCCGGCCCCTCGACGGCGGCGGCCCCGTAGAAACCGGCGAGCGCGCCCCGATTGAGGCGGAGGCGCCGGCCATCATGGACCGCGCCGCCGTGGAGACGCCGCTGCAAACCGGGCTCAAGGCCATCGACGCGCTGATCCCTGTCGGGCGCGGACAGCGCGAACTCATCCTGGGAGACCGGCAGACCGGCAAGACCGCCATCGCCGTCGACACCATCATCAACCAGCGCAACTACGATGTGCGGTGCATCTACTGCGCAATCGGGCTGCAGAGCGCGGCGGTGGCCCGCGTAATCGACGATCTGCGCAGTCACGGCGCGATGGATTACACCACGGTTGTCGCCAGCACCGGTGAAGACACGGCGGGTCTGCGCTTCGCCGCGCCCTATGCGGCGACCAGCATCGGCGAATGGCACATGCGGCAAGGCCGGGACGTGCTGATTGTGTATGACGACCTCACCCGGCATGCCCGAGCCTACCGTGAACTCAGCCTGCTGCTGCGGCGGCCGCCCGGGCGCGAGGCCTACCCCGGCGACATCTTCTACATCCACTCGCGCTTGCTCGAACGCTCCACCCACCTGAGGAAAGAACTCGGAGGCGGCTCGCTCACCGCACTGCCGATTATCGAAACACAGGCCGGCAATATCAGCGCCTACATACCAACCAACCTGATCAGCATCACCGACGGCCAGATTTACCTCACGCCGCGCCTTTTCCAGCAGGGCGTGCTCCCCGCCATAGATGTGGGCCGCTCCGTCTCGCGCGTGGGCGGCTCGGCGCAGCTCCGGGCGTATCGCGAGGTCGCGGGCGACCTCAAGCTGTCCTACGCGCAGTTCGAGGAACTAGAACGGTTCAGCCGCTACGGCACACGCCTCGAGGAAAGCAAGCGCAAGCAGTTGGAGCGGGGCCGGCAGGTGCGCGAGGCATTGAAGCAGGCGCCCTATGCACCGCAGCCGCCCGGCGAACAGGTGGCCCAACTGCTGGCGGTGACCGGGGGCATTCTCGACGGTCTGCCGGGCACCCGGGCGCAGGAGGCGCTCGAACAGATTCGCGACGCGGTGCGGCATGAAGCGGCCGGGATTCTGGAGCAAATCGAATCGGGCGGAGAACTTGGCGCGGAAGACCGGGAACAGTTGCTCCGCCTCGCGCAAGAGGCCGCGAAAAACAATCGAAACCGTTAGAAAATCATGAAAACAGCCGAGAAATTGCGCACTAGCATCGAGGCGGCGGAGGACCTGCAGTCCGTGGTTACGACCATGAAGGGCATGGCTGCGGTGAACATTCGGCAGTATGAGCAAGCCGTTGAATCGTTGCGTCACTACTGGGGCAATATCGAACGCGGCCTCCAGGTGCTGTTGCAGCGCGCCCCCGGCGCCCTCGGCCGGGTCGCGTCCGAATGGCAAGGGTCGGGCGCGGTCCACGTGGTCTTCGGCTCCGACCAGGGCATGTGCGGCAGGCTGAACAGCGAGGTCGCGGCAATCGCCCTGCAGGCCATGCGGGATGAGGACGCGGGACCACAGCGGCTGCTCGCTCTGGGCGGGCGCGCGGCCGGTGAACTCGAAGCGGGCGGGATGCCGCCTGACGACCTCTTTCACGTGCCCAGTTCCGTCGCCGAATTGACCGGGCGCGTGCAGGACGTCCTGTTCCGCGTGGAGCGATGGCGCGACAGGGAGAGCATTGGCCGGGTGCGTCTGTTTCACAATACCCCCCGTGGCGGCGCCTCCTATGAACCCCGGTCCGTGCAGTTGCTGCCTCTGGATGGCGGCTGGCTGCGCCGTCTTGCAGAACGGCCTTGGCCGGGCAGCTGTCTTCCCACATTCCCCGTGGACGAGCGCAGCCTCTTTGCCGCGCTGGTGCGTGAATACCTGTTTGCGGCGCTCTACCGGGCGTTCGCGGAATCACTGGCGAGTGAGAACGCGAGCAGGCTCGCCTCGATGCAGTCCGCGGAAAAAAGTATTGAGGAACGCATTGACTCCCTCCGCATGCACTATCACCGCCGGCGCCAGGCCGCCATCACCGAGGAACTGCTCGACGTCGTGTCGGGTTTCGAGGTGCTCGAGGGCGGCAAGCGGGCGGAGCACTCCCGATAGTCCTTCAGCGGCGGGGCATGCGGTAGGTGTGGTGGGCTCGCTTTTCCAGACCGAAGCGTTTCGGTATGGCTTCGACTACGGCGGGTGATGGTGTGCTTACATACAGATAACCGCCGGGCGCCAGCGCTTTCGTGATTGCGCCGACCAGCCGGTACTGCTCCGTTTCGGGGAAGTACTGGAGCACGTGGTCGCATACCACCACCTCAAACCTGTGCCTCCGGCTCCCCAGGCCAATGTCGCGCTGCTTGAACACCGTGGTCCCGCGCACTTCCGGCTTCACGCGCACCTGCCGGTTCGGCAGTGTCTCCGTGTAGCGCTCGAGCAGGGCCGCGTTGCGGTCGCGCCGCTGTGCCGCCACGGGATAGACCCCGGCCCGGGCCGTGGCAAGCGCCTCGCCCGAGATATCGGTGCCGAGAATCTTGAAGTCCGCTTGCGTCCCCTTCGCCTCGAGCCAGTCGAGCACGACCATCGCGATAGAGTAGACCTCCATGCCGACCGAGCACCCCGCGCACCACACATGCAGCCGGTTCTTTTCGCCCAGAAGCGCGGGCAGGATTTCACCGCGCAGCGATTCCAGGAGCGCCGTGTTGCGGAAGAACGTCGTCGCCCCGGTTGTGACGCGCCTTTTCGGGTCTTGAAAGCGTGCGTGTTCATCCTCCCGGGGCTGGTGCAGCGAAGCGGCCTTGTACAGCGTGGCCTCGCCGGAAGCCGGGTCAAAGACAAGCTTGCGGTGGCAGGTTCCGAGCACGTCGAGTTCCGTGAAGCGAAGGCCCCGCTGCAGGAGTGCGCGGATGGTGTGCTCATACACGTGCCGCTGCCCGTCGCAGCCGCCAATGACGAAACACTCGCACTCGCGGGCGTCCACGCCTTCCTCCAGCAGCGCCGTCTCCAGCGCGTCGAGCGCGTCGGCGGGCCGGTGCGCGCCCGCCCGGCTGCCGGAACCGGTGATGTGGCTGAGCGCGCCGACCCCTTTTCCGGCATGGTGGAACCCGACGCAGACGCAACTTCCCAGGATGGTCGCCATGGGGGTGCGGCCCGCCACGACTTCCCCCTGTTGCACGCGCCGCGACTGGAAGCGGTGAAACTGTTCTCGGGTGCTCTTCAGCCGTACGGGTGACATCGTGTGCTCAGCTTATCCTGTCGCTCAGTGTTGCCGGGCCGGCCAGGCCCGCTCCCGTTATCATGCCAAAGGGTCGGCTCTGTCCGAAACCCGCGGCTGTTCTTGTGCTTCGAGGCGAAACGGGCAGGTGTCCGCGCCTTGCGCAATGGTCTGCGGGCGGCTGAACCGCACGCCAAGCCGTTCCTCGAAATAGGCCTCGTCGGCGCCGCAGAAGAGCGGCGCGAGTTCGGGGTGCCCCAGTTGCGCCAGCAGTGCGGGGAACCGGCAATGGGTCACCGTGAATGCGACACGACCGGAGGCCGCTTCCTCGATGTGGGCGTCCGCATTGGGAAAACGGTCCAGGTTTTCCCGCACCAGCGCGGCGCGTTCCGATTCGCCGAGTCCGCCCAGGTCTTCGGGGGCCATGGGGGAGAGCAGGTAGTCGAAAGAGATGAACGCGCCCGCGTGAATCACCTCACGCAGAACATCCCGGGCTTGTTCTTGCGGCATGCGCCTGCGCAATGCTCGGTAGAGCAGCACGGCGTCGCCAATCTCGATGCGGGACAGGCGGTCTTTCTTATCGGCCGGCGGGTCCATGCCGCCGAAGGGTTCCCGCCGCAGCCGGGCCGCCATGACCGAGGCGCCGACGCGCATCAGGCACCGCCAGTTGAGCCGTCGGCGCAGCACGCGAAACGCCGCGCGCTGCATCTGGCGCTGCACCGGGCCGTCGGCGACTGTGCGTAGCGCGAAAGGCTTCATTCCGCGGCCTTCTGCCGCATCATGGGCAGAATGTGCGTGATGCCGAGATAGACGCTCAGCCCGGCGATGGCTATCCAGGTTTCAATGGCGTAGAGGCGCCGGGTGACCATCATCTCGTAGGGCAGGTCTTTGGCCATGCCGAAGAGGACCATGGCGCGTCCCTCGGGGTTCAGCGTCAGCGCCTTTGTGCCGCTGTAGCCGATTTGAAGCGCGAAATTGATGATGATCACCCAATGAATGAACCACCAGAACAGCCGTTTCGCCCGCATGCCTTCTCTCCCCGGTTATTGTTCAACAGATGCGCGGCAGTTGTTCGCCGCTCAACATGTCCAGTATCCGTTGCGCCCCGATTTCGCTTTCGATGGTGACGCGTGCGGCCCCCTCATAGACCGTGCCGATGCGCGCGGGCTCGGTGTCGCGCGCGTGCCGCGCCAGCACTTCGAGGGCCTGTGCCGTGTCATCGGGATGCACGAACGCCGCGAAGCGCCCTTCATTCGCCACGTAGAGCGGGTCGAAGCCGAGCAGTTCACACGCGCCCCGCACCACCTCGCCCACGGGTATGCGCGTCTGCTCGAGCGCGATACCGAGTCCCGCCGCCGCCGCGATATTGGCCGGCTTTATCTGGATTTCGAT
>NPIG01001557.1_pt1 | contig 11383 bp, 8 predicted proteins | sample 8637441 | NCBI WGS metagenome assembly NPIG01 (sample SAMN07420675, study PRJNA396082) | bioreactor metagenome | isolation source: sample BR6 brine-fed electro-methanogenic bioreactor BR | place: Japan: Kochi | collected 2016-06-14
TTTTTTTTGCTGAATAGTTACGCTTTTTTTACAGAAAACATAAAAATTTGTTTTTTCAAAATGTTCTTCATGCTTTCTTTGAGGAAAGATATCTGAAATGTTTATTGGTTCCTGGTCAGGGGACAAATATATCTCAAATTTTGCATTTTCTGCCATTGAATAAAATTTATTAGATCTTGGAATAATGACAAATTCTCCATGCTCTAAGCCTGTCTTATCCAGTATCTTGTTAACCAAATTTGCTCTATGTTCTTTATTTTGTATGGATAATTTCACTTTTGCTCTTTTCGCAATCGCCTTATCTGGAACATTTTTTATTAGAAAATCGCTAAATTCATAAGTCGTTTTCCAAAATGGTTTCAAAAATTCTCTACCAATTAGTTGAGGTATGGTTATCTTTGAGCGCTCAGAACACTTTTCATCCTTTAAAATAAAATCATAAACGTGATATAAAATTGAATTAATATGGTTATCGTTGGTCAAATTTTTCGCTATTGCGTCACAAGAAAAAAACTCATTCGCGTCAAATGCATCCCGGTAGAGTCTATCACTATAATCATGATACAACTCATTAAAATTTTTGAAACACGATTCATAAAGAAAGTCCGTATATACCTTTGTGTGGTGATTATATACCCATAAATATAAACAGTCTCTTGAATCTATGACACTAATCATGCTTGATAAACCAATTGATTTAAATGCAACTTTTTTTCTATGATCCACCCATAATGACTTAACTAAACGGGGCAAATCTATCAATGGTGCCACGTTACCAGTCATAAAATTATCACGCATCAGATAATCAATTTTATCAACGTCAATAGTCGAAGAGTTCACAATGTCAATCAGGATATTTTTTATCCAACTATCAGTATCAGCATGGTCGTAACGAGTACCTGTGATAATTCTGAAAATCAGATTAATATCTATGTCATGTTTCATTTTTTTCAAAATACCATAAAAATTACTAAGGATTACATAACATGACATTAGTTCATGGCTGCACTCAGCTTTGAATATTTTCTGATCTATCTCAAAACCTACTTCCTTAGAACAATTTTTCAGTTTATCCCTGATTTCTTTTTTATCATAAAATATTTCCCCAATATGTGATAAGGGTGCATGCCCGACATCGTGTAGTAGTGAAGCATATTTTAGAGTTGTCTTATATGTGCGTATTTGATATTTCAAATCAGTGTCATGTAAATCAGAATCCATTTCTTTCATTATAGATTCGATATCATCTTCAATTTGTCTGAAAAACATCAATGCCAGATGCATTACTCCCAGAGAATGCTCAAATCGGTCATGTTTAGCCGAAGGATATAGTGAGGTCGCTGATAATTGAGAAACATGTTTTAGTCTTTGGAATGATGGTGAATCAATCAGCAGGCATGTATCATGATCTATTCCTATATATCCATGTACGAGATCTTTGATTATTTTCTCTTTTTTCATATTGAAATATTTTCCTTTTTTAATTGCTCTGCATACCAGTAGGGCCGCCGGAATTTTGATATCTTCCATTATAACCAGTAAGTTCATCCTCATCTAAATCTAGTTTGAAGAAAAAAATTGACGCTATCCTCATTCCAGGAATCAATTCATAATAAAAGTCGCTCATATTGAGTAATTCGAATGTTATGTTACCTTTATATCCTGGTGCAACCTGGCTGTCACAAATGTGAGCGAAAAGAAATCCTCTTGCAATAGAACCCTTTGTTTGAATAAAGCCCAATAAGTCTAAAGGCATATCAATTTTTTCTTGAGAGCAGGCTAGAACTTTACCTTTGGGTGGCAGGATATATGGTTCCTTATCCTTAATGCATTTAATTGTGGTGTCCATTGTTTTAGGAGGCACAAAGGGTTTACCGCCATAGGGTTCGTAAACCATAAATTTGTTATCCAAATGTAAACAAATAGATGTCTCTTCAACCGAAACAGCTTGGTGTTTATTCTCGATATTTTTTTTATTTACTAATTCCAGTAATTTACTTTTGGTCAAAACCAATTTCTTTTCCTCCTATAACTTAATAGTTCAGATGATTATGAGTTTCGGTCGAGCCAATTTCCGAAACTATCATGTCAAAATGGCAATTATAATTACTATGAGTATTGTTACAAAATTAATTGAAAGGGTTTGAGAGTTGTTACGAAAAAAATCGATAATTTTTGAACCATCTACTGGTTGAAGGCTAGTTCCCGTTCTATGTTCGTTACCGGTAATTGATTGTTCAGTCTGTAGAAAAGAAATTGAACAAAATCTTTCACCTGGTATTAAGGTTATATGTTTGATACCGGCGTTAAAAACAGGTATTTTTAACTTGTCTGCGTATAACGGATCAATTTTGGTATTCGCAATTATTAACCCTTTTGCACCTAAACTACGTCTGGTTGATAAGAGTCCAAATACATTATTGGGCGTGGATATGGTTTCTTTAGTTTCAATTAGAACACAAGTCTTTGGTTTGACAACAATTTTACCATTAAATTTCCTCCAGCTGGTATCTCCACTTATCTGGTAATTGTCTCCTATCGCCAAATCAACGGACACTTGTTCTTTAGGATCGATATGAATCGGTTCAATTTCAATTCCACGATATTTGAAATTTTTTGCTAAAATCATAACCCCCCCATTTTAAAGTATTTTAATTGTTAAAAAGTCCTTTTTCTATATATTAGTTTTTGGGATGCCATGAATTAATTACATTTTTGAAAATTTTCCAAAATATTACAGCAGATGGCACACGATTGATAGACCTTTTTAGACTTGGGAGATAATAGAAATCTTGAAAGAACAATCCCATCATGCCAGCGCCTGATAGGCGGCCAGGAGCTTGGGGATTTCGTGTTTCCACTGGAGGTGGTCGATGACCCGTTTCCGGCCGTATTCGCCCATGCGGCGGGCCAGTTCCGGGTTTTCCAGCACCTCGACGACCTTTTCCATCAGGGACTGCGGGTTGTTGGGTTCCGCATAGAGCGAGGCGTCCCGGGCTGAAAACCGGCCTTCGGTCATTTCGAACTGGACGATGGGCCGGCCCAGGGCCATGTATTCCATGATCTTGTTCATGGTGGACTTGTCGTTCATCTCGTTGACCACATCGGGGTTGACGCACACATCGGCCGTGCTCAGCACCTCCATGAGTACGGCATCGCTCACCCGGCCGGTGAAGGTGACATACTCGTGAACCCCCAGATTCCGGGCCATCTCCCTGAGCTGCGCCAGTTCCGTGCCGCCCCCCACCAAAACGAAATGGATGTCCCGGCGGCCCTGTTCCTTCACCAGCCAGGATATGCCTTCCAGCAGCAGGTCCAGCCCTTCCTGGGCCCCCATCACCCCCACATACCCCACCAGAAATCGTCTGCCCTGGCGCCAGGCATCATTGACCGGCACATTCCGGGTCCGCCGCAGGTCCGGCCCGCTTCTCACCACAAACACCCGGTCCGGGTCCATGCCGCCCCGGGCCACCGCGATCCGCTTGTAGGATTCATTGGTGGCGATGGAGATATCCGCGGTTTTGAAAGTCAGTTTTTCCCACAGCAGCATCACCCGGTAAAACAGGTCTTTTCTGCCGAATTTGGCGATATACAGCTCCGGGTTGATGTCATGGTGGTCGAACACGAACTTTTTGCCGTAAAACAGCTTGAAAAACCCGCCGATCAGGAAAATGTTGTCCGGCGGATTGCACGCATGGATCACGTCGAACCCGTGCCGGATCAGCAACGTCAGGCTCAGCCGGAACTGATGAAACAATGCCGTGCCGTATTCCACCGCATACCCGGCGGCCCCGCTGCCCTCCACCGGCAGCGGGTGCCGGTACACATGTATGCCCGCCAGCCGCTCGTAGGGCCTTGTGTATCCTTTCATCTGCGGGCAGATCACACACACCTGGTGCCCGTGCTGCTGCAGGGTGGTGGCCTCCTGCCACACCCGCCGGTCAAAGGGCACGGGCAGGTTTTCAACGATTATCAGAATTTTCATATCATATCACCAGCAGATGCCCTGATAGCCGTCTTCACTGGTCCGCCCCCTGACGGCCCGCACCAGGTCGATGATGGTCTGTCCATCCCTGATCTTTTCATGCACCCGGGCAAACTCGGCTGAATTGTTTCCGATCACCACGGTCCGGGCATGATCCAGCACCTCTTCCATGGTTTCCACCATCAGTTTGGATATATGGGGAATCCGGTTCAGAATAAAGTTCCGGTTGGCCCCCACCAGGCTGGCCAGGTTGACGTTTCTGTCATACAGCCGGATATCGTACCCCTTGCCCAGCAGCCGCTCGATCATCTCCACCACCGGGCTTTCCCGAAGGTCATCCGTGCCGGCCTTGAAGCTGAACCCCAGAAATCCGACCCGCTTCTCCTCCCGGGCCATGACCATGCGGATGCCGTTTTCAATGTGCATAGCATTGCTGGGCAGAATCGCGTTGAGCAACGGCAGGTCCAAATCCAGGGACTTTCCTTTGTATGTCAGGGCCCGGACATCCTTGGGCAGGCAGGACCCGCCGAATGCAAACCCGGGCGTCAGGTAGTAAGGGGAAATATTGAGCTTGGTGTCGCTGCAGAAAATATCCATCACCTGGTGACTGTCCACGCCCACGGCCTTGCATAGATTGCCGATCTCGTTGCCGAACCCCACCTTGAGCGCATGCCACACATTGTCCACATACTTGACCATCTCGGCCACCTCGATCCGGGTACGGATCAGCGGGGCATCCAGGCCGTCATACAGGGATGCCGCCAGATCCCCGCTTTGTGCATCGGTTTCTCCGATCACGGTCTTGGGAGGATGGTAGAAATCGTACACCGCCGTGCCTTCCCTCAGAAATTCGGGGTTGTTGCACACCCCGAAATCCCGGCCCGCCGTCTTGCCCGAGGTCTCTTCCAAGGCCGGAATCACGATGTTCCGGATAGTGCCCGGCAGAATGGTGCTGCGGATCACCACCACATGACGGGCGGTCTTGTGTTTCAACTGCTGTCCGATCTGTTCGCACACCCGCCGGACATAGCTGGTATCCAGGTTTCCGTTCAACTGGCTGGGGGTGCCCACGCACACCAGAGACATGTCGGTGTCATCCACGGCCCGGGCCGTATCCGTAGTGGCAGTCAGCCGCCCCTGGGCCACGGCCTGCCCGATGATTTCGCCGATATCTTTTTCAATGATCGGGGTCTGTCCCCGGTTGATGATATCCACCTTTTCCATCACCGGGTCCACCCCGGTCACGGTATGACCTTCTTTGGCCAGGCAGGCGGCAGACACGGCCCCCACATACCCCAGCCCGAACATACTGATTTTCATATATATTTCCTTTTTTAGAAATCAATATTGTTGTTACATTGCGTGCCAACAATACCTGAAATTTCTCTAATGTTTGCCCATAAATTTTAAAACGGCATGTTTGACATAATCTTTTACCAAACTTATTCCATAGTATTTTCGAATGAGACTATGAAAATTTTCACTATCAATTTCCGTGAAAAATTCCTCTCGTCTTGAGTTCACAAATGTTGGCCTGGTTAACGTCCTGTTTCCAGGTAATGACAGCGCAATATCAACCTCTTCCCGAAAACAGTCATTCGATGAAATACTATCAAAAAGCAAACGACCCTTGCCGGTATTGATCAATATCAATGAAGTCCCTTTGTCATCGTCCAAATCAGGCCGTTTTGAACCTATCTTCCAGAAATCACCTAATGTGATGTCGCCAACCCGGGGAATTGTTGCATAAGGACATTCGTAGCAGGAGGAACGCAGATACAGATTTTGCAAAAAGCCTTTCATGAATCTGTTGAAAGTAAACACGGAGGAGATTTTTTTACCAGAGTTGAAATGAACTACAATGCTATACCTCTTCCATCCTTTTCGTTTATTTCGAAAATCAACACCAGTCACCTTGCTTTTCTGCTTTGCCTCGATTTCCTTGAGATATTTTAGAAACACTTTTGTTGAAGGCACTCCGTGACAGACCAAATCACAGGTCAAAAGCTGACTGTAGGGACGGGACAGATAGTGATTCAACCCTGCGACCTGGCATGGCGTGCCGACGAATAATAGGCTTTTGCCCTCTTTAAGTAAGTATTTGATCCTCTTGAAAACTAGTGTGGTATTACTTTGAAGATACTTTGAACCTCTCAGAGTATTCATCTCTTCTTCAGTATCGACAATTATATGATGCAGTTCAAAATTGTTATCAAATCCGGCCCCGCATACAACGCCATTATTTTGAAGTATTTTCGCAGAAAACAAAGAAAAAATACCCCCGGAAGAACTTTTTTCCCGTATGAGATCATTTCGATTCCAGGCTGCATATACCAAAGGTTGTTCAAGAAGATTGTTGGGCTGATAATTTGATTGGACCGGACACTTTTTTAAACATAGGCCACAGTCATTACAAACCGATTCGTCTATGACCGGACATAAAAACCCCCTTCTGTTTTCAACCATTTCAATACACGACTCAGGGCATACCGACGTACATGCACCACACCCGGTACATTTTCTTTGGCTGATTTCAGCTACATTTTTCATCCCTGTGTGAATTCCTTGATCAGCATTTCATCGAACCTCCGGATATCCTGAGCAACGATATTCATTTTTTGTTGCATCATTTCTCTTAACACCGCCTTGTTTTCAATAAATTCAATTATCGTTTCTTCCAGTATCTGTTGGGTCAGCACAGTGTAATCGACGACATATTTTTCCAATCCGAACATTTCCATTATTCCGAGATATTTATGGCTGTAAGCGATTGACATGGTAGGCACACCACTGCTTAAGGCGGCAATGTTTGCGTGCATGCGGCTTCCGATGAAAAGATCGCAGCAACTGATCAGATACTTCAATTTCCGGCTGTCCTCAATATCCTCAACAAGAATGCAATCCTGTTCATTAATTTTCCGGGCCACCTTCCTTGAAACAATTCTGTCGTCGTCTTCTCGCGTCGGCCCAATGACATGGGGGACAAAAACAAATACCACGTTATATTTATTCCTGATTGTTTGCAACGCGGTCGCGAATTTACTGATAAAAAGTTCCTGGTCCTCGTTGGCATTGGATTTTTTTCTTTGCCCGGCGTATCTGGTTATGGACCCACTGATAGATAACCCAATGACTGTTTTTTTTGATTTTGCGATCAGATGCGCATAGTGCGATACATCCTCCGAGTCGCTGAATGGTTGTAATGATAATGCCAAATCAGGATAAATCGGACTGATGTTCTCAAGGCAAAGTCGCTGCAACACCACTTGTGTAATTTTTTCCCTTGGCATCACAATTTCTGCTTTTTTCAAAAAAAATTGGGCAACGGCTTCTGTCCCGAAATGATGAAACGGCCCCATGCTCTGAGGCAGTATAATTACTTTTTTTTTCAGCATATTCATGATAATGAATTCTTTAAACTTTCGGAAGAACACCTTATATCCATATGTATCCGTCAGCATATCCCCTGAAATATCTAAAATCACGTCCGAGCTCAGGTAGGCACGTACATAGTTATTGGCAAGTTTAGTCACGCCCAAAAGCTTAACACATACTATACGAAAAGCATTTTCGATATACTTCCCAAATGATCCCCGGTCTATGAGAGCAATTCCCAACTGCCCTGCCATGTATCGGTCAAGATCTACATATGGCGTGGAAAAAAAAATCCGGATGTGTGGATTATACTTTTGGAGTTTATAAATAAGGCTTAACGCCATGGCCTGTGCCCCATAGTTGACAGATAAACTGGCACCGGTTATCAAAATAGTTAGGTTTTGCTTTTTCATATACCACTGACCTTTCATTCATTGAATGGGTAAATCTTACTTCCTGATTTTTTTTCAGCTGCATTGCGAATCAACTCGAACAGCAATAGAATTACGCGACCGAAAATAATACAACCGATACCGGACATAGCCGTAAGATTGTCAGTCAAATGCAGGCACACCACCGCGCTGAGTACTACTATAGCGTTTATTGATTTCAGTTTAAGAAGAAAATTAGTGTCTTTGATGATGGAAAGCTTGATATCAACCGGTAAAACCAAAAACATAGGAATTAATGCGATGGCCCATAACCGCAGTTCGAGAGAATAATTCACATATTCCGTATTGTGATAAACCAAATTTAAAATCACTTCAGGAAACAGCACCATCCCTGCTATGGGCAACATGCTTAGACCCAGCAGAAAATAGTACATTTTGTGCAAAAAATTATTAAGACCCACCATCCCATTCGTTGTAAAAATTTTCGAGGCTTTGGATCTTTCAACATCATTGACAGCCACCAGTATCAGATTAACAGGCCGTGTCAATGTCCGGGTGGCCGAAAAAACTGCGACCTGATAAGGGCCGGATAAAAACCCCAAAAGCAGTTGGATACCATTATTTGAAAAAAATGAGGCCAGTCCAGCCCCTCCCAGCTCGTACATGAGTTTACCGCTATGGGATATTATTGTATAAAATCTACGCGAAATTTTCATGTATCTGACAAAATGAACGGCCGAAAATATTCCTGGTATCACATGCGCTGCAAACAACATCCCAATAATTGATTGTATCTTTTTGTCAAGAATATTGAAATACAAAAGCAAAATGCCTGTGCCATAGATAGCTGCGAACGACAGAAAAAAAATGACAATGGACCGAAAGTCTTCAAGGTGAAAGAGTGCCCGTCGTGAAAAAAAAAAGAGCATATAAGCGGGCAAAATGCATGCGGCATATTGGAAGACCGACATCCATTCGCCTGTCACAACAGGGAGAAACGATAATAAAAAGATCATCAGCCCACTGAGGACAGCAAAACAGAGATTGAACACAAACCATCCGCCAAACGCTTCGGCACTGGCCTTAGGATCTGGAACCTCAATCATAAAGGGGATGATGACGGTTGTGCGCTGTATGGTTTCAAAAAAATACCAAAGGGCCAAAGCCATGGCAAGCGTACCAAACGCTTTTACACTTAACCATCTTGCGAAGAGCACCATCCCGAAAAGGTTCATTACGGCAAACAGCATTTGTTCAAAAAGGCTCAAAGCCCTGCGCTGGAAATCACGGTTGTTCAACACACCCGATATTGATTTGTGAACCTTCATCTTGACCGGCGGACCCATTCGTTTTTTTCAGCCTGGATGAGCAATACTGAAAATAAACTCATCATCAGCGCAATCGGTATAGAAACCAGTACCGGAAAAGTTATCGATCCAAGCGTCAAGCCGATCACCGGGATAAGGAAGACAGCACGGTTTTTTCGTCCGAGACGGCCCATCACATATTTAACCCACAAAACAATTCCCACAAGATAGCTGAAAGCTCCCAAAACCCCGGTCACCTGACATTGTCTTAGAATCAAATTGTGGGACACAAAGGGCTGATATCCATGTCCGAAAAAGGTTGTGGTCAGGCTGGCTGAAATCAGTTCAATTTCGGTTCTCCAAAGATCTCCTCTTTTATTTAAAAAATCTTCTGTGCCGAAATCAAACAGTGTAGACACTTTATCTGTAAATGCTGAATAGAATAAGTACAGGCGGCTTTCTTCCAGATTGTCATACCAAATGCCCATAATCACCACGACAAGCAGCATAAGAAAAAACAATACCGGCAAGTGTTTAATAAAAAAAATCAACAGGTTTTTGATTTTTTGATATTCGATAAACAGCCACCCGCTGAAAACCATAATTATTCCAACCGTCGAAGTGGATATAATGGCTCCGGAAAGGAAAAGAATGATGTACAGGTTCTTTTTGCGGCGAGTAATTCGTCTGCTATTATATTGGTGATAAATATTTGCGATACAGATTAAAAGAACACCGCAGAAAAAATGGGGGTGGGTAAAACCGCCGGTCGGTCTAGGCAGATGGAAACCTTCATGCCATTGAAAATAATAGTGGGGCAGAATACCCAACACCTGCAAAACCGCGATAAAACACATAAACAAACCGATAAAAGTGATGATGCTCGATGGAGCAGAAACGTTCTTCAGCCGGTTTGACTGATTGATATAAAACGGCAGTAGCATAAATGCATGTAAAGAAAAAAATCGCGCAATTTCAAAGGCAGGCGTATTCCAGGATCCGGTATCAGGCGGCTCCGAAGTCAAAAAATGGACAAATAACAAGACCATGTTGAAAAAAAAAACAGAAAATGAACCCCAAAAATAGTCCTGAACGAGGAACATCAACCAAAACTAATCGAGATACCAAAAAGACCGCAAAACCACCAAGTGCTATGTCTATGATGAGTGTGCTCTCTAAAGCATGAACATTCATCAGACTGCCAGCTATGCGCATCATTATGGCCAGCATGCTGCTGGCCAAAACAGCAATGATATAAGTGTTAAACAGCCGATTATGTGCAGTTAAATTGTTACTGATCATTGTCAAATTTTTCAATATCTTTGATTACTGAGGCAGCCTGTTTCCGCCATAATAGTGTGCGATCCTGCTTTAAACGAATTATTTTTTTCTGATAATGTGAAAATCTGTCGGCGATCTCTTTGCAGGCGGCTGCTATTGATAATGGGTTGATTGAATCTACAAAAATGGGACCGTTCGGAAAAAGCCGTTTTAACGTTTTTGTATCACTCAATATCAAAGGTCTTTCAGCGCCGATCGCTTCATTAGCTACTGAAAGCTGAATGCCATCAAAAAGAGTCAGTCCTATCAAAGCCGTCGCTTTCAAAATCAAATTGTTGAAATCCTGTTCTGAGACAAAACCGGGAAAAATGACATTTTCCGGACTATCCAAAATCAGTGATTTCTGTCTCGAATTTCTGGGTTCTCCGGTTATTACAAATGTAATCTGTTTTGCTTCTTTTGCAGCAGCAATTATGGTATCAATTGGTTCATCAATACTCCATGAACAAGGGCACAAAACAAAATTACCCCTATTGAAAACCTCCTTTACAGCTTTGGAAAGAATAGTTGGTTTTATAATCTGAGCAGGTGCATCTTCCAAAACCAAAACTCTTTTATGTATAATCCCCAATTTTTTTACATTTTTTACCATATCACCATTATGCACCAATAGAATATCAACATGCTTCATGCAAAAATGCGAAAAGGGAATCTTTGTCCAAGGCTTGCGAAAGGCTGCATTGTGACAATCGGCGATGACAATAATTTTTCTTATCAAATAACTGTAAACCAAAACCGAAAGGACCGCCAAAGAAGGCGGAGATTGGACCCAAACAACATCGGGTTTCCTTTTATTCAAGATGATCCAAGTCTGTATGCTTTTTTGAAAATAACCGAATAATTTAAGCAGCTTGTATTTTTCAAAACTTGTAGAAATATAGTATTCGTTGAAATAGAAAAAATCGCACATGCTTTTGACACGGCGTTGAGACTTGAACCACACAAAAAAACAATCTTTTTTGTAACTATTCAGCAAAAAAAAT
>NPIG01001558.1_pt1 | contig 11377 bp, 17 predicted proteins | sample 8637441 | NCBI WGS metagenome assembly NPIG01 (sample SAMN07420675, study PRJNA396082) | bioreactor metagenome | isolation source: sample BR6 brine-fed electro-methanogenic bioreactor BR | place: Japan: Kochi | collected 2016-06-14
ACGTCCTTGCCGGTCTCGTAGGATGATGCCGCCGGCATGCGCACGACGAGTTGCTGGCCGTCGGTGACCGAGGCCGCCGGCCCTCCAGCGGAGACGCCGTCGACCACGAGATCGACACCGGTGGCGCCGACGGCGGCCACTGTCTTGGTGCCGGAAAAGCCGGTGAGCGTGACCGTATTCGAGGAGACCAGTTCTTCGGGCTCGAGATCATAGACGTCGGCAAAGGTGAAGGCCTCGGGATCGAGATCAGGCGCCGTGGTGATCGACCAGGTGTCGACCGGCGAGGCGCCCAGGATGTCGATGGTCACGCTCGCGGTCGCCTCCGGCTCCTCGGGGCTTTCCATGTAAATCGAGAGCAGATCGCCGGCCTGGTAGACCGCCGAGGTGGCGTAGAGGATCTCGCCGTTGCGCATCAGGCTCTGAGTGCCGTTGCCGCCGAAAAGACGGATGTTCAGAGGGCCGACGTTGATGACGGCGTAGTTGGAGCCGTAGGGCGTGACCAGATCGGCATCGTTCACGTCGAGAAACTCGATGGCGTGCAGCTCGTCCTCGTGACCGGCGACGATCGCCTCGGCGCGGGCTTCTGTCATCGCGCCGCTGGTCACCTCGTTGTAGACGACGTGCACTTCGGTGCCCAGATTGGTCACGACCGGGATCGCGACGACGGCGATCAAGAGAAGCAGCAGCGCGTATTCGGTCGCAGCCGCTCCCTTTATCGAACGGGAGAAACGGCGGAAAGTACTGAAAAACATCTTCTGTCAGCCTCGAAATCGAATGGAGATACCGAAAAAGATATTTCTCAGGGCTCAGATGTCCGTTTTTTTGCGCCGCTATTCAACCAAACGAGTTCTACGCAAGGAAAATCGGACGAAGAAAGTCGACAAACATCGGCCGTCCCGCGTTGCTCCCTTGAGGGATGGTCGGACGGAACGGCCAGTTGTTGGGCGTGGGGGGGGATTATTCGGCCCGTATGCTTTGGTGAAGCAAACCTCGGTCCGGATCTGCCATCGTCGGTCATGGCTCCGATGTCGGGAATGAACCCGCATGACCCTCTTTCCCGGACGGGAATTATAGCAAAAGACACGTTCAAAAGTGTGCATCTTTAGTAGCAGGGGGGGGCGGCCCGGTCGCCGCCCCCGCTTTTGGATGTGTCAGTGCTTGTTTTATGCCTGCGCGTCTCCCTTGCCCTGCCAGGTCTTGCGCCGGGTATAGGACGAGCCGGCGACCAGGTTACTCACATCCTCCTCGATGTCGGCATAGCGGGAGCACATGGCCCGGGTCGCAAAGGCCGCTTCCTTGCTGAAGACCACCGCGTTGCGCTGCTCGGCAAGCGCACTGAGACTGTCGGCGACGCCGCCGACGAATGCGTTGTTTCCAGCCATCTTGCGGATCTTGCCGAGAACCGTATCCACGGTATTCCAGTCTCCCTTGCCGGCTGCCGTGCGCGCCTCCTTCTGAAGATCGACGGCCTCGAGTTCCTTGACGCGCTCGGCCACGATGCTGTCGCTGTCGGCCGCCTCGAACTTCTTCTTGCCGGCCGCCGGCAGGACGAGGTCGAGGGTCTGAGCCTGTGCCGGCGCCCCCTCGATGTCGTTCCAGGCCAATTCGATCTCGAGGATCTTGTGCTCGGAACCCTTCGTGAGCTTGCCGTGCTCGATGCGCACCACCGCCCAGACCTCGGCTTCGTAGACCAGGTTCGGAAGGCAGGTCGAATCTCCGGCGACGAGATAGTCATTGACCACCCGTGCCTTGCCGTTGGGAGAGCTGACCTTGAGCCGGACATCCTTCCCGAAGGTCTGCCCGAGGATCCCGAGCTCGGCCTCGAATTCCGGAGCGAGATCCTTGGCCGTTTCTCCGTAATAGGCGTTGCCGCGGCCGGCCTGCGCCATGCGGGTCATGAGATCCTCGTTGAAGTCATACCCCAGGCCATAGGTCGACGTGGTGACCCCGGCCTCGGCCAGCGCCCCGACCTGGCTTTCGATGCGAACGGGATCCTGCTCGCCCTGATTGGCGTTGCCGTCGGACAGCAGGATGACGCGGGTCAGGCGATCCTTGGCGATGAAGTCGGCGACCTGTTCGGCGCCGGCCAGCCAGCCGCCGTGCAGATCGGTCATGCCGCGGGTCTGGATCCTTCTGATGGCCGCACAAATGCTGTCGCGCTTGTCGCCACTCGCGATCGGCGACACCACCTCGACCTGGTTGTCGTAGGCAATGACCGCGATCCGATCTTTTTTCTTGAGGCCCTTGACGATGTCGATTGCGCATTTCTTGGCTTCTTCGATTGGAGCCCCGCCCATGGAACCGGAGCGGTCGATAACGAGCGCAAGATTGAGGGGAGAGCGGCTCTTCTTTTCTCCCGGGGCTTTCGGGCCCTGGATCTGCAGAAGCACATCCATATGGCCGGCTTGGCCGGCATGCAGGCAGTTCTTGAGAGGGGTAATTTTGATCGTCGATTTCATGTTGTTCATTTCCTCCCTGGGAAATCATTTTTGAGTTGTCGGGCGAGCGTTCGGCAGGCTTCGTCGATCTCCCTGCCGGTGAGATCTTCCGCATTGGCGGTATCCACCTGGACCTTGAGCCAGGAGGAAGGCTGGTATTCGGCAATCATCTTCGTGGCGGACGGAACATCCTGCGTCTTCAGGCTACGAAGAACGGGAGACCGGGTTGCGCTTCCGTACGCCGCATTCGTGGCGCCGAATGCCGATGAGCCCAGTTCGGGCTCCCTGTATTTCGCCGAGGCGGCGAGCATTGAGCGGGCCGTCATGGATTTCGACGACGGAGATTGAGCACCGAATCTGGCGACGAGATCGCGCGCCGCGTGGCGCTTGCGTTCATCGTCCGGATCGCATCCCTCTTCGGGATCCCTTTCGAGATCGGCGATCGGCGTGCCGGCGATGATCGCTTCCATGTCGGCCTCGCTGAAGCCTTCCATGGCATCGGCAATCTTCTTGAGGGGCCAGCCGTCCTTGACCAGGACGCGCGACGCCAAGGCCTGCAGTAGCTCGCCGTAGCCGTAAAGCGCGGGACGCGTACTGTCCGTCTGTCCCCGTCCGACCGCTCCGGTCGACTGGTAGTGGCGCAGAAGGCGGGCGTTGGGTGGACCGCCGGTTACATCGGCAAGGTCGGGATCCTCGGCGAGTATGCGCATCTGCAATTCGACGAACTCGCTGAAATTGCCCGTCCAGTCCCGGAAATTGCTGAGCTTGTCCATAATGACAATGACCATTGTTTATGACAGTTAACGTTGATATAAGTCGGCCAGAAAACTTTGTCAATGAGCATTGATAAAAAAACCGCGGCCCGAAGGCCGCGGCGTGAGTCTGCGTTTCTTCAAAAAGCGGAAGCTAGCCTCGATCCCCTGTGGAATCAACGCTTTCGGAGAAATCGGGATTATCTCCGAGAAGGATCAGAGGCACGACGTCGCGCAGCAGGCCGCGGCATCCTCCAACGATAACAAGAAGAAAGGCCAGAGCCAGAAGAACGGCGAAGCGGCCAAGCCGCGAGGAGAACGTCGGGTTTCGCATCATGTTTCAGATTTGGGTTCGTTCTCGAGTCCTGGAACAACAAAAGGCCGGCGTGGAGATCCACGCCGGCCCGTATGGAAAATTCGGAAAAGTCAGGAAACCGCCAGGCGGTTGAGGAAGTCGGCGACGGTTTTCAGGCCGGCCTCGACCAGAGGATCGAGATCCGTTCGCAAGATTGGATCGGTGAGAATCGTTTCGAGGATCTCTCCGGCATCGGCCGCGTTTTCGGGAACCGTCGTCATAATCGAGCGAAGCCTGCCGTCAAGTTCGGCGAGCTTGTCGTCCGGCAGATCGCCGCGGATCTGCGATATTTCCTCGAGGGTCGCCTCGTAGCCGTCGAGAAGGCTGGTCATTCGTGTGCTGAGGTTTTGGGTCATGTGCTGTCTCCGGGAAAGACGTTCAGCGTTTCTGCCTGAGAGGCATGATTTCGTCGCGCTCCACCCGCACGTCCTTGTGCGCATCGCCGTCGAAAGTAAGATGGAACCAGGGATCGCCGTCTTCATCGGTTTCGATCCCGGTGATGGTCGCCTCGAGTGGCCCGGGCGTGACCTTCCAGAGAACGCGGCCGCCGGTCTTTATCCCTTCGCGACGATCGTCGAGTTCGGCCGGTGAACCGTGGTAGCGGCCGGCGCCGAAGGCGGTATCGAGGCTCATGTGCAACTTCCTTTCGTCGGGACTGGAATTCCGTTCTCATCGGGCTTTCCTGTGGCGAAGCATCTCGCGCAGATGAAGATGCCGCAGAGATCGCGCTCGTCGACCCAGGCATGCCGGCCGAGCCGGCAGGGAATCCCGCGCAGCCAGTCGGCAAATCGTTGGAGGAGGGAAGGCTGATCGGTTTCGCGCCGGAAGCAGGATTTGCAGATGTAGTCGTATTCGCCGGATTCGACGCAGGTGAGCTTGTAGAATACGACTCGTCGAAGTTTCCTGCCGCACTGGCTGCAGGTGGTGCCGGGCTCCGGCTTGAAATCGCACAGTCCGTGCTGGGAGCCGAAATCGGTTTTCATCGGAATCTCCGAATTCTGGTGGGAACGGGCCGGGTTCGCTGGTTCCCGGCAGTTTCGGATCGGGCGGCAAGCGGACCATGAACCGCGTCGGATGGGTTGGATAACCGCCAGTCTTCCCCTTCGCATCGGGCGACCGTTCCCATGGAATTATGGGATGACGAACCGTGAATGGCGAGAAAAGCCGTCAGGGCGCGTCATCCGGTTCATGTCAGGCCAGCCCCTCGGTGTCGGGAGTGGCGCCGTTCTCATCGAGGTTGAAAAACCCGGGATCGGAGCCGAATTCCTTGAGCAGCCTGGAGGTCTCGGGGCCGCCCAGAGCGATCACTTCGGTCACCGCGGTTCGTCCGACACAGTCGCCGTGCTCGATTGCATAGGCGACCTCGTTGAGCTCCATGTCGTTGGTCGGCGTGTTTTCGGAGAGAACCTCGACGACGATGGTCGTCTTGAAGAAGTCCCGTTTCGGCAGTTTGATGATCTCGGGTTCCTCGACGTCGCCCTCGTAGATCGGCATGAAGAGAAAACCCGGGTGCTGCGCCGCGACGACCGGCAGGAATTCCGGGGAGATGATCGAAAAGGAGGCCAGATGGGTCGGATCGTTGTCGTCGCCTTGGATGTTGTTGCCGGCGGAATCGCAAATCTGAAAGCCGAGCAGTTTCATGTGTGCTTGTCCTTTCCCGGATGAAATCGAATTACTGGTAGACGCTGCCTGGCTGTCCGGGCTCGTTGCTGCCGGTGCAGGGCAGGTTGTGATCGGTATGATGCGGACAGCGCTTGTTGCCGCAGATCTCGCAGCCAAAGCGGAAATTGTCGGGATTCATGCCGCGGAATTCGCCGGGCTGGCGGCGCTCGTCGCAGCATCGGATGCACAGGCATTTCTGTTCGCTCATGCTTGTTCTCCTGTTGCAAGGATAGCCGGTTTCTCCTCGAAGAAGAGCCCGTTGTCGGAAGTCTCGATCACATCGCAGTCGGAACGAAGATGCTCGCCGGTCGATTCGTGGGTGTGGCCGATGTTCCAGTCGTCATGCTTGCGGCTTCCGCTCCGGAAGGGATTGCCGAGATTGTAGGGAATGCCGGCGCGCATCGCCCGGGCACCGTCCCGGTAGGCCGGGGTGATATCGTAGACGGTATCGCCGCAGAGGATTCTGTTGGTTTTCATGATGTGGTTTTCCTGTTCGTCGGGGAAGAATCGAGACCCGTCACGTCAGGGACCGGGTGTCGATGATTCCCAGGTTGGCGGCCTGCCAGAGAATGTAGTCGACGGTGCCGATTCGCAGCCCCGAGGCCTCGGAGAGGCTTCCACAGAGGCTTTCCGGGGTTTCGCCGCAGGCCTGCGCGATTCGGACGAGATGCCGGTCAGGCTTGACGAAATCGAGTCCCAGGTTCTTGGCCAGGTGGAAACACGTGATGGGTCCGATCCAGGGCAGTCCGCGCAACCATTGCAGCTTGTCGTCGGCCGCCATGTAATTCTCGAAATAGGCCTGGCGGTTTTGCCAGATGCGGTCGATGGCCGAAACCTTGCCGGCGTGTCCGAAGACTGTGCCGGCGGAATCGCCGGCGACGAGCGCTTTGGAGATGCGCTTGTAGATCTGTCGGGCGATCTGCCACTTCATGCCCGAGTTGACGATGACATAGATTGTTTCCGAGGCGAAATCGATCGCATCGGCGGGTGGGCCGACGGTTTCCGCCCAGTCGATCGTCTCGGCATGACCTGCTTCGACGATCTGTTCACGGAGCGCATTGAAGTCTTCGAGAGTGATCCGCATGGGCGCCTGCATCCTTTCCTTTGAAGGAAAAGGTGGAAGCGGCACGCGGTCTGCGCCATTCCGATCAGATCAGGGCGAGCTCGTAGACGTTCAATTCACGGATCCGGCCTTTTTCCGTTCCGGTTTTCCCGAAACCGAAACGAGGATAGTAGGCGTTCGATTTCGCCTCGGTCGGAGTCTTGAGCCTCACTCGTTCCCGCCCGCACGAGCGCGCGATTTGAATGACGGAGTCGAGAAGCGACGTTCCAACGCCTTGCCTTTGGCAATCCTCGCGGATTCCCAACTCGTGAAGGGTCGTCACACCGTCGCGGCGATGATAGGCGCGTGCGAACCCGATGCATTCCCCGCCGTGTTCAGCGACGAGAAACAGGTGCTGTCCGCCAGGATCGCGATCCTGGCAGACGATGGCGTCCTCGAGCACGACACGCATGACCCAGCCGAAAGAGGCCCGGTTGTTCTTCGAGTTCAGGATCCGGCGAATGGCGTCGAGGTCGGCGGTTTCCGCCTTTCGGATGAGTGGATGCGATTTGGCGTCGATCATGTTTCGTCGGCTTTTGTCTCGTGCCATCGGGTGAACAATTCCTTGCGAATTTGCCCGAGGCCCGAGGCCGCGGTTTTCTGGCCGCCGGGGCCGGGGCGCGGATCGGTGTGCGTGAGATCCTCTCCGAGAGCTTGGCGGCGCAGGCCGACCCAGAAATGTTTGACGCTCTTGAAGGCCTTGCAGCGGATGCGAGGGCGAGGGACGGACAGCAGATGAAGCCGATCTTCCTCGTTCATGGTGAGACGATTGTCCTTGCGTTCGAACATGTTCATCCGCCTCTGGAAAAGCCGCATCCCGGGCAAGCGCTGTCCTTTCGGTGCCGCGACTTCGATTTTATAAGCAAGGACTTTAGTGCGGATACGACAGCTTGGTACATGCCCTTCTCTCGTTTGAAGGGCTTTGGATCAGGCCCAGCCGGCGGCCTGTGCCTGGCGCATGCACTCGGCATCGATTTCGTCGATTTCATGTCGGAACTCGGCCAGTCTCTTTGCCGTCACGCTGCCCTTGCCGTGACAGCAGGGGCAGTCGCTCCATTCGGCGTCGGGGCCGAACCCGCCGCCCTTGGCGTTGCACTCCGGACAAGGCATGAGGCCGGTCGCCGCGAACTTGCGTGCCCTGGCGGCGGCCCGGAAAGCATGACCGTGTGGCATCGTCGAAATCCCTTTCGCTCTATGGTTTCTCGATATGTGCGTCATCTTCAGTCAGGGCGTGGCCGGCGCGTCGATTATGGCGCGGGCAATCGTCCCAGCCTCAAGCGCGAACCTGGCGTTTTCCTGTGACGTGCATTGAAGCGTCAGAAGCACATCACTCAGGTCGTAGGCGTCATCCGCATTCGCTTTTGCCGGATCCAGGTCGCGGAAATAGTCGAGTTCCTCGATGGCGCCGTGATCGGTGAGATCCCCATCCAGGCGGCAGCCGCATGCGGCGCATGCGACCGTATAGTCATGCTCGGTACGCCATCCTCCATCGAGGATGTAGTATTTGCGTCGCTTCTTGTCCCCGCGCCGAAGATGTCTGACCATCGCGCGCCCGCAGTCCGGGCACCATTCGGATCCCAGGTCGCCGTCGGGTGTCGATATCCAGTGGCAGGGCTTCACTTCGACGGAGGATGCAATCCGTCCGAGAGCGATGATCAGATCATGGTGATCGTGTTGGACTATCATTGGAGTCGACGAGCCTTGTTGCTGTCGGCTGGACCGGGCCAGGCCGTTCGTTGACGAAAGGGTGAGACGGATGTCGCGTTTGCATTTTCCGGGGTTACATGATGTGTAACGGGGGCTATATGGTCGTCGAAAGACCTGATCGGAGAAATTACATGGCCCGCCGCATACCCGTTCATCCCGGAGAGGTTCTGCGCGAGGATTTTCTGGTGCCGCTTCATTTGAGCGCAAGAGCCCTGGCGGCGCATATCGGCGTTCCGACGAACCGGATCACGCGCATCCTGGTTGGTCAGACGTCGGTGAGCGCGGATACCGCGCTGCGTCTTGAGCAGGCTTTTGGAGCTTCGGCGCAGTTCTGGATCAATTTGCAGACCCATCATGATTTGGAAACCGCCCGCGCTGCCTGCTCGTTTGGGAAGATCGGACGTTTGCCAGGTCTCGGAAGCGATGCCGGATCGGCCTAGTTGTCAACAATGATCTGAATGCCGGCCCCGAAGCGGTGTGGCACGGAGAACGCTCGGTTCAGAGGCTCGAAATGTCGATCGTGACGATTCTGTCGATCTCGTCTCCGTGCAGACCCAGAAAATCACGGGTCAAGTCGAAGGCTTGCTGCTGTTCGTCGACCTGTTCGGCCAGGTCGATGCCGTCAGCATCCTTGGGATCGAGCGCGTTCTGTTCGGCGAGGTCCAGACTAATGCGAATGGCGTTCCCGGGCTTTGCCGGATCCAGCGTGCGACCCGCTGTCCACGTCGTGTCCGGCCAGTCGCCGGCTTGTTTGAGGCGAGCCAGGGAATCGATCCCTTCCTGGTAATTGACGATGAAGTCACCCAGGGTGTCGAGAGCGGCTTGCTGCCAGCTCTGAAGAAAAAGAAGCCCGTCTTCGCCGGGCGGAATGTCGTGCGCGTCGGGCTGGTTCCCGAGCGCGAGTTCGTGCACGATCTCGAGCGCTCGCGAGAAGGTCATGAAAGGCATTTCAGCGCCTCGCGAGTCGACGTAGCTTTCCTGCGTCATAAATTCGATCCTTGAAGAAAATTGAAAAAAAGATTGCTTCGTGGGGATGTCGCGATCGTGGTCGCGAGAGCAGTTTATGAATGCGCTGGCGTGGGCCGCCTGGTCTGTCCCTGACGGATCCTGCGATCAAGTTCGCTTTCCCATACCCAGGTGGGGCCTTCCGAAAATCGGCGATAGACCCATTCCGTGGCTTTATCCGCGGTCAGCATGATGCGTATGGAGAAATGGAATCCGATAACGAGATGAAGATAATAGGCGATGCCGGCGTTCATGTCGGTCATCCATTCGGGACGGTCGTACATGGTCCAACCTCAGACTGTCATGGGTTGTCGCTTGTTGATAGGAATTCCCTGCGGATTGAAGGCTTCGGCGTCGTATTACCGAAGCCTTCATCCGCGAGGGGAAAGGTTCAGGCATTCCCGGCTGTTGATCTCGAGGGCATTGATCCACTGCAGGGTCTGACCGCCGATATCGATGGGATCTCCCTTGTTGAGATCGATGATCGCGATATCGAACAACGGCCCGACAAGGTGACGGCTGGCGTCGAGCCGCTCGGCCTGCGTCTTGCAGCGAACCATCAGGACAGGCTCGTTTCGCTTCCTGAGTGCCATGTAATAGACGGCGCGCCGCGGAATGTTTTTGGACATGTGAAGACTCCTCGTCTCCGACCCCGGCCGTAACCGGCCGGGGCGTGGGAGAATTGAAGAATGTCAGGCCGCTGATTTGGTGGCCCGCTGCTCGAGATGCTTCTCGAGATACTCGATGCAGGTCTGGATGGCGGCCAGGCGAACGACGGGAGCTTCCGAGAGCGTACCCTTCGAGCGATCGAGGGTGACGACTTCCTCGATGCTGTCCATGAGCGACCAGGCGTTCCCCTGGCCAACCCAGGTCAGGATGGTGCCGGGAACGGAAATGACTTCTTCTTCCGTTTCCCCGGTCTCCGGCATCTCGTGTTTGGGCAGGCCGAGTTTTTTGCGCATGCTTTCACTGATGCGCCGACCGGTCATGTCCATGACATAGGAAACCAGCAAGGCGATACCGCTACGAAGGAGCGACAACTCCTCGTCGTGGGTCCATTTCTGAAGGAAGCCATCGTGCCAGGCGTTAGGCGTGCGCAGGGACAGCCTTACCGAAAGCTCGTGCTTGCCGATGAAGGCGATTTGCGCCGGCTCACAGCTATACCCCTCCGTGTCGGTGCAGACGACCTGCCAGACGAGCGGATTGTCGGCGAACGGATACTGCCGGGATCCTGTTCGCCTGGCGATGAAGGTGCCGATCTTGCAGGGAACGGAAAAATCGTCGACGGGACTTTCGTGGAGTGGAACGACGCTGCCGTCGGTTCTGAGCAGATAGCCGTTGCGAAGAGCCAGGCCGGCATGTTTGCCGTGCAGTTGCCGTCCCCATCCGTCGAGGGTCCAGGCCAGTTCCGAGAAGACCTTTCGATTGTCGAGGGCGTAGACGGTCGGATCGACTCGCGCGGAATCGGTATGTTTCGCGATCCAGGCGATCCGGCCGTAATCGTCGAAATGGACGGCACCCTTGCCTTTATCGAAGGAGCGGGTCCCGGTCCGGCTCAGGAGTTCGGCGTAAGGCTTGCGGACAACCCATCGGTCTCCGCCCTTGAGGGTCTTGCGAACGAAGATCTTGTCGAGACGAGGGTCCAGGGTTGCGTTGATCCCGGCAACATTGAAGAACAGGACCAGGGCTTCCGCGCAGATCGGCTTTTCGTCGATATGCTTGTTCGAAAGCGGCAGGGTTGTCCCGTCCATGTTCGTGCAGGCGACATAATCCCAGGATTCGAGGCCGTCATCCATTGGATCTGTCGGAACAGCCGTGAGCGTATAGATGGCTTGGGCCGGATCGGTGTGGAAATGCCGCCCCGGGTTGATCAGCTTGCGCACGGAGCATTCGAAGACACCGCAGCGCTCCGAGGCGATCAGTTCGCCGGCGTCGCGAAGCGGCTTCCAGGCACCATCCTCGAAAACCGGGTAGTCGGCGTCGATCGCGTGCGGTTCCTTTCCCCAGGAACGGATTATGGTCTGGGAGGGGTTGTCGAAGATAATCGGCCGGTTGTATCGCTTCCCCTCTGGATCAAGGGACGAGACGATCTTCATCACTGCCTTGCCCGGCAGGCCGAGATTGGGCGTTTCGGGAAAGGCGAAGAATTTGGATGCGGAATCCATCTTTTTGTCATGAATGACGACGCTGCCATCGGGCATGCGAAGAATTTTGACATCATTCTGGTGGAACCAGAACTCGGCCACGTCCTGCCACGGCTTGAGATTGCCGGGCTCGCCGTAGAGCATGGCCGACATGTAGGTGCAGGATCGTTCGCTCTCTTGCCAGGGAGCGAAGGAAAAGCCGTTGAAATCGT
>NPIG01001442.1_pt1 | contig 11369 bp, 9 predicted proteins | sample 8637441 | NCBI WGS metagenome assembly NPIG01 (sample SAMN07420675, study PRJNA396082) | bioreactor metagenome | isolation source: sample BR6 brine-fed electro-methanogenic bioreactor BR | place: Japan: Kochi | collected 2016-06-14
CGCGGGTCTCCATGCTGTAGCATCGAGCCTTCTCCCTGAGGAGGAGCGGCGGAACCCGTGAGTCCCTTCGTGCCCCACGAGCTGTCCAACGCGCTGGGCGAGACACCGGTCGACGGGCGCGACATCCTAGCGACCTTGGTTTTTGGTGTCATCGGAGCGCTGCACTACCGGGCGCTCACGCGGCACTTGCCGCCATGCGGCACCGCGCTCTCGAGGAGGTGAAGATGCCCCCGTCCAAGTCGCTCCTGAGCTCTGTTCTCGTCGCCCTCGTGTTCCTCGGGAGTGCTGTCGCGCTCGCCGAGAAGGCGCCGCGCCGCTTCGTTCTCAAGATCGAGTCCGAGGACCGGGTGCCCGTCGAGTTCAGCGGGACACTGACCGTCGATGGCGAGCGCCGCAGTCTCACCGGCGAGAAGACGCCGTACGAGTTCGCCTGCCGCGACTGCCAGGCGGTGTATGGCGAGTTCTCGACGGTCGGGCGTTATCGGACGGTGCGTGTGCGTGCGGGCGTTGCGCGGCGCCTGCTCTCGTCGAAGTCGGCCAAGATGAGCGGGACGCGCTTCGTCAGTGTGAGCTGGGCGCGGGGCAAGGGGCCGTGCCTGAGCGACCGGGCGCGGGGCTGCTCGGTCCCGGCGCCCGCGGCGAAGGTGGACAAGCCGGTCGCGCGCGCCGCTGGCTTCGCCGAGCTTCTGGGGTTGGCCAAGAGCGACGCTGCGGTCGTCGACTATCGGGAGCTCCGCGAGCTCTGGACCGGCGAGAGCGGATACGACCCGAATTACGCGCGCTCCCGGGCTTACAAGGAGGCGCTTCGAGAGCTCGTTCCGGCCATGGCGACGAGCGAGTGGGAGACGGTAGTCGCCAAGGCCGAGAGCATGCTCGCCCTCTGTCCCATAGACATCCGCGCGCATGAGCTTCTCTCCCGCGCGCGGAAGAAGCAGGGGATGCCCGACGATGCCGCGATGCACGAGCGCCTCGCTGACGGTCTCCTGCACTCGATCGTCGACGGCGTCGAGGGCGGCTCCCCCGACCGCGCGTTCTTCGTCGTGTCGCATGCAGAACAAGAGGCCGTGCTCGAGTGGGCGGGCTACACGCTCGATCGGCACAACGTGCAGAAGAGCGGCCTCGTCGCGCTCGACGCTGTCCGTGGGACCCACCGCGACTCGGGAGAGGAGCGCGTGTTCTTCTTCGACGTCAGCTTGATCGCTGCCCATGCCGGGCGCTGACGCGGAGGGCACCGGCGGAGTGGTACCCGCGCACCTCGAGGAGGCGCAGCGCACGGCCATCGCCCTCGCCGAAGCGTCGCTTCGCGCTGGGGAGAGCGGCTTCGGTGCCGTGCTGCTCGACGGCGAGGAGATCGTCGCGAGCGGGCGGGACAGCGAGCGCGCTGATCGCGACCCCACCGCGCACGCCGAGCTCGCCGCGATTCGCCAGGCGTCGACCCGCTTTGGCCGCGACCTCTCGCCGCTCACCCTCGTCTCGACCCATGAGCCGTGTCCGATGTGCGCCACGGCCGCGCTCTGGGCCGGAGTTGGCGAGATCGCCTACGGCGTCTCGATCGCCGAGGCGATTCGGCAGGGACGCCGGCGCGTCGCGTTGCCTGTCGCGGAGATCTACGAGCGCGCGGGGCGGACTCTCGTCGTGCACGAGGGCGTGCTCCGCACCCGCTGCGCGCCTCTCTACGACGAAAGTGTGCGCAAGGAGCTCGCGCTCTTGCGGGTGGCCGACGAGGCGGGACGCGCCCGGCGTTTCGCGGAGCTCGAAGCGGAGCTTGCGGCCTGGTGCCGCGCCCACCCCGAGAATCTCGAGGTCCCGGACGGCGACCCGCTCGCCGCGGGCCGTCGGCTGCTTCTGGCCTGGCGAGGCGTGAGCGAGAGCGAGGCCCCGGCGGAGAGGCTCGGTCCGGCGTGCCTCGTCTTCAGCACGCCACGGCTGTGTCCGGTCACGGAGGCGTGCCGCATCCTGGGGCTCGATTGGGACGCCTCGGGAGTGCTCCTCTCTTCGATCGACCCGCGGCTGGCTCACGCCTGGATCGGGGACCGGGAGCAGCTCGTGCTGACAGAACGCTGACGCGATAGAATGTGCGCCGCCGAAGCGAGCCAGCTACAGCTAGGCCCACGGCGGTCCAGACACCACGAAAACGAGAACGCTCAGCGTCAGGCCGGTACGGGCGTGGCGTGGGGGACGAAGGATGACTCAAGGAACCGAGACGCGGCGTTTCGAAGCGGAGACCCAGAAGCTGCTCGAGCTGATGGTGCACTCGCTCTACTCGGGCAAGGAGGTCTTCCTCCGCGAGCTGATCTCGAACGCCTCCGACGCGATCGACAAGCTGCGTCTTCTCGCCGCGACGGACGAGGCGGTGGCCACCGAGCAGCGCGATCCGGAGATCCGCATCGAGGTCGATGCCGAGAAGCGCACTCTGAGCGTCAGCGACAACGGCGTCGGCATGAGCCGCGACGAGGTGATCGAGAACATCGGCACCATCGCGCGCAGCGGCACGGAAGAGCTGCTCAAGCGCCTGACCGAGCGTCCCGCAGGTGAGGAGTCGCCGGAGCTGATCGGTCAGTTCGGCGTCGGTTTCTATTCGAGCTTCATGGTCGCGCGGCGGGTCGACCTCATCACGCGGCGTGCGGGTGAGAGCGGCGGGACGCGTTGGGTGTCGACGGGCGACGGCGAGTACACGATCGCCGACGCGGAGAAGACTAGCGTCGGGACCTGTGTCACCTTGCACCTTCGCGACGTCGACGAAGACGAGGGACTGGCGGACTTCACCGCGGAGCACGTCGTCCGCCGCATCGTCAAGACCTACTCCGACTTCGTGCGCCACCCGATCAAGATGCGCCTCGAGCGCCAGGAAGAGGTCGACGGCGAGACGAAGACGACCCTCGAAGACGAGACGCTGAACTCGATGAAGGCGCTCTGGCTGCGGCCCGAGTCCGAGGTCGGCGACGAGGAGCGCAGCGCGTTCTACCGCCTCGTCAGCCACGACTGGAACGAGCCGCTCGAGTCGATCTTCATGCGCGCGGAGGGGCTGCTCGAGTACCACGCGCTGCTCTTCCTGCCGAAGAGCGCGCCGATGGATCTCTTCTCGCAAGGCTATGAGCGGGGGTTGCAGCTCTACGTGCGCAGCGTGAGGATCATGGAGCGCTGCGAAGAGCTGCTGCCGCGTTATCTGCGCTTCGTCAAGGGTGTCGTCGACGCGCAGGACCTGCCGCTCAACGTCTCGCGCGAGATGCTGCAGGACAGCCGCCAGGTCGGCCAGATCCGCCGCGCGCTGACCAAGAAGGTGCTCGATACCCTCGCGAAGCGCGCGAAGGACGAGGCCGAGAGCTACACCGAGTTCTGGAACGAGTTCGGCGCGGTGCTCAAGGAAGGCCTGACGNNCGCGAAGGACCAGGAGCGGATCCTGCCGCTGTTGCGCTTCCCGTCGACGCGAGACGCGAGCGCGCTGACCGATCTCGCGGGATACGTCGAGCGGATGCCGGAGGAGCAGGAGGCGATCTACTACCTCGCGGGCGAGGCGCGCGAGGCGGTCGAGGGCTCGCCGCACCTCGAGGCTTTCCGGAAGAAGGGCTTCGAGGTGCTCTTCATGCTCGACCCGGTGGACGAGTTCATGCTCCACACGCTCAGCGAGTTCGACGGCAAGCCGTTGCGCTCGGTGGGCAAGGGTGAGCTCGAGCTCGATGCGGACGAGGAGAAGCAGGAGCTCGAGGAGAAAAGCAAGGACTTCTCCAGTCTGCTCGAGGCGTTGGGCAAGGCGCTGGGCGAGCGGGTCGAGGCGGTGCGCCTGTCCGCGCGACTGACGGACTCCCCCGCCTGCCTCGTCGGCGAGGAGCACGGGATCTCGCCGCACATCGAGCGCCTGTTGCAGCGCAACAAGATGGACCTGCCGCAGCAGAAGCGGACGCTCGAGCTCAACCCGGAGCACGAGGTCGTCGCGCGCCTGCGCCGCGAGCACGAGGGTGGCCTCGACGAGGCGGGGCTCGCCGAGCGGGCCGAGCTGCTCTTCGGCATGGCGTTGCTCGCGGAGAGCGCGCCGCTGCCGGACCCGGCGGGGTTCGCCAAACTCGTCGCGAAGTTGATGAGCTGAGACGAGACGGCCCGCGCGAGAGCGCGGGCCTCTTGCTGTCTTCCCGTCGCTTGGAACTAGCCCACGAGGGACTTCGTCAGCTCGCGGTCGACGTAGGCGTAGAGGGCGTCGAAGCCCACTTTGCCGCTTGCGATCTTGACGAAGCCGTCGTCCTGCAGGTAGTGCCAGAACACGGCGTAGGTGTTGGCTGGCAGAGTGGACACCTTGCTCTTGGTGTGCGCTTTGTCGTACGGGCTCGATCGCGAGAACTTCACGTTGTCGACGAGATCCTTGGCGCCGCCGGCGACGTCGGTGAGCTTCGAGCCCGGCACGAAGCTGGCCACGGTCTCGACGATCTGCTTGATGAAGTCGTGCATCGGGAACAACCCCTTGAAACGTGCGCTCGCGCGCGCCGGGGCGACCTGCATGTAGATCTCGGGCAGGTCCGGGATGCGGTTCTCGATTCCCGAGTGTTTGCGGAGCATGAGGAACTCGAGGATCTCGTCGGCCGTGCCGACGAGCACGAGAGGCTTGACGCCCGCGCCGGCCTCGCTGAAGAGGTAGAAGCCGTTGCTTGCGGGGGCAGTCCCTCGCATCACGCCGTTGTCCTGGATGACCGAGAACTTCCCAGAGCGCACGACCTTCGACGCGGGAAGGCGCCACATCTTCGCACCCATGTCCCCTCCTCTCTCGTATGAGCCGGTCGCCATTGGAGTTAGCGGCCGGTCCCGATCCAGCACCGAGCCAGAGCGCCCTCGGCTTCGCGGGGCGGCTGGGGCACGTCTCTTCGTTGGCCGTTCTGGCCACGACAGGGAGGTCCCCGGTCAGACGGCTGCAGTCTAATCCAGCCCCCAAGCGATTGTAAGTGACCGGGCGTGTTGCCCCGGCGGGGCTTACGATGCGTGCGGTTGTGGTAAAAGCAAAGGGCGCTTTTACCGTCCATTTGCATTTAACGACCGTTCGCTTTCATGATCTTTCCAATTCGCGAAGGACCGCGGACGCCCGAGCCGCAGTCCAGAGCCCCCCGGAATCTGGTCAGAACGAGCCGCCGTTCCTTGGGTGTCACGCCGCGCCGAGCGGGAGACTCCCCAGAGGCATCGTCTCGGGGTCGAGGTTTGAGGGCGAGCCTTGAATCGATTCAAGACGCTGTGGAGAAGGCACAACCCGCAGAGGGCCCAGCTCTCTGTCCGGAAAGAGCGCGGCGGAGCAACCGTCGAGATCGGAGCCCGCTCGTTCGTCGTGCGGGGAGGCCCAGAGCGCGCCTCGCAAGAGCTCGTTGACTTCGCGCTCTACGGGGCTGCCGGGGTCGCGATGACCCACAACATCACCCTCGAGGTCGACCAGCCGGTCTCTCGGGGCGCTCTTTCGAATCTCCGTCGTATCGCGCGGATGCTGCGTTTGTGGTGCGTCCCCGGCATCCACCCTCAGGAGATCGTGGCCCACAACGTCGTCGAGGATCCGCCCGCCACGGAGGGCGCCGGCGTGATGTGTCTGAGCGGAGGGCTCGACTCGACCTACGTCGCCCTCGACGCGAGAGAGCGTCACGGGCTCGATGGGGCGTTGCTCGTCGCTGGGGCCGACTACGCGCGGAGCGAGAGCGCCGGGTTCCGGGATCTGCGCCAGCGTGTCGAGCGGATCGCGGCCGTGACGGGACTCGAGTTGAGCATCGTCGAGACGGACGTGAGGGAGCTCGGCTTCCACTGGGGCATGTTCCACACCTTGAACCTCGCGATGTGCCTGCACTTCGTCAGCCCGGCGTACGGATTCGGGGTGATCGCCGCGGGCTACGAGCTCGCCGAGCAGTTCAACGTGCATCCTTGGGGTGAGAACCGCGCCATCGTCGAGCAGTTCGGTACGCCGGCCTTTCCCATCAGCTACCTGGGACAGGAGCTCGGCCGGACGGCGCGGGCGCGGGCGATCGCGTCGGACCCGCGGGGCCTCGTCGAGCACCTGTCGGTCTGCTGGCAGGACACCCAGACGGGGGGCAACTGCGGCGATTGCGAGAAGTGCGTGCGGAGCAAGCTGAACTTCGCGGCCGCGGGAGGCCCGATCCCTCCGATCTTCGCGAACGACGGCGACCTGGTCGAGCAGGTCGATGCACTCCGGCTGCCCCGCCGCCCGGCGAAGCTGCGCAACATGATGGTCTTCCTTCTCGACGTCCACTCGGAGCTGCCGGACGGAGATCTCAGGGAGCGGGTCGGATCGAAGCTGCAAAGCCTCGAGCGGCGGCTCCGTCGACGCGCAGGATGAGCATCGCGTCGAGTTGATCCGGGGCCATCCGGCATCGTTCACGCGTGACAGAACGTGACAGAACCCGGCGGACGTTGACCGACGTCGTCGGGCCCGATCACGACAATCGTCCATACCCAAAAACACAGGACGGTCGTGATCATGCTCACCAAGAAGACGATCCGGAGCGCGCCTTTGGGCCTGCTCCTTCTCGCCGCTCTCGCGGCGGCCGGTTGCGCCGCGTTGCCACGCGCGCAGTCCCTCCGCGATGCACCCGAAGAGCTCGCCGTGCCACCTCGTTTCGCGGCGGACGATCGGGGGCAAGAAGCTGCGGCGGAAGACGCCCTTGCCGGCGAGCTCCTGTCTCTCTTCGGCGATGCCCGGCTCCAAGCGCTCGTCGAGCGGGGGCTCGCCGGCAATCTCGACATCATGGCGGCAGAGAGTCGGCTGAGCGAGGCCGCACACGCCGCCGGGATCGCGCGTGGAGCGCTCTGGCCGAGCGTCGGCGCGCGCCTCGGCGGCCAGCGCGACAAGGCGGCTGCCGGGACGGGGACCGCTTACGACGCCGGCGTCGACGTCTCGTGGGAAGTGGACCTCTGGGGTCGGCTTCGTAGCGAGCGCGACGCCGCCGAGCTTGGGTTCGAGGCGACGCGCGACGAACTCCAGGCGGCGCGGGACTCGCTGAGCGCCCAACTGATGCAGGCGTGGTTCGACGCGGTGACGGCGCGCGAGCTCGAGGTGCTCGAGAGCCAGCGTCTCGTCACGCTCCAGATGACCGAGGACAGCATCAGGCGGCGCTTCATCAGCGGGCTGGGCACGCTCGCGGATCTCGACACCGCGCGCACGAGCACCGAGCTCGCCCGGCGCGGACTCGCGGCGGCGCGGCAGTCCCACGCGGATGCGCGCCGCGCCCTCCAGCTCCTGCTCGGCGCCTACCCGGATGCTTCGCTGCTCGCCGAGGGCGGACTCCCCGCGTTGCGCGAGGCGCCCCCGGAGGGTTTGCCGGCCACGCTGTTGACGCGGCGCCCCGACCTCCGGGCCGCGTTTGCCCAAGTGCGGGCCGCGGATGCCCGCGTCAAGGCCGCGCACAGAGCGCTCTACCCCACGCTGGTTCTGACCGGGAGCGGAGGCCGGGTCTCCGAGTCGCTCGGAGACCTCGGCTCGGCGCCCAATGTGTGGAGCCTCGCGTCGCGTCTGAGCGCACCGATCTTCCAAGGCGGGCGTCTCGAGCGAGCGATGCGCGTCGCAGACGAGCAGGCCCGCCAGGCGTGGATCGCGTACCTGCGCGTCGCGCTCGTCGCGTTCGGGGAAGCGGAAGGGGCGCTCGAACGCGAGTCGTCGCTCGCCGCGCAGGAAGGTGCTCTGGAACGTGCGCTCGAGCACGCACAACGATCCGAAGTGGAGTTTCGCGAACGCTACGAGAGTGGGCTCGCGACGATCCTCGACCGCCTCGATACGGAACGAGCCGTCTTCGATGCTCGCGCCAGTTTGCTGGCCGTGCGCTGCGAGCGGCTCAAGAACCGCGTGACCCTCGGCCTCGCGCTCGGGATGGGTGTGTGACGATGAAGACGATCCTAGCCAAGAAGACGACCCAGATTCTCCTCGGCGTGACGACGGTGCTCGTCGCGTTGACCTTGAGCGCGATCGCGGTCGTCAGCCGTGAAGAGACTCCCATGCGCGAGCCGGAGACCGTGCTGCGCGAAGTGGCCGTGCGCACCGTCTCACCCGCGTCCTGTCGCGCCTCGATCGTCGCGCACGGGACCCTGCAGCCGCGTTGGCAGACGACGCTGGCCGCCGAGGTAGGGGGGCGCGTCGTGTCGCTCGCGCCGGAGCTTCTGGCGGGGCGCCGCGTCGAGGCGGGGCAGGTGCTCGTCACGATCGACGCCACCGACTACGAGGCGAGTGTCGAGATGGCACGGGGCGAGCTCGCCTCGGCGGAGCTGGCCCTCGCCGAGGAGCGCGCGCGCGCCGAGCAGGCTCGCGTCGACTGGGAACGCGGGGGCCTGGGCTCGATCGAGGCGAGTGCGCTCGTGCTTCGCAAGCCTCAGCTCGCGGCGGCAGAGGCCGCGCGGCGATCCGCGGCCGCGCAGCTTCGTCGCGCGGAAGCGGACGTGGCCCGCACGAGGGTGGTCGCCCCGTACGGTGGTGTGGTCGTCACGCGGCAGGTGAGCCCGGGAGACTACCTCGCGCCGGGGAGCCCGGTCGCGACGCTCTACGCGGACGCCCTCCTCGAAGCGCGCATCCCGGTCTCGGAGCGTGAACTCGCGCTTCTCCCCGAGCGCATGCTTCATGACGACATGAGCCCGGCAGGGGTGCTGCTGCGTCCCGCTGCACGTTCGGGGGTCTCTTGGGAGGGGCACATCACGCGCGTCGAGCGGGTTGTCGACGACACGAATCGATGGCGGCACCTCGTCGCCGAGCTCCCGGTCGACGAAGGCATGGCGGTGCGCCCCGTGCCCGGCGACTTCGTCGAGGCGCGACTCGCGGGACGCGAGATCGATGGGCTTCTGGCGTNNCTCCCCGAGGGCTGCCTCGGCAAGAGGGGCCAGATCTGGACCGTCGGAGCCGACGGCTTGCTCGCGGCGTTCCCGGCAGAGATTGCGTTCAAGGACGAGAGCTCGCTCTATGTCCGCGCGCCTTCGGGGCAGGAGGCGTTCGAGGTCGTCCTTCGTCCGCTGACCAGCTTCGAGGTCGGCCAGCGTGTCCATCCCGTCGTGGAGCCGGAGGTGCGTGATGAGCGCTGAGCGGGGCGGCGGACCCCTGGCTTGGTTCGCGCGCAACCCGGTGGCGGCCAACCTGTTGATGGCGATGCTGCTCGTCATGGGTCTCGTGTCGCTGATCGGGATGCGCACCGAGGCGTTCCCGGCCCTGCCACCGAACACGGTGACGGTCATGGTGCCCTTCCCCGGGGGAGCCCCCGAGGACGTGGAAGAGGGTGTGGCGATCAAGATCGAGGAGGCGCTCGACGGCCTCCCCGGCATCAAGCACATCCGCACTTTGGTCAGCGACGACTTCGCGACGATCACGGTGCGGGCGGTGGATGGTTACCCGCTCGCCAAGCTCAAGGACGGCATCAAACTCCGCGTCGATTCGATCTCGGTCTTCCCCGAGCAGGCAGAGAAGCCCGTGATCACGGAGCAGGAGGAAGAGCGCGACGTCCTCTACGTCGATGTCTTTGGCGACGTGGACGAGGCGCAGCTCAAGCGGATCGCGCGCACCGTCCGCGACGAGTTGCTCGCGCTGCCGGAGATCAACAAGGTGGACCTGCTCGGCGCGCGTGACGACGAGATCAACGTCGTCATCTCCGAGGGTGCGCTGCGCCGCTTCGGGCTGAGCTTCGAGGAGGTGGGCGCGGCGCTGTCCCAGAGCTCGCTCAACCTCCCGGCGGGTGAGCTCGACACGGCGCACGGCGCGGTGAGCCTGCGCGTGCGTGAGCTGCGCTACCACGGGCACGAGCTCGAGGACATCGTCGTGCGGGCGGGCGGCAAGGGTGGGTCGATCCGGCTCGGCGACATCGCAGAGGTGAAGGACGCGTTCACCGAAGACCACGTGCTGACTCGCTTCAAGGGACGCTACAGTCTCAGCCTTCAGGTGCAGCTCGTCGGCAAGGACAGCATCACGGCGGCGGCTGTGGCGGCGCGGCAGCGGGTCGAAGAGATGCGGGCCGAAGCTTGGCTCCCCGAGGGCGTCGAGGTCGAGACCTGGGGCGACTCCGCGGTGATGATCGAGGACCGGCTCTCGCTGCTGCTCGACAACGCGCTTCAAGGCATCGTACTCGTGCTCGTCGCGCTCGCGCTCTTCCTGAACCTACGTCTCGCGTTCTGGGTGTCGCTCGGGTTGCCGGTCGCGTTCTGCGGCACGCTGTGGCTGATGAGCCCGACTTTCCTCGACTTCTCGCTCAACGAGCTCAGCACCTTCGGCTTCATCATCGTGCTCGGCATCCTCGTCGACGACGCGATCGTGATCGGCGAGTCGATCTACACCGAGAAGCAGCGCTTCGGTGGCGGCGTCGAGACGGCGATTCGGGGTGCCAAGCGCGTGGCTCTGCCCGCGACCTTCGGCGTTCTGACGACCGTGGCGGCGTTCTACCCACTCACGCTCGTCAAGGGCGAGATGGGCAAGATCTTCGGGCAGATCGCGGTCGTCGTCATCGCGTGTCTGGTTTTCTCGCTCGTCGAGTCCAAGTGGGTCCTGCCGGCGCACCTCGCGCACCTGCGGGTCAAGGACCTTCGGCCGCCCTCCAAGTGGAACCTGTGGGCGCGCCTCCAGGGTTGGGCGCAAGGGCTGCTGTCGGCTTTCACCGAGCGGGTCTATCGCCCCTGGGCCGAGCGGACGGTGCGATTGCGCTACCTCTCATTCGGCCTCTTCGTCGCAGCGCTCGTGCTCATCGTGGCTCTCGTACCGTCGGGGCTGGTGCGGACGGTGTTCTTCCCTGAGATCGAGGCCGACTTCGTCTACAGCTTCTACGAGATGGAAGAGGGGCTGGGCGCGCCGTACACCCACGCCCTCGCCCTGCGCTCCGAGAAGGCGCTCGAAGACGTGAGTGCGGAGATGAAGCAGGAACTTGGACTCGCGCGGGCTCCCGTGCGTCACATCCGCACCGCTTCCGACGACCCGACCTCGATCGAGATCTTCGCGGAGATCGCGCCCGCGAGTGAGCGCAGCTACCCCGTCGACGAGCTCGTGCAGCGCTGGCGGGAGCGTGTCGGGACCGTCGAGGGAGTGCGGAGCTCGGACTACTACGGGAGCTGGGTGTCCAACGAGGACCTCAGGCTCGAACTCTCGCTCCGCGATCCCGAGGAGCTCGCGATCGCGGTGGCCGCGCTCGAAGCGGAGCTGCAGCAGTTCGCCGGCGTCTACGACGTCAAGAATGACCTCCCGCCGGGACGTCCCGAGCTGCGCATCGAGCTCCGGGAGACGGCCCGCGCCTATGGGCTGACGGTCGAGAGCCTCGCATCCCAGCTTCGCGGCGGCTTCTACGGACTCGAGGTGCAGCGCCTCCAGCGGGGCCGCGAGGAGGTGCGCGTCAAGGTGCGGTATCCACGCGCGGCTCGCCGGAGCATCGACCAGCTCGAGT
>NPIG01000588.1_pt3 | contig 11359 bp, 13 predicted proteins | sample 8637441 | NCBI WGS metagenome assembly NPIG01 (sample SAMN07420675, study PRJNA396082) | bioreactor metagenome | isolation source: sample BR6 brine-fed electro-methanogenic bioreactor BR | place: Japan: Kochi | collected 2016-06-14
GCATCAGGTCGGGGGTGAACTGGATGCGGTTGAACTCGCTGCGCAGCACGTGGGCGAGCGTGCGCACCAACAGCGTCTTCGCCACCCCCGGCACGCCCTCGAGCAGCGCGTGCTGGCCGCAGAAAATGGCGATGAGCGCCTGGTCGACGACCTCCCTGTGGCCGATAATGACCCTGGCGACTTCCGCGCGCGCGCGGGCGAGACCGTCCTGGAGTTGTTCAAGTTGCTCGTTCACGGCTTTTTCCTTTCGTTCACCAGCGCCGCCAGGGCGCGATACCGTTCCACCGATTCGCTTGTGCTTGTCAGCGCGGCTTCGTTGATTTCCCGCACGGCCGCCTCGCCGTGCCGCTCCGCGTCGAGACTGTCGTGGCGCCACGCCTGGCAGCACGCCGCCACCACCCATCGCTGCGGGATGGTGCGGCGCAACAGTCCGACAAGCGCGGCGTCCGCTTCGAGGGCAGCCTGCTCGTCCGCCCGCGCCTGCTGCTGGGCCTCGCTGTGCCGGGGGGCAAGGCTGGTGGCGCAGCGCCAGACATACAGCGCCGCCACCGCGAGCAGTCCGGCCAGCAGGAGATGCAGGCGGTAGCGCCGCATCAGTGACATGATGCCGGGTCGCCGCTGAATCCCGAGATGTGACTCGTCGAAAATCACATGCCGGTGCGGACCCACCAGCCAGGCGAGCAGCCCCGTCGCGCGATTGTCGCGCACCGCCTCGTTGCTCAGGAAATAGGAGTCCGTCGCAAGCACAATCGAGCCTTCGCCGTCTTTGCGCTCGATAATCACCGGGTCCCCATTGAATTCGTACAGCGTTATCCAGCTTTCGTCCAGTTTCGTGAAGACGCAGGGGGAGACCCAGGCCACCGTCTCCGGGAGCAGTTCGGCCTGCACATCTTCGGCCCTGCCGGCGCGCATGGGGCCTTCGTCATCCGAAGAAGTGATGTCAAAACCAAAGCCCCAACGGCCTTCAATATTCACGAAGAAATCAAAGGGATCCCCCTTGTCCTTTTTCCCGGCTGCTTCGCTGTCTTCATCGGACCGTTCGCCCTCGGGCGTGCTTTCCGGCTCCCCTTCGGTTGCTGCCGGGGCGTCTTCCCCCTCCGGTTCCCCTTCCGGCTCACCCTCGTTGTCGTCTTCCAACGGTCTGCGCCACGCTTCATTCTCCAGGTCATCGGCGACCATTTCGGCGTCGAAGGCGATTACCAGGCGTCCGCCTGCATTTACGAACGACTCAATGTGCTCGATAATATAGCGCGGGTCATCACTGCGTATGGCGCCCGCCACAACGAGCGTGGCCGGCTCCGTGCGCAACCGCGACATGCTCTGCTGAAAACGCGTCACCCGCAGTTCAGGAACGCGCGCGAGCGCATCGTGCAGCACCCGCAGGCCCATGGGGTCGGCGCGGTGGCTCGAGTAACGCGGGTACATCGAGCCGCCCCGGTAGGAGATGACAAAGGCGCGGTAGACCACCACCGCGCTCGCGGCCACCACTGCGGCCACGCACACCAGCCCCGCGGCCCTGCGCAGTCTGTTGCCCGCACTCATGCAGGTCCCTCCGAGGGCGCGCCGCGCAGGCGGTCCAGGTTCCGCATCAACCGCGAGAAACCTTCCGGCGTGGCTGCGTGGTTGCCGTACCAAACCGCCTCGTAGACGCGCGCGCTGTCGCGGAATAGCGGCGCCAGTTGCGGGTGCGCGTGGGCCCGGCGCTCGAGTTCGCGCCGGTAGTCGCTGTTCGATTTATAGCGCGCCACCGCGATGTGTTCGTTGGCGGCGAGCCGCGAGAGCAAGGCAAGGAACAGGGCGCGCACCGCAAGCCGGTAATCGCCCGTTTCCGCGAGACCCTGCGCCATGTCCAGCCAGCCCTCCGCGGGCAGGGCGTCGGGTGCGGTGCTCTCATCCTCCAGGTTGGGCGTTTCCGGGAGGGCCGACTCCGTGGCGGCCACCGACGTGTGCCGGCGCCGCCGCACCTCGCGCCCGATGTAGTAAGCGAGCGTGGCCACCAGCAGCACCGTCAGCAGTAAGAGCAACCAGTAGAGCATGCGCCGCGAAAACCATCCTGCGTCCCCCTCATCTCCACCGCCCCCGCCGCCTTCCGCCTCGTCGTCCCGGAACCAGGAGCGCAGCCATTCGCGCACGGCCTTGCCCCACCGGCGCAGCGTGTCCGAGGCCTTGCGGAACGTCGCCGCGACGGGGCCCTCTTCGTCCGCGGCGAGTTCGCGCGGAAGCCGCCAGGCATAGACCGGGTCCCCAAGCTCGTCCTCGATGGCGGCATCCAGTTCGGCCGGCTTGACGGCCACGGTACTTGTTTCGGTCATTTCTTCGGCGCACGCGCTGCCCGCGAACAGGCCCGCGGCCAGCACGGCCAGCACGAGCAGCGGGGCGCCTCGCCGCAACCGCACGCGAAGGTCCGCGCCGCTCCGCAGGGAACGGCTGTGGAAGCATCGCAGCACATACCCCGCCTTTAGAACCGGGTCCACCGCCAGATAGGTCACGGCGATGACCAGCGCGAACAGGGCCGGGCTCGAGGAGGCGTCCGGCGCCACGGTGAACACGGTGTCGATGCCTAGGAATACTTTCAGCAGCAGCGCGCCGAAACCGATGGCGCTGANNCCAGGCAGACCAGCACGAGCAGCACGAGGTAGACGCCCATCAGGGCGCCGAAAAAAGGCGGCATCATGGCGTCGATGAACGGAAACAGCGCAAGCATCACGACAATGGTGAAGCCGAGCAGATACGGGCTGAGCAGCCAGATGAGCAGGTGGTTCTGTTTCGGCCAGACTTTGGCCTCCCGCACCGCGTCGCGGAACAGGGCCCGCGCGGAAGTGTAGCCGCCGTCGTCGAGGACGGTGGCGTTCTGCCAGGCCGCGTAAGCCCAGCCGAAGGGCAGCGCTGCCGCCAACGCCAGCGGCACCGCCAAAGCGCCTACGGCCTGAAGCGGCGCCTGGATAACAGCAGTACGGCAAAATACGCCCGGGCGCCACCGTTCCACGGGGCGCGTCTCGAGCGTGGCCATCAAAACGCGGCAATACCGGGCCTGCCAGGTCTTCATCCACACGAAGAGCACGGCCAGCAGCAGCGCGCCCGGGGCGACGAGCGACCCGGCTGCCGGGTCGGTGGCCATGTGCGTCCAGAACGCCACCGCCCCGGCCATGAACGGGGCACTGCCGGCGTAGTATGCCGCCAGCGCNNTCGCCGAACCGGGGGCGCCGCGGAGCAGTCGGACCGCCTCCTCGGCCAGGTCGAGCACCGGTGGTTCACTTGTCTCTTTGCGCGGACTCACAAATCTTGCGCCCTACTCTTGTTGTTCAGCCGGTTCACTCAGTTCGTACTGGATTTCCTGATGAAAGGTGTCCGGCACGTTTCGAATGGCGTTCCCGATGAGAAAGAACAGCAGCCAGAGCAACGCCAGCCCGGCCAGCAACTGCATCGCCCCGGTCAGCAGATTCCGCCCGCTCGGCCGTACCCGCGTGTCGGGCGCCGCCTCGCGGGCCAGGCACGATGCGCACAGGAACCGGTCCTCATGCTCGCTCACACATTCTTTGCAGAAAAAGCGGCGGCACGACGGGCAGCGCACCACCGCTTCGCGCTCCGGGTGGTTCAGGCACCGCGCGCGTGCAAAGGAATGGCCATGTTCTCCGCGTTCAACCACGTTGACCCGCCGTCACTGTGCTGGACTGTCTGTTTCGATATGCGATTCATAGGGCGCCGGCCGCTTTGTGCGAAGCGCATGTTGCGTTCGTTGAAAGCGCCGGACAGCAATCAGGCCGGCCAGCGAAGCCGGGCCGAAGACAACCAGGCTCGCCACCGACAGGGCGCGCCGCACGGGCGGCGCCAACTCCGGCACCGTACCCGAATACATGTACAACTGGCTCTGCGCCATCATGTCTTCGAAGGAGAGGAATGTCGAGATGATGACACCGACATTCACCAGGTAGAAGTAGACGATAGTCAAGGTAATGAGCGCGCCGGTGACCGTGCGCACCCCCGGTGGAATGTTCGAGTGCTGCTGCCGCGCCAGCGCCATCGTGCCCGCGCCCAATGCCACCAGCAGAAGGACATGGTCGAGCAGGTCCTTGAAGTACGAGGCGACAAAGAACTCGATAACGGCGCTTGCCGCCAGCAGCAGGCACAGCAAGAACAGGAGCGCATGCGCTTTGCCGTTGTCCTGCCGGTCGGGTCGCGCCATTTGGCCGCGGGGAACGCGGTTCGCGCCCAGACGGAGCCGCGCGTCTTCAGGCAGGGTTCCCTGGACTGCGCGAATCTCGGGTTCAAGCAGGGCGATGACACGCTGGGCGTCCCGCCAGCGGCCCACGCACGGTATGCATTCCCGCACCACCGGTGTGTGTATTTCGAAGACACAGGTTGGCCCGAGTACCAGGTTGACCACCAGCGCGATTGTCACGACCCCCATCACGACCAGCAGGGAGAACAGCATGGGCCAGGGCGTGCCCGATGCCGTGGCGCCCCAGAGTTGCGCCCAACCCGCGAGGCCTGTCGCCGCGAAGAGGCCCGTGATGAGCAGCAGCAGCACCAGCACCAGGCTGGCGTAGCCGCCGGCCGGCGTGCGCTCGGCCACAAGGGCCTGGATTTCATCCAGGTAAAGGCGGCGCACGGTCTTGCGGAAGAAGTGGCGCCGCACAACCGCGACCGAGCCCCCGCCAAGGTAGAGGCGGNNAACGCTCCGCCAGAGCCAGCAGGCCGAAGGTGAAGAACACCTCCGCGGCAAAGACCAGCCCGAAGTATTTGTGCGAGCGTCCCGGCATCCGCGTGTGGCGAGATGTTTCTTGCGCTGCGCCGCTGGCGCGCTCCGTGTCCGTGTACGCTTCACTCATATCCAGGCGCCCATGAGTCCGACCATCCCGACAACCAGCAGCACAAGTTGCAGCGCACCGAGCAGAATCGCCAGCCCGGCGTGCCAGCGGCCCGGCCCGAACGGGCCCGTGTCCGCCCGGCGCGCGCGGAAACCCAGGAAGATGGCGATGGGACCCGTGACCAGGGCCGGGAACCCCAGAAAACCGGCCATCGCCGCGAGCCCCACATCCACGCTGATGGGCAGGACCAGCAGTCCCGTAAGCCAGATAAGCATGAGCGGCGCCGCCGCGATCGCCAGCGCCAGCGTGCCGTCCAGCGTCCACTCCGTCTTCAGCCAGTCGGCCTCGCCCGTCTCCGCCACGCTGTCCAGGCACTCCGGGCAGTACGGGCCGGGGGGCATCGGCAGTTCGCACAGCGCGCACACGAAACGCCCGCAGCGCACGCATGCCGTGTTGGCGCGCCGGTCCTCATGGAAGAAGCACGGCGATTCCGACGGGTCAACAAGCGGTTCCCCGGCCTCGCCTTGCGACACCGCGCGGGCCGCGGCGGGAAAAACTGCCGCGCGCATCTCCGCGCCGCAGGCAGTGCACGCAGCGTGCGCGCCATGCATGGCGCGCAACTCGGGTCCGCCGAACCCCGCGCCGCATACCGCGCAGGTTGCCCCTGTCGGCGGCGGGCCGGCCCCTTCTATGGTTGGTGTGCTCATGTCTTCGTTCATGTCTTTATCACCCGGGTGTCGCAGATGTGATCGTGGAGTGTGCGGCGCTCCTTGTCAAACGCTGCCATGAAATAGCCGATGTAAAGAACCCACCCGCTCAAGAGTTCCGCAAATACGCGGCCGAGCGCGCGCGCATAGCTGACGTCACTGCCGTCGGAGACGAGCACCCGCAGGCCGAGCGCCATCTTGCCGGGGGTGGCGCCGTAGCGGCCGACGAACCAGGTGTTGTACGCGAACCAGAAGAACAGGTGAAGCAGACCGGCGCCCATGCTCACGAAGCCCAGCACAAACGGGTCGTTTCCCACGAGCAGGACAAGCAGCACTTGCACAACGCCCTGGGCCACGCCCAGGATGGCCTGGTCAAGCAACTTCGCCGCGGCCCGCATCCAGAAGCCGCCATAGACGGCGGGCGGCACGAACACCCCTTCCCGAAGCCGCATCAGAAAAACCGGTTTGCAGCCGGTGCAGATGTGGGCGCCGGAAAAATGCACCATCTCGGCGGCATTCGCCACCACACCGCATTCCTGGCAGACATGCATTACCGGCGGACGGGAACCTTCGTCCCCCGATGCCGCGACTTCTCCGTACAGTTGCCAGTCCGGCAGGTCCGCGTTCCACACCAGTGTCGAGGGGCCCACGCGCCGTTCCGCGACGAGCCGGGCAAGGTCCGAATCCTCCATCGGGCCCACCCGCTGACCATTTTCAACGTAATACCACTGCACTGCAACGTTTCCTCAAGCCTTCCTGGCCCGGCTGGCCCGGACATTTCACAAGCGCGCAGGGGCAACGCGCAGAAAGCAAGTCAGCCCGTGCAGTCACGCCGGGCAACTCGAACATCCCTCAAGAAAAGCTTGTGAAAGCTCCTTCGACACTTTGAATCCGGAAGTCACTTTGTCGTCGTGGCCAATTTCGCCTTGCGGTTCCGCCGCGGACGAAACATTTCGGGCTAGAGTGGGGATTCGCCATTGCTCATGTCAAGTACCCGGCGCGAACATGCTATATTCACGCATGCAATGCAACGATTTGCGGGAGGCGGAACCATGGCGGAACTCAAAGGCAAGACGATTGTGGTCACCGGCGCGTCGGAAGGCATCGGACGCGCCTTTTGCCTGGCGCTCGCGGCCCAGGAGCCGAAGCTGGTGCTCGCGGCCCGCAACGCGGAGCGGCTCGAAAGCCTCAAAACGGAAGCCGAGGCGCGGGGCGCGCGGGCGCTCGTAGCGCCCACCGATGTGACCGATGAATCCGCGTGCAGGGCGCTTGTGGACGCGGCCGTGTCGGAATTCGGCGGCGTCGATGTGCTTGTGAACAATGCGGGCGGGACCATGTGGGCGCGGTTCGACGACGTGGAGGATCTCTCCGTCTTCGAACACCTGATGCGGCTCAACTACCTCAGCGCGGTCTATTGCACCCGTCACGCGTTGCCGCATCTGAAAGCGAGCCGGGGCCGGCTGGTCGGCGTGTCGAGCATGGCCGGGCTCAACGGCGTGCCCTCGCGCAGCGCCTACGCCGCCAGCAAGCACGCCATGTTCGGCTTCTTCGACTCCCTGCGCATAGAACTTGCGCCCCACGGCGTGTCGGTCACCATGATAGCGCCCGATTTCGTGCTGTCAGAAATTCACAAGCGCGCTATTGGCGCCGACGGCGCCCCCCTCGGCAAGAGTCCGATGCAGGAGGATAAAATCATGACGGCCGAGCAATGCGCGGAACTGATGGTGCGCGGAATCGAACGCCGGAAACGGCTCGTCNNCTCGCGCCGGGGCAAGGCCGGGCGCTGGCTCAAGCTGTTTGCCCCCGGCCTCATCGACCGCGTCGCCGCCAATGCCATCCGCGACCGCAAATAGGTGACCATGCTTGCGCAGAGGCGCATGCAGCGCGGAAAAATGCAGCGCCATTCCTGCTCTGCGTCTTCGCGCCTTCGCGCGGGGTCATTGCTGGCGTATCTGCGTCAGGGCCTGCCTCTCACACGACGTCGTAGACCTGTATCCGCTCCCAGTCGTCCTTGAAGCGTTCAAGGAACTGCCGGTGCAGCGGGTGCTCCTGGTAGATGTCGTGTTCCGCCATGCCCGCTAGAATGACCACCAGCCCATAGGTGTACGTGCTTTCGATGACCGGACGCGGCGGCGTGTCGGCCGGCGCGCCCACGTACAGCGCTTGGACCTCCGGAATGCCGCCCAGGCTCTCCAGCCCCGCGCGGAACCCGGCGCGTTCTTCCTCGCTCAAACCCTCTTTCAGCCAGAAATAGACACTATGCACGAGCATGGCAGTTTCTCCTTTCAGCTTCTGTGACTGCGTGTGCCCATAGGGTACAAACGGCGCCTGTAACGCCGCAACCGACTTGACCGCGCGCCGGGTTCGGGCATAAGGTTGGAACAACTGCGCAGCAGGAGGCAGGGCATATGCACAATGAGACTATCAGTTTTCTCTACCGAATCCATGCGGACGAGGCAGAAGGGTTTGAATATCTGGTCCGCCTGGACGCGCAAACGCTGGCGCAGGTGCGTGAAGCAAACGAAGCGCCACCGGCGTGGACCGGCATCGACATGCATCGCTGCGCGCATTGCACGTTGTCCCGGGAGCAACACGCACACTGCCCCATGGCCGTCGCACTCGCACCCGTCGTCGATGCCGTCAGTCCGTTGGTGTCCTTTGCCACTGTGGACGCGGAAGTCGAAACACCGCAACGGACCTGCCGTGTGACCACATCGGTACAGCAGGTGCTCAGTTCCCTTTTCGGCTTGATCATGGCCACGTCGGACTGCCCGCTGATGCTGGTGCTGCGACCAATGGCCCGGTTCCACCTTCCCTTTGCCACCCGCGAGGAGACCATCTACCGGGCCACCGCGTCCTACATGCTCAGTCAGTATTTCCTCCACCAGGACGGACTTCCCGCCGACCTTGACCTCGAAGGGCTCAGGGAGGCGTATCAACGTATCCAGGAGGTCAACATGGGCATCGCTGAGCGGCTCCGATTCTATGCATCAGGCGATGCCACTGTAAACGCGCTCGTTATCCTTGACCTTTTCGCGCAAACCTTACCTTTGGCCATTGCCGAGCACCTGAGCGACCTTGCGCACCTCTTTGCGCCGTACGTGACAGCCATGGCCCACCCTCAAGATCGGTATGGCGCGGCACCCTGAAGCGCCGCGCCAATGTCCCCGCGAGTCGCCTGTCCTGCCCTGGATAATCAAGACCGCGCCACGGACATGACCTCCGGAGAAAGCTCGAGCGGCTGGCCGCCCGGCACGCAGTTGTAGCGCTCGAAGTCGGTGTAGCCGACCTCGCGCAGAAAATCCTCGTCAATCAACGCGCGGCCGTTGCTCAGGTCGGGGCGCGCCAGAATCTCGTGGGTGGCGTCGGCGACAATGTCGGCTTTGCGCCAGATCTCCGGCGTGCCCAGACCAAAGTTGATGGTGGCATAGGATTCGATGACGGTCTTCGGCCAGAGCGCCGTGCCGCGAATGTTGAAGTCCTTGAACTCCTCCGCCATGCCCAGCGCCGTCATGGTCATCCCGTACTTGCTGATGCAATAGGCGATATGCCCGGGCACCACAGACAGGTCGACCGGCGGGGACATCATGATCACGTGGCCGCTCTCCTGTTGCTTCATCTGCGGGAGAAAAGCCTCGGCCACAGCGTAGGCGCCGCGCACATTCACATCCATCACCAAATCGAAGCGGTTCAGGGGCGTCTCGTCCATCGGGCGCCACCACAACGCCCCCGCGTTGTTGATCACCGCATCGACGCGCCCGAAGCGCTCCAGCGCCTGGTCCGCCGCCGCGCGCACTTCCTCCGGGCGCCGCACGTTCATCTGCACTGGCAGCGCTTCTGCGCCCGCTTCCCGCACCTCCGCGGCCACCGAGTGTATGGTGCCCGGCAGGTTCGGCTTTTCCTCGACCGTCTTGGCCGCCACGACGATGTTCCAACCCTCGCGCGCCAGTTTCAGCGCGCAGGCCCGGCCGATGCCACGGCTTGCCCCGGTTATGAAGGCTACCTTGCGTTCCATAGAGAGTCCCCCGGCGTTTTTCGACTTTTTTCAGTACACCTCGCACAACACCGGGGGTAATGGGGTTATTTCCCGCCCTGGCCCGCCGCGCTGGTCGCGCCGTTGTCGAAGACCTGACCGTGCACGTCTACCGCCCGATAATCCACGCGGCTGTCTGCAACGTCCACCACCCAGAAGTGCGGCGTGCTCGAGGCGGTTTCCAGATACCACGCGCCCTCGTTGTCGATGGTCCGGGCGGGCACGCCGAAGCAGCCGTCGCCGAAATAGACCGTGCCGCCTTCCGCCACCCCATTATTGCGCAGTGGCTTGGTGCGCTTGTGCGTATGGTCGTGGTTTTCGAACGCCGCCTCCAGCGCGTACTGGTCGAACAGGGGCAGCCAGTGCTCGCGTCCGGCCGCCGAGCTGCCGCCATCAAAGGGGCGGTGGCTGGGATAGAGCGGCACATGGTACACGGCGAACTTGTGCCGCACATCTTTGTGCGCCTCCAGTTCTCCTGCCAGCCATTCCTTCTGGTCCGCGTGCGGCACAATGTGCCCGGAGTCCAGCACAAAGAGCACCACCTCGGGGCCGAACTTCAGCGTAAAGTAGGTGCTCCCGCCCTGGGGCAGCCACGCGTAGAAGAAAGGCGCCTTGTCATGCGGTTCGGTGAAATCCCGGTTGGTCTCATGGTTGCCGATGGCAAGCACCATGGGGATCAGGCGGCCATCGCCGGTCACCATCTTGTCTTCCCAGTTCTCAAGCCACTTGTCCCACAGGTGCACATTCTCTAGCTTGCCGTTCGCGTAGGGGATATCGCCGCCCACAAGGCCGAACATGGGGTCGTACTGGCCGGCATGCTCGAGCAGCATGCGCGGGCGCGCCCACACCCCCATGTCACCGCCGGTTATGAAACGGATATCGGAACCGTCGTTGGGTATGGTCCGGAAAGCGAATTCCTTCTCATCCCCCTTCTTGCCCGGTTTCGTCTCCCCGATGGCGAAGTAATAGGTGGCGCCGGGGTCAAGCCCCGTCAACTGGACGGTGTTGATGTACCGCTCTCCTTTGGGCGTGACGAAGTGCGCCGCCTCGCCCAGCGCTCGATGCCGATACTTGCGCAGGTCGCCCTCGTGTGGCTCCGTGTCGTAGAAGACCACCGTCTCTTCCGGGGCGACGTCCGTGTGGTAATTCACCGTCATCGTCGTGCTGGTGTCCCCCTGCCACGTCAGGTAGACGTGCTCACGTTCGACAGACACGCAGCCGCTTAGCGACATGGCGAGAAGCATCGCAGCAAGAAGCATCCAGTTTTTCGTTGATTGCACCCTGTTTTCCTCCATTCTTTTCTTTGTTTTCCGTCAGCCTTTCGCCGCCGATTATTGGCTTACGAGCGGGCTATGCCCCGCCAGGCATCCGGATAGGGCGGCAGCGAGCGCAAGCGCGGGTCATCCAACGGCATGCCCACGGTAAAGTGATACATAGACTGGAATTCGCGGTCCCGCAACCCGAGAACCGCGTGCATCCTATCGTCAAGATAGCATCCGATGCCCGTACCGCGCATCCCCGCCGCCTCGGCTTCCAGATAAAGCACCTGCCCGATGGCGCCCGCCTCCCAGAACAGCCGCCGGTACATCCAGCCGCCGCTCTCGCGCAGCACCGGCTCAAATCTGGCCAGTATGCCCAGGCTGAAGGCGCTGTCAGCCGCGATGGACTGGCCACAGCTGATGGCCGCCGCCGCGCCGCGGTAGTCGCCGGGCTGGAGCAGATACAGCGGAAGTGCTTCGGGACACCCCGCAGGCTTCTCCCAGACAAACTCGGAAGACAACGCCGCGCGCAGTGCGTCCTCGGAATCGGCT
>NPIG01000946.1_pt1 | contig 11351 bp, 3 predicted proteins | sample 8637441 | NCBI WGS metagenome assembly NPIG01 (sample SAMN07420675, study PRJNA396082) | bioreactor metagenome | isolation source: sample BR6 brine-fed electro-methanogenic bioreactor BR | place: Japan: Kochi | collected 2016-06-14
TCTCTAACCGGACACTACTGGCTTTTATTGAAGTTTATTAGCTTTTTCTTGTTGGAGCTATAGGGAGGAAAAATGGAGATTACAACAGCAATGTTTCAGCTTACATCAAAAACCCAGGGTCTTCCAGATACCTGCATTTTAAATGATGAAACAAAGCCAGATATTTTTATCCTCGCCAAGTTCCTGAAAATGTCCGGGGGCAGGAAGCAGCGGAAGCATTATGAACGGATATTTACCGGAATGGCCACTCAGGCCAAATTGTCCCATCTAAAAAATTCCAACCTGCTGGATTTTTATTTGGATCAAGAATTCCGGCGTCACCACTTCCTCCTTATCGCAAAAGATTTCTCCATCCAGAAAAAACCGAAAATCTCACCGTTCTCCAGCTTTGAATTTTTTGTTTTCAATGAAATAGATGACAAATTTCCAGCTGATTTCGAAAGAAAGGAAGGGTGTGACTACGAGTCCCTTGCCAACCTTGTCAGCGCAAAACGTTTTGAGGAAATAAAAAAATTCAAACCAGTGTCGGACGCCTTGTTCAATATTTGGTTTAAGATCAAATCCCGGCTTAAAACCTTTGGATCCTCCCCCCCTACTGAGCAGGCGATTACCGCTGGGGGTGTGCTTGGAATGGCGACCATCCTGGGACCCCGATTTTTCAAAGAAGGCCTGATGCATTGCCCCTCTCTAAAATTCCACTTCAGTTACATCATGAATCAACAGGCGAATCTTGAACCCTTTGAAGAGGAGGATGAGCTGGTGGTTTGGGAGCATCCCACCAAAGAGGATCTGGAAGACGATGACAGTGAATTTCTTGAGGAAATGATGGCCAAGTTAGGCAAATCCAAGGATGAAATCGGCCGGAGATTGAGCCGGGTTCTGTCTCATATAGTGGTAGAAGGTTTCAGTGCCGAAGACCCGCCGGAGAAACTGCCTGACACCATGAATGAGGCTCTGTTGCTTTTGAAAGGGCAGACTCTGGCCTACCGGGAGAGGGAGTTCGGGGAAGAACACATCGATTTTCTGGAAAAGATGACAAGTCACCTGCGTTCCCTGCTCGAGGCGTCCGTTTCCGTGATCAACTTCGAGAAGGCTGCCGAACTGATCCGCGATTTCCTTTTCAGATTTGGTGAATACAAAAAGGTTCCCGGCCTGGATGATGCTGAATTTAAGGGGTTGTACCATGCCTCATGGGACCGGTATCTGGCGGAGGATAACGTTCAAGTCCTGGAGAACAATGGCCTTGGGACAATGGTTGAAAGCAGGACCTTAGGCATTGATCGGTTGGTTGATGAACTAGATGAGTTGATCAGTCAGTTGGAGGCTGTCCAAGCCGAAATTGGGGAATGCGAAAAGCGCGAAGCCAACGGGTTTGTTGAGAAAAAGAATAAGGCTCAGGAACTAGCCGGGTACCAGGAGCAACTGGCGTCCCTGCGCAGCCAAAAAGAAGGCGCCGAATTGATCCTACTGGAAGCCTTTTTGCCTCCCGGCGTGACTTTTGAAAACCTGGAGGAGCACGCCAAGAAAGAGGTTGAGTTCCCGGCCTTAAGCGAAAGCAGCCTGAGTATTATCCAAGCGACCCTTGCTGCCCTTGAGGATGAGTTTATCGGAAAGGTTACAATCCCGGTGGCTGAGGACGTTGAAGAAAGCCCGGTGCCTGTTGCCGAAAGCGAACCTGATCAAGCCGCCCCCCCTGTCCAATTTGAACTCCAGAAGGATCCTGAGCCTGTTGAGGAAAAAGCGGAGGTGCCTGAGGAGGTAGAAGTTCCGGTTGTTGTCGAGCCTGCCGTTGAGGTCGCCGTGGCCCTTCAATCCCCCAAGGAGGCGACTCCTATCGAAGGTACCCCGATCGCTCAGGCAGCAACCGCTCCGCGAAAGAAGGCTGAACCTGTGGTCGAGCCGGTGGTAGAACCGGAGGAAGATGAAACCGACGAGGTTGAACTCCAGGTAGAGGATGAAAATGAAGCCCAGGTGATCAACACCAGCGTTCTGGGTTGCCTTGAAGAATCTGGGGAAGTGAAGGCCGGTGTGGGCAACGAATTAGCCCTGTACTGCCTGGACAAAGACGCGGCCAACTTCGGGCACTATGCCCTGAGAGTTCTGAAGTCTCTGTGTCCGGACCCAGAGAACCTGATCCCAGCCGAACTTCTTGAGGTGAGTTACTACGGTCCCCGGGTGTTCAATACTAGCTCCAACGCCTTTGCGCACACCCAGAGGATTCTCAACACCTTCGACTTCAAGCGCCTTGAATCCTGGTTGGAGCATAAATCCACCGCCAAACTTGCCCCTCCCCTGCTGTTCGCCGCCTGTTTTCAGACCGGGTTGTTTGCCGGCAACCTAACAGTCGCCCTGATCTACCTGAATTCGATCAAGAGCTTTTTCGACGCCAAAACCACGACGCTGATTTCCGACCTCATACAGTTCGCCAATTCTGGCAAGCGCGTTACCCTGGAGCTGCTGCAACAGGCCGAGGGGGTGGTTCAGAAACAACCCCGGGTGCCGGTGAAGGTGCAACTTAGCGACTGGCAGGACAAGATCCGCAATTCCAGCCGCGGCTGGGCACCGGTGCGGATTGTCCTAAACAAATGCTTGACCGAGGGCGTATTCGCGCCGGTCGTCCAGGTTATTTCGGGCGACAAGCGGTCAAAAGAAGGCGATGTCCGGGACTTTGTAGACAAATTCAGCGATGAGGATGTGGTCAAGGACCTGATGCACCGGATGGTAGCTGACTACAGCCGGGCGCCCATCGAAGCAAAAGCCAGAGACTCCTTCCTGCGGACGGTCGCTGATCTGGTCGAAATTTCCTCACGGTGGCTGGACGAACAGGCTGCGGCGCGGGGGACTCAGGATGCCTCCGACAGTTTGGTTCCCGAGCTGAAATCGCGGTTCCAGGCGGCTCTTGCCTATTTTGAGAACCAAAGCCTTTCTGCCTACAGCAAGGAAGGTCGAATCGGCAACCATTATGCCGCTGCGTGCCTCGGGCGACTCCTGGATGTCATTGGCGGGAAGACCTTGGGGGCTTTGCCTGATGATCGGCTCAGCGCTTGGTTTGACTTTCCCCGGTTGTTGATCACTGAGGATGTTCGTAGTGGTGAAGACCAGGACATCATCGCCTGCCTGCTCAAGTATCTGGTTGGTGGGTTCGACTTGCGCGAAATGTACCAGGCCGCGCTAGACAAGGGCGCTTTCCATCTGGCTCAGTTGGCTTTGGGGAACCTGGAAGCCATGGGGGAGAACGTCGCCAAGGAGCGGTCCGACCTAAATGAAACCTCCGATGAGGCTCTGTATGCCCTGGAAAGGCAGCGTGGCGATCTCGAACTGTCCGTGGGAACCGCGAATGCCGCCTGGCTGATCGAGGATGAACGCTACCATGTGCTGGTATCCGAACTGGAGTATATCGAGGAAGAGATCAAGGGATTTTCGAACTTTAGGGACCTGCGGGTCATCCGGGAGGATTTCAGCCAGATTCAGGACGAACTCGATAAAGTTTTTGCCAAGCGGATGTCCGAATTGCGGGAGCGCTACCAGGCCCTTTTGACAAAAGGTCGCGCCGGGGTCGGCCCCGATGTCGTACCCCCTGGTTGGACGGATCTGATGGAACAGGCGATGGCCACCCGGGACATTCCGGTTATTGAGGAAATGCTGCTAAATCTGGAGCATGCCATAAACGAGGGGCGCAAGATCCGGGAAGACGTGATGGTTGGCAATCCGGTGTTTGGCGAGTTCCTGACTCTGGAAGCACCGCTCTACCAATTTCTGGCAGCCACCCCCGACCCCAAACAGTTGGTGAACGTCGGGATTTCCGACGAGAACCCGCTGGGTCTGAAGTTCCCCAATCGCGCCAGTGCTCTGAAGGCGGCCATCCGGGCGATGACGGACTTGGGTAAAAGCAAGCCTTCGGTGAAACCCAACGACGCCTATCTGACCAACGTCAGCAAGATCCTCTCATTCGTGGGACTTCCCCAGCGGACCAAAGGGGACAAGATTCATGTAAAAACACAAATTGCCGGGTCGTTCGGATTGATCCAGACCCAGGTGGAGTGCCACCCCGCCGGTGCGCCCTTTACAGACTTCGGTGTCAATCAGGAACATGAGGCCAACGTCCTGGTGTCGCACAAAGAACTGGACGTGGCCGACCTGGAAAAAACCTTGGAAACCGATCTGTCCGGAAAGTCCCGATTGTTCCTGATCTGCACCCATCCCTTGAGTCCGGAACTGCGAAACCGCTTTGCCTGCTTTTGTAAAAACAACATCAAGACCGTTTTCCTGATTGACCCCGCGATGTTGTTCTATCTCGGTACGGAACCTTTCAATTTCGACGGGGCCAGCGAAATCCGTAGTTACCTGCTGCTGGCAGCGCCGATGACCTACTACAACAGCTTTGTTGGCGATCGCATGAACCCGCCTGACCCGGAAATGCGTTATGGCCGGCAACTGGAAATCGATCAGGTGACCGATATGGCGCAAGGAGCCGCTGTGGTCTTCGGTGGTCGGCAGCTGGGGAAATCGACCATCCTCACCGAAGGTCAGGACAAGTTCCACAGTCCAGAACACAAGAAGTTCGCCTTCTATTACCAGGGGGACGCCGCCTTCGGCGAGGTTATCCGAGAGGTGTCCTCGGCCGACCGGTCGCGCCGGCTCTGGTCAAAAGTCTACGACTGCTTCACGAGAACCGGGTATCTCAAGTCCGAAAACAACCTGGACACCGACACCATGCGGACCCAGATCCGGGAGTGCCTGGAAAGGCACCGGGATCTACGCGTCATGATCATTTTTGACGAAGTTGACCCCCTACTGGAAGCCGACCATGCCGATGGGTTCGCCATTTTCCGCAGCATGCGCGAACTGGTAACCGCGCCCGCTTCCCAAGGGCGGTTCAAGCTTGTTATTTCCGGCCTTCAGAACGTCAAGCGTTTCGAGGACTCGCCCAACTATCCCCTCAACCAGCTGGGGCGGTCCATGAATATCTCGATCATGAGCGTGTCCGATGCCCAGAAGTTAATCAAGGAGCCACTTTCGGCCTACGGGTTCACCTTTGAGTCCCCCCTAGTTGTCAGCCGCATCATGTCCCTGACCAACCGACACCCTGGACTGATGCAGATCTTCTGTCACGAATTGGTTAGGACCATGGCCTTCAACCACCGGGAGTCGATCGGTCAGCAGGTCATCACCCCCGGCGATGTCATCATGGCCTTCGAGAAGGAAGGCGTGCAAGCGCTGATCCGCCAGCGGTTCGAACTGACCCTGAACGTGGATTACCGGTATGCCATCATTATCTATAGTCTGGTGCTTGAGGGGCGTGGGACCCAGGCATTTTCCTCGGCCCAGGCCCGGGAAGCCGCGGCTTACTTCCTGCCTGAATTCCGCAGTCTCACCGATCGGCAGATTGAGGCCATACTGGACGAACTGGTCGGCCTTGGCGTGTTGACCAAATCTCCCGGGACTGGGTTCTCTCTGCGCAACAGCAATATCGTCAGGCTGCTGGGGTCCTCCTCGGACATTCTGGACAAGATCCTCCAGGCCCAGTCCAAAAAGCACAAAGACCCCCTGACCCGGCATGCCTACATCGACAGGCTGCACCTTCCCTCTCCCCTGTCCTTCCGAGACGAAAAACAGATCCTCGGCATTCCCGAGAAGGAACAAGATAGTGAGGACAAGCCAGGGGTGAAGATTCCCCCCAAATACGTCGTCAGTCTGGTGTCAGGGTCCGCCGCGCAAGGCTTGGCCCAACTGGAGACGGTTCTACCCAACATCGTTGACTACACGGTCGATGAGGTGGGCGACAAGCCGCAGTATGACTTCAAGGCTTACTCCGATGTCAGGGTCGGCTCCCTGACCACTTTCAGTTCTGTCTTGCGTAAACAGATCGGAATGGCCCTGAAGAGGCCCCAGATGATTCTGATCAAGGTGACCGGAGAGCGGACCGCCGAGGAAACGCTGGCGATGATTGAGATTGCCCTGCTAGCGCGGGAGGTGCACAAAAAGAACCCAGTCAAGATCATTTTTTCGATGAACCCCTTGGCGCTCTGGAAGTGGCAGTCGGGGCCGGTTGATCGGGATGCGCGCACCCCCGGCCTGGTGCATGTGGGACTGGGACGCTGGAACGATACCGCGCTTGAGTCTTTCCTGACCAAGATCGGCTTCCCTGAGACAGGTGATCGTTTGGGACGACTGCGGGACCACAGCCAGGGCTGGTACCATATTCTGGAGCAACTGGCCGCTGCACGCGCCGAGTATTCCGACCTAGACACCATTCCCAAACTGGGAACCAAAGTGAAGAAAATATCCGAACCGACCGTGAAGGATGCCAAGGACCTGCTCGATAAGTCCGGCGCCAGCGCCCTGCCCTGGGTTCTGCCGGTCCTTAAACAACTGATCGAAGGGCAAGGGGGCGAGGATTTTGGCCAGGACGACCTGCATGCAGCGATTCTAATGGTTGATAGCGCTGAGTTGGAGGATGTCCCCGTCCAAGTTGTCCTGAACTGGCTAGTGCGGATGAACCTTGTCAATCCTTCCTCCACGGCCAAGATGCAAACCGGCCCTGCCAATTACGATATCGACCCGGCCCTCCGGGTCTGGATGAGCAAGGGCTATGAGTAAGTTGTCTCCCGGTTGGGATGCGTTGGCCGAAGACCGTTTGGTGGTCTTTCCCTCCAACTCGGTCTTTGCCAGCGGTCCTTTGAACACCGCCGGGAAGGAGGAACGGCTGCTGTTCGGGCTCGCGGCCCGTCTGCTCAAGGACGGCCATTCCATGGCCCTGACCCTGCCTTGTCCGGACAAGTCTTTCTTCGCCAACCTCCTCTATTATCTCCACCGGGTTCGCGTGGATGCCATGGGCGGCTACGTCCTGGGTTCTTGGTTTCATCCCGAAGCTCTTTGGATGCGCCGGGATCTGGTGTGGTTCGGCAAGCCCCTGCACCTCACCGACAGCCTCTCCAAGGTTCGTAACATCAACCCTTGCCGTCTGACCCGGAAGAAGGGTCAGGCCCCGACCCTGATGGGACGTAGCGCCAGGGTCGCCCGAACGCCCCTTTTGCCCTGGTCGGGGGATTCCTATCAACTTCAGGAGCTGCTGGTCGGACAGACCGACCCCTTCGCTTTCATTGTCGACGCAACCCCCACAGGGGTGCGGGATGACCTGCAGGCCCTTTGGGAAGTGTTGGCCGTTTATTTCCCGGATGTTCCCGTTCTAGCGGTGTCGGCTCTCGGGGATTTGGAGACTGACCGGACGCTCGACCAATTGCCTCTGCACCGCTGGTTCCACCGGCTGCAGGATCGGCAGATCTGGTCAGGCGAGTCACAGGCAATCCCCCAGCAACAGGTCAGCCTGGTTGAAATTCCCGACACCGTTCTCGATAGCCGCCTGGGTGAGCTATACCAGCAGGTGTACAACCTGAACCGGCAGTTTGATGGGGAGTCGCATCAGGCTAGAGAAGGCGTCGTTCGGACGGCTTTCCGGTTGGCGCAGCGGCTCTCCGGTCTGTCCTGCCCCATTGCCCTGCGGGAGAAATACTTGGAACAGAACAGCCGGCGCGGACCCTTTGCCGTTCGTTCCCTGGCGCGGGAGGTCGATGTCCTGAATGACACACCCCTGCGGTATGGCACCCTAGAAAACCAGCGAAAAACCCTAGTGGACGGTTTTAGCAAGTTATTGAAACTTCTTGAGTCCGGAACCACCGGAAAGGCCCAATACCTTCACCAGGTCGTGGAACGCGCCAAAAAGGCGGAAAAGTCGCTGCTGGTTCTGGTCGGGGACTCCCACGACGAAAAAGCCGTCACTGAGGCAATCAATGACTTTGGCCTGGGTTTGGTCGATTTTCAGCGTTTTAACGTCCGGACAGCCAGTGGCGTGCGTTCCGCGGCGGGACTCTCCCGGGTTTACGATCAATGTGTGGTCCTCTGTCGGCTTTGGGACCGCGATGTCTGGTGGTTGACCGGCGCGGCCAAACAGGTTCTCTGGCCCGTCTATCCTTTTGAGCTGCCCTGGGTGCGAAAGCGCTTGGAGGTTTTTCATTCCCACTGCATTCAAGCCAGTTTGCCGCAAGGAGACAAGAAGACCCTGGTTACCCTGTCCTGGCCGCGAAAAGCCATCCTGCTCGACCGGGACACGGAAAAAGCCTCACTGCCCGTCTCTTCCATGATCGAAAAGGACTGTTCCGGCCAGTATCCGATTGAAAAGCCGGTTGCCATCGACCGCCCAGCCGATCTTGAGGAGTGGTTGACGGAAATCCTTTCCGCCGAACCCAGTGTCGAAGATGGCACCCCCCATGAGCGTCCGAAAGCGGGCGATTGCGCCTTAATCAAGGTGGAGGAACGGTCAGGGTCTTTTCTGTGGCCGGTCAACAGTTCCCTGCCCGTTCTCGATCCCTCCGCCAAGGAAGGGTTCGTCCACAAAGCGGTTGAGGAGTTGCAACCCGGTGACCAGTTTGTTTGGGTCGAAGGGGGAGACCCCTATGGGGAGATTCTGCACAACCTGTTCGAAGTTTTCCACGATTCCCCCGAGACCCAGGAAATCCTGCGGTGGGTCAGATACTGGGACCAAATTGTGGAGAATGCCGTCCGAAAATTCCCTACGCCGCAACTGCTGCATCAGGCTCTGGAAAAGGAAGGCACCCGCGTGACCCTGGCCACGGTCTATAACTGGCTGAACAAGAAGGTTTACGGTCCCGACCGGGAAAGTTCGGTCCGCAATCTTGCGACCCTGGCCGGGTCTCCTTCACTGGCCAAATGCGCCCCGCAGATTCACCGGGCCGTCTCAAGGGTCTGGACCGAACACCGGAAGATCGGCAAGGACCTGCGCCAAGCCCTGGTCAACCGGGCCGCGGGTGCCACCAGTGTTCGGATCGGGTCTCTGGAACTTGAAGTGCAAACCCTTGATGATATTTTGCGGATCTATACGGTTGTGTCCGTGTCCCTGCCGGACGCGGCGCCAGCGGCTCCCAAGTGCCTGGCCGACCTAGTTCCGCGGGTTCAGACTGAATTCGGGGAACGGATTCTGTTGATCCCCAAGGCGGTCCGGTCGATGGAAGATTCCCCTTACCGGGATCTGGACAAAGCCTGGGAGTGCTTCAGCCTGTCCAACCAATACCTCTGGGGGCATTTGAGCGGGAGTGTCCCGTTCAACGACATGCGAGAGAAGTTCCGCCATGCCGGAATCGAGGTAAAGCCGGGGACGTCGGAGATCACCCAGGGGATGAGTTCCGACTATATCGCCCTGTACGAGGGCAAGCCGGTCGACATGGGTCCACACCTGAGCCTTGGGACCGCGAGGGATCCGTCTAAAACCTTGCGGGTCCATTACCATTGGGATGAGGCCAAGCAACTCCTGGTCATCCTTCACGCGGGACGTCATCTGAAGACCCGCTCGTCATAGGAAGAGCCATGAACCAACTGGACAAGAACCGTTTCAACGAAACCCTCCTGGAGCTTCTGAAACAACGGCTGACCGGAAAGCTCAAATCCGTTCTTGCGCCCGGCGAGGACTATTCCCGAACCTATCCGGCCCATGAAAGCCTGCTGGGCAATATCGGCCCCATGCGCGATCCGACCTATGACGGTCCCCAGGCGCCGAACGCTATCGGAATGGTTCTGTTGGTGACCCCGGGCGCTGAGGGTGTTGTCTCGGCCAATCTGTCCGGACGATTCGATGTCGTGCATCGGGCGATTCCGGCCATTGACAATGTGCTGGAGGAAATACTTTACGACGGCACACGGGTCCGTCCCGACCAGCCTATTCTGGAGTGCTATTCACGGGTCACTGTCTCCTTTGCCGACGTGGGGTTTTCCTTCCGGATTCCCGAAGACCTGGGGGACTGGGTTCATCTGGCCACCCCCGTTCTTGATGCCATTCAGGAAACCAATCAGCTCCTTTTGGCCGACCCCCGTATTTACCGCAACTGCAACCTGGCTCCGAATGGCCGCCCTCTGTTGACCTATCCCTGGTCTGCGAACATTACCACCCAGGACGATTTAAACCGGGCTGTTCATGGTGCGATTTTCGCGCCCGGCGCAGACCGAGTGATGGCCTACCATGTCGGCCTACAGGCGCGCCTCAGGAAGCCGCCCGTATCGCTGACCAAGGTTCCCGGAGCCCTTTTGCTAGAGCTGTTTCTGGTCAATCACACCCCCACCCGGGACGCTTGGGCGTTCGGGGTCAATGCGCCGTTTCTTCTAGACTGTGAACTGACCGCTCGGCTTTCTGCCGGGGCTCACCACCTACTGCCGCACAAGCTCAAGCCGGAGGATTACCGGCATGTCGAGGATGATGGACTGGCCGGGTACGGAATCACCTGTGCGGTTGAGAAACTGCCGTCCGGGGAATTTAGGACCAACAGTCTGCCAGTGGTCAAGCAGTGGGACTTCGAAACACCTTCCCCTGCTGCGGTAGGGATGACCCATGAACCCAGCTTCAAAGCCCTGGACCATGCCCCCCTGCCGGTTATCGATGACCTTCTCGCGGCCCTAGAGAAATATCAGGCGCTTTGGGCGGAGAGAATCAGCATGCTTGAAGCCGAGGGCTTGTTTGCCGAGGCACTGGTGGCGTGGGACGATGCCGAGGAGTTTGCCCGGGAGGTCGCCAGGGTCCGGCAGGGGCGTGACCTTCTTGCCGGCAACGCCGATCTGCTTAAGGTCTTTCAATGGATGAACCAAATTATGGCGGCGGCCGTGGCCCGGCAGGGAAAATACTTCTCCGGCTGGCGATTGTTCCAGCTGGGGTTCATCCTGACCCAGATCGATGCAATCGCCGAGCGGTTTGCTCCTTCCGCCTCCGGCCCGCACAGTTGGGACCGGGCCGATGTGCTGTGGTTCTCCACCGGTGGAGGGAAAACCGAAGCCTATCTAGGCATCATCTGCATGGCCATGCTCTATCAGCGGCTGAAAGGGCGAACTTACGGAACCTCTGCATGGCTGCGATTCCCGCTGCGGATGCTCTCCGTGCAGCAGTTTCAGCGGCTGTCCTATGTCGTGGCCGAGGCTAACAAGGTACGGCAGGCCAAAGAGTTGGGCGGCCATCCGTTCACTGTCGGTTATTTCACCGGGGAAGGGACGCCGGCGCGAATCAGCAGCACCAGCCAGTATTATCAGCGGACCTTTCTGCCCACCATGTCCGATGAGGTCTTAGAGGGGATGAAGTTCATCAAGGACTGCCCCTATTGCGACAAAGAGGACAGCGTGAAGATTGCCCGGGACAATTTGCGCTTCCGCATCAAGCACGTCTGCACCAATCCGAAGTGCTGGTCCAATGTCGAGGCAGGAACCGGGGACTACGGGGAAGGGATTCGCGGGGAGATTGGGATCTACGTCAGCGATGAGGAGGTCTATCGGTATCTGCCGACCGTCCTGGTGGGGAC
>NPIG01001339.1_pt4 | contig 11338 bp, 13 predicted proteins | sample 8637441 | NCBI WGS metagenome assembly NPIG01 (sample SAMN07420675, study PRJNA396082) | bioreactor metagenome | isolation source: sample BR6 brine-fed electro-methanogenic bioreactor BR | place: Japan: Kochi | collected 2016-06-14
GCATTCGCTGCAGACGTCGGTGTTGTCGCTATGGCAGATGGTGCAGTCGGCCGCGCCGAAGACGCTGGTGTGATCCTGGTGCAGCGTACCGCTTCTCGGCCCGCCCTGGAAGCCGGTATGGCAAGCGGCGCACTCGCCGAACGGTTCGCGCAGCGGGCCGCCGACCGGGGCCCCCGAAACGTGGCAGGTCTCGCAGTTGGCAATGCCTTGCGTGTCGGTGTGGAAGTCATGGCCGGGAGCGCCGGGGCCAAGACGGAAATCGTGTGCCAGCACCCCATGATCGGTGGATACGACCTGGTGGCATTCGCTGCAGACGTCGGTGCCGGTGCCGTGGCAGGTATTGCAGTCGGTCGCCCCGAAGACGTTGGTGTGCTGCTGATGCAGCGTACCGTTCGGTCCGCCCTGGAACCCGGTATGGCAGGTATCGCATTCGCCGAACGGTTCGCGCAGCGGGCCACCGGGCACGCCGTCGGTGTGACAGGTTTCGCAGGCGGGAATCTGCCCCGGAATCAACGCGGTGTGGAAATCGTGAACGGGGACATTAATCCCTCCACGGAAGTCATGGCAGTCGATGCAGGGCGGCGGCAGGAACTGGCCAATGCTGGTAACGCTGTGGCAGTCGAGACAGCTCGGAAACCCCGGCAACAGATGATGGCGATCCATGATGCTTGCCGCCGTGTGACACTGCCTGCACAGGGCATTGCTCTGGGTCAGCGCCCAGCCTGACCGCGGGTGCCCCCCCCAGACAAGCATGAGGGCAAAAAATGCCAGCATGCCCATCCACAATGTTGGCCTCTTCTTCATTTACCTTCTCCTTTTCCCCTTGTTCATTTACCGCCCTAAGGGCGAATCTCCCCAGGTAACCTATTGCACCGATTCCCACCCATGGGATTGCATCGCCTCTTAAATGCATTTACATCCCGGTGCCCCCGGGGGAGATGAGTAGCTCTTTTTCAATCTGCCCGGAATCGGTTTGGCAATAGCGGAGCGCAGGACGGGTCGGTCTCGTAAGAATATCGATGCGGGGAGATTTATTAAAAAGCTGTTTCAGTATAACCAGAAGCCCTCGCTGGCGCAACGTGGTTTCCTTCACAGATCCGGCCACTTAACTCATTAAGCCGACAACCGACCAGAATTAAACGAACTATTATATCTAATGAAAAAAAATAATTTACCATGCGCCAAGAATACGGAGGCAAAGGCGGGGGAGGAATTCGAGCGTTTAAAAGAGAGATGACAAAAAAACAGAAAGACGATTCATCAGGGCAAGGACGATTTTTTCTCGTTCATCCGATCGGTCAGCTGCATCTCCAGCCGGTTAAACACCTGCCTGCCCGCTTCGCCGCGAAACCCACTCAGGCCGACCAGCAGCACTTCATCGTCGATCCGGGCCCCCCCCAGCGTCCGGCAGGGGATGAAAAAAGCGATCAGCAGGCCGGCTATCAACAGGATACTGGCTGCCCAGACCACCGGCTCGCCGGGATCCTGCGAAAACTGGAAGCCGACGAACCGGTATCCGAACCTGTCCCGGTCGAAGGCGGTCTGGTAGATGGTCACCCCCTCGAAAACCAGCGGCTGGTTGGCCTCGATGATTCCCTGCTTGACAACCTGCCCGCTCTNNGGATCGAGACCTCGCTGCGGATCTGCCTGAGCACCGGGTCGCGGTAGGCGGTGGGGAGAAGAACCAGGCCAAGATCTCCGGTTCCATCATACTGAGCCCCTTCGGGCAGGGACCGATACTCGCCCAGATGCAGGCCTTGACGGTAGATATCGAGAACCAGCAGTTTTTCAAAGAGCATAAACTTTCGGACCCTGGCGGAGAGTCCCGCCCCGGGAAGCGCCACGGTTTCACCCTCGCGGGTGGTTTAGGTTTCCAGCACCCGGCCGCCGGGCAAGGCTGCGGTGAACTGCAGGTCGATGGGATAATAGAGCGGTTCAAAGGCATCGAGCCGGACCTCGAAACCCAAAGCGCGGTCCCGCTGCAGGTCCCAGTCGTAGCAAACGGCACTCTTATCCCCCACGTAGATATTGAGGGTACCGACAAAACCCAGCTCCCCGGCCAGGGCGCCGGCCATGATGCCCAGACAGGAGAGGTGGACCAGGGTCGACCCCCAGCGGCCGAGCCGTCCCCTCTGGGCCACCAACTGCTCGCCATAGGAGCGAACCCGGTAACCGAGGGAGCGCAGCCCCTGTTCCAGCGACGGCAGGGCGGTGTCGCCCGCCAGCACATAGCGCCGGGGGAAGGAAAAAACCTGCTCGGAGCCGAGGATTTCGCGATAGCGGGAACGATCCTGAAGGTTACGGCGGATCGTCTTGAGGGTGCAGACCACCAGATTCAGGGCCAGCAGGGCGAGCAACAGGCGGAACCAGGGGCTCTGGTAAAACACCTGGTAGCGGTTGTCGGCTGCCGGCTGCAGCGTCCCGAATACCGAGACCAGGGCCAGCCCGAGCAGCAGGCCGAGGGTAAGGCGAAGCGAACTGAGAAAGCGGATGATCATGAATACTCCGGCAAAGGATTGACTTCGGACTCTGGCATGCCCCGGAGCTTGCAACAACCAGGCCGGCCGTTCCGGGATCAGTCCCTATCGCGACCGGAAGAAAAACCGGACATCGGCTGCGAACCCCGGACCCCTTTCACCGGCAGCGGGACGACCGAATGGCAGACCCCGCACATCATGCCCCGCGCGGCATGGGTCTGATGAACCTGCTGGAAGGGTGCGTTGCGGAAGCTGTGACAGATGGTGCAATCCTTTTCCGGACGGACAGCGGCATACACGTTGGCATTGCCGTGGCAGGCATAACACTGAGCCCTGCCCAGCACGTGCTCCCGGTGGGTCTTGCGGTCATCGCGGCGCCGGTTTTGGTGACAGACCCGACAGGCCTGGTCCCGGGAGGAGGTACGCACGTCAAAATCGAACGCCTCCAACGATTCGTGGCAAACCGTGCAATTAAAGCTGCTGGCATGCCTGCGGTGCGCCTCATCCCGGCCCCCGCCCCTGGCTTTCTCATGACAGAGCGAGCAGATATTGGCCGGGCGCTCGGGCACGTCCTGCCCGTGACACCAGGCGCAGGGGTTGGGCAGGTTGCCGAATTTATCCATATGACCGGCATGGATGGTCCGGGCCGAGGCGATCGGTCTGGGCGCGTGGCAACGGGTACCGCAAGCGGCTTCTCGCGGCCCCCAGTTCACCTTGCGGGGGATGATGTGGCAGATACCGCAGGTGACCTTGTCCCGGTGCGTATTGTGGATCTTCCGCGAGTTGCCTCGAAAGTTATCGAAATTCTTATCGTAGTGGCAGAGCATGCAATCCAGGGCATGAGGCTGGACCGAATGGCAGGCCGTACAGTAGGTCACGCTGTTGGCCAGGGCCGTCTGCACATTGATGTCGGAGGACTGGTGGCAGGAGGCGCACCGATGATCGTGTTGCGTCAAAAGATCGCCCGAGTGACAGTCGGTACACTCGCTTCCTTCCACCAGGTGAAGCCGCCCGACCTCGGCCACGAAACCGGCAGCAAGGGCCCGGGAATCCGCAGCGGGAACACCAGGCTGACTCCAGGCAAGTTGCGGCTGGGCCTGCAAAGTGGCTATGGTGGCAAGCACAGCCAGTAGGCAAACCCAGACTCTGGGCCGTCTGATCATCGAACCTTCTTCACCCCATCCCCCTCAAGCTGACTCCCATTTCAGCCAAGGGCAGGAACACATTGAAAAATAGCTGGAAATCGAAATTGTAATCCGCGCCGACAATCCCTGGCAAGTGCTTTATAAAAACCCAGCCCGAGGCCCCGTTGGCAAACCTCAGGCAATCATTTTTTAAAAATTCTCGGCCGCTTCCGGAGCAGCTTCCTCCATGGGCACCTCTTCGGCCAATGCCGAAAGCAGAGCCTCGGCATCCTGGCGCCGGGAGTGGGAATAGCCGATCGCCACCAGGGCCAGGCGGCTTTCGACGGTGCTCATAAAGGCCAGCCCGTCGTAACTTTCGAGAATGAAACGCAGATAGGCGATTTCAGTGCGGGGAATGCGGAAATAGCGTTTGATAAACGGATCGCTCATGGACACCTTTGCACCCGCGGGCGACGGGGCGTTCTTCGGGCACGGCGCGCCGTGCCCCTACGATACCTTTGCACCCGCGGGGCGGCGGGCTTCACAAATCGGCGGCTTCTGATAGACTTCAAAGTGGCAGTTTCTCAATAATAATCCAGCCATACAGCGAGGTCGCAGATGATCATTGCGGTTCCCAAGGAGATCAAGACCCGGGAATATCGGGTGGGCATGACCCCTGCCGGGGTACGGACCCTGGCCGAGGACGGCCATACCGTGCTGGTGCAGACCGATGCCGGACTGGGCAGCGGCATCGGCAACGATCAGTACCGGGCAGCCGGGGCCCGGCTGATCGATGCGGCCGAAGAACTTTACGGCAAGGCCGAGATGATCGTCAAGGTCAAGGAGCCGGTGCCGACCGAATACGAACGGCTGCAGCGTGGCCAACTGCTGTTCACCTATTTGCACCTGGCCCCGGCGCCGGAGTTGACCCGCCAGTTGCTGGAAAGGGAGGTCGCCGGCATCGCCTACGAAACCGTCGAACTGGCCGACGGCCGCTTGCCGCTGCTGCATCCGATGAGTGAAGTGGCGGGAAGGATGTCGGTGCAGGTCGGCGCCTACTTCCTGCAGAAGCCCAACGGTGGCAAGGGGGTTCTGCTGGGCGGCGCCCCCGGGGTGCGCGCCGCCAGGGTCGTCATCCTCGGCGCCGGAACCGCCGGCAGCAACGCCATGCGCATCGCCGTCGGCATGGGTGCCGATGTGAGGCTCCTCGATATCAACCCGGCCCGCCTCGCCTACTGGGACGATCACTACGGCAACCGAATCCAGACCCTGATGTCCAACTCACAGAACATCGAGGAGGAGGTCCTGGGCGCCGATCTGCTGATCGGCGCGGTGCTGCTGACCGGAGCTCGGGCCCCGTGCCTGGTGAGCCGCGACCTGGTAAAGCGCATGGCCCCGGGAAGCGTGATCGTCGATATCGCCGTGGACCAGGGCGGCTGCGTCGAAACCATTCATCCCACCACCCACGACAACCCGGTCTTCACCGTCGAAGGCGTCATCCACTACGGGGTCGCCAACATGCCGGGGGCGGTGAGCAACACCAGCACCTTCGCCCTGACCAACACCACCCTGCCCTACGTGCGCAAGATAGCCGCCCAAGGTCTGGCCAGGGCCGCCAAGGCCGACGAAGCCCTGCGCAAAGGGGTCAACACCTACCGCGGCACCCTGTGCAACGAATCGGTGGCCAAGGCCCTCGACCTGCCGTTCCATCCGTATGTGCCCTGACAGGGGCCCAGGGTGCACCGCCGTCGTTCTGCCCATCCCGGTTTTTCCCGGCAGGGCCAGCGCTACAACCGGCAATAACGATCCAGCAGATACCGCGCAATGCTCCGTTTGGGCGGCAGCAAGGGCAATTCGTCCACGCTGAACCAGCGCGCGTCCTCCAGCTCCTTTTCCTCCACCTTCACCTCGCCATCCACATAATCGGCGGTAAATCCAACCATCAGCTGACTCGGAAAGGGCCAGCTCTGGCTGCCGATATAGCGGATGTTCGCGATCCGCACGCCGGTTTCCTCCAGCACTTCGCGGGCCACCGCCTCCTCGAGACACTCGCCGAAATCCATAAAACCGGCCACCAGGCTGTAACGACCTTCGGGCCATTCGGCCTTGCGGGTCAGCAGCACCTCTCCCGGCCGGCGCACCAGGACGATGACGCAGGGGTGGATGTGGGGATAATGGCTGTAGCCGCAGGATCGGCATTTTTTTCCCCACTCGCCGGGCAGCGGGTCCATTTCGGCCGCGCACCTCGAGCAGAAACGGCTGTTTCCTTCCCAGTGCAGGAGCTGGCTGGCCAGACCGCCCAGCGAGAGCAGTTCGATGGAGAGCCGGGGCTGGGTCCACAAAAGGTTTTCCCCCTCCAGCCCGGCTGGCAGCTCCTGGCTTCGCGAGAGCCGCAGCGCCCTGCAGGGACGCCCCTGCCAAGTCCCGATATAGAGCGGGTCGCGGCCGCTGTCGACCAACTCGGAGGCCAGACAGCCCTGGGGCAATGCCGGGCAGCCGTCAGCATGGCGGACCACCAGTTCGGTACCGCGAACCAGCGCCCAACAGCCCTCCCCCCCCGGATCTTCCGCCGAGGGGGCCAGCTCAAAGGTTCCGCTGAGCGCTTCGCGATTAAAAGGCAGGTGGAGCGGCGATGGATAGGAATCGGGCAAGGAAGCCATGCAAGAAGCTCTCATAGGCAAAAAAAGGGCAAACGCCAGCCATCATTGCCGGCCACTGACCACTAATTTGTACCGGGTCGACGAGGTCACCGGGCCGAGACGGAGGGACACAGGAGGCCGCCCGGCATTGCCCCGGGACAGCCTCCTAGAATTTCACCTGCTGGAACAGCAACAGCGACAGTTGGGTCTTGCCGTCGGGAATCTCGCCGCGGGCCAGCATCCGCAGCGCCTCGGCCAGGCAAACCGGCACCACCTCGATGTACTCGTCGGGCTCCAGGGCCCGTTCGACCGGGGTCAGATCCCTGGCGACATACAGGTGGACCACCTCGTCGCAGAACCCCACCGCGGTCAGCATTTCGCCAAGCTTCTCGATCCGCCCCGCCCGGTAGCCTATTTCCTCCTGCAGCTCGCGCAGCACGCAGTTCTCGGGGGATTCGCCCGGCTCGAGGCGGCCGGCGGGAATTTCCCAGACCATCCCCCCGCCGGCGGGCCGGTACTGCCGGATCAGGACCACCCGGCCGTCAGACAGCAGAGGCAGCACCGCCGCGCCGCCGGCACCGGGGAAAACACCGAAATTCGAATGCGCGTCACCGATCCGGGCACTTTCACCGGCAATCAGAACGTCACAGCACATGGCAAGTTCGAGCCCACCCGCCATTGTGATCCCGTTCAGCCCGCCAATCACGGGCATCGGCACATTCCGCAGGCGCCTGAACAATACAGCAATCACATCAAGAAAATCTCGCTTGCCGGGCACGCCCACGGTATCGAGAACTTCTTTCAGATCCGCGCCGGCACAAAATGCCGAACCCGTTCCTGTGATCACCAGGGATCGTACCCCATCCTTTTCCTCGATCCGGCTTAGCGCGTCGGCGAGCTCATCGATCATATCGAATGACAAAGCATTCATCTGCTTGGCACGCGATAACCGGATCGTGGCAACGCCGTTGGTCTCAGTCACTGCGATGGTTTCGTACGCCACGTCGGCCCTCCACGTCTTGATTATTTATTAATTACCAGTCGGTAATATAAATCAATAGAAAAATTTCCCTCAAAAAACCAATGAGTTACGATGATTCCACCACAAGACGATGGTGTTTTACGGACTCCAATGATCTTCGGAGTCCTGACGATTTCCGATTCGAAAGACCGATTTTTTAGTGATGGTGCCGCGGGCGAACCGCGAACTATTGGCGCATAGCCTTGGCACTGGTCATATCCCCGACCCGCTGAATCCGTCCTGAACCAACTTTGCATGTTGGCACACGTGCGACACATTTCACGTGGCCTGCGTTTTCAGCGATGAAGACATCACTGACTTCGGCGGAACTGCACTCTTCAGAGCCCCATTGTCGCCATTGCAGAAGCCTGCAACACCGACTTTGACCGTTGCAGAAGGAAGCCATGCCGACGTTGAAGACGATCTAGAGAAGATCGACGAAAGCAGTCGCTGACACTCGGTCTCCACACAGTTCAGACAGGCCAATCTGGTCGCTACGTGGCGCTCGAAACACTTGGCCTCAACGAAGCAGCCAAAGCGAAATTCCCGGAATGAACGTAACCATCATCAACACCGTCACGATCAGGGCCATGAACGGCAAGACCGAAAGGCAGATTTCCGAGAACTTCTCGCGGAAGGCCGTTGTCGCAACGAAGAGGTTCAACCCGATGGGCGGGGTCAGGAACCCGATTTCCAGGTTGATGACCATCATCACCCCGAAATGGATCGGGTCGATGCCATAGCTCATCGCCGGAACCAGAAGCAGGGGCGCCAGGATCAGGATGGCCGAGATCACGTCGATGAAACACCCGATCACAAGCAACAGAAGGTTCACCGCAATCAGGAAGGCGATTTTGCTTTCGGTGATCGAAGTGATCCACATAGCCAGCTCGTGTGGCACGCGTTCGATGGTCAGCACCGACTTCAGGCTGAGCGCCACTGCTATGATCGGAAAGAGCATGCCCAGCATCACGGCCGTATCCAGCGTGGTCTTGCGAAAATCCGCGAAGCTGAGTTCGCGGTGAATGAAGGCTTCGACCAGGAGCCCATAAGCCAGCGCCACAGCCGCCGCCTCGGTCGGAGAGAAGTATCCGCTATAGATCCCCCCCAGAAGGATCACCGGCAAAAGCATCGACCAGATGCCCTCTTTCAAGGCAATCACAAAGGCCGGCAGATCAAAGGATTTCGACGGCAGATGCCGATTGACCCAGAACGAGTACCCAGCCAGCACCGCCGTCAGCAGGATACCCGGTCCGATGCCCGCAATGAACAGGTCGGCAACGCTTTTTTCCGTGACAAGCCCATAGACAATCAGCGGGATTGAAGGCGGGATCACGATCCCAAGGGTTCCCCCCGAGGTGATCGCTCCAAGGGAGAACCGTTTCGAATAACCCGCCTCGCGCAGGGCCGGATAGAGGATTGCGCCAACAGCCAGCAGAGTGACGGGCGACGACCCGCTGATTGCGGCGAACAGAGCGCAGGAAAGCACCGTCGCCACCCCCATGCCCCCGGGCAACGGGTCGGTGGCCAGCATCGTGACCCGGATCAGACGTTTTGCGATTGACCCGCGTGTCATGATGTTCCCGGCAATCAGGAACATCGGGATCGCCAGCAAGAGATCGTTGTCGAGGCTGATCCACATGTCCTCGACCAGGTATTCCAGCCGTCCATCCCCCCAGACCAGGTGGACATAGGCCACCAACGCCAAGAGCAGGACAACCGCGTTCATCCGGAAGAACAGGCAGGTAAAGACCAGGGCAAGAAGACCAGCAACATCCATGGATCAACGGTCCTGCGATTTGGATTTCAGAATGGGTGAAACACAGAAGGCAAAATGCCTGAGTGCCGATGACAGGAATGCATAGGGAATGATCAACTGGATCGGCCACAGCAGGAAATAAAGTACGGCGGCCCGATCGCCCGCGGCGCGGGTTTGGCCCACGAAATAGATTGCGTATCCTGCCAGGAACAGGAAAAACAACCCTGACAGCAGGTCTCCGATCCGATCAAACATCGCGCCCCGGCGGCCGGTGATGAGGTGATCGAATATCTCGGGCCGAAGATGGGCATTGTGATGGGTGGCCAACACGAGGCCCAAAAACCCGGCCACGATGGCGACATAGACCGCCACGGTCTTGATACCCAAAACCGAGATGCCGAACAGCTCGCGTCCGATGACATCGCCCATCAGGAGGATCGCCACGCAGCTATAGGCCAGCGTGGCGATCGCCCCTTCGATTGTGGTCAGTATGTCAATCGTGCGCTTCAAGACTGCCAGCCATCAGTTGGTGCAGGCAGCCTTGGCGGCCTGAACCCGGTCCCAGACTTCGGCGGCATTACCACCCATTTCCGAAACGATACGTGCCTGTGCAGCGGGGGCAACGGCTTTCCAGGCGGCCAGTTCGTCGGCGTCGGGATCATGCACGGTCAGACCTGCCCCCTTGATCTTGCCGATCAGCGCACCTTCCGCACCGCGGATGGCGCCCCGCAGGCCGTTCATCGCTGTGGCCGCTTCAATGACCCAGCCCATTTCCTGCTCGCTCAACCCCGCGGCGGTTTTCTTGGACATAGCCACAAGGCCCACCTGGTAGACATGGTTCGTCGTGGTCACGAAGGGCGCTTCCTGGGCGTATCCCACGGCAATGCCAAAGACGGTCGGCCAGGTCACTGCCGTGACGCTTCCGGTCTTCAACGCAGGCATCGTGTCAACACCGCCCAGCGGCACGGCAACCCCGCCAGCCTCTTCCATGAACACCGAATCCGGAATGGTCGGCGCGGTACGGATCTTGGTCCCGGCAAGATCGGCTGGGGTCTTGATCAGCGACTTGGAGAAGATGATCTGCTGGCCAACCTCAAAGTCCGCCAGTGGAACGATTNNTCCGCCCCGAAGGCGTCGCGCATATGTTTGTCATAAACGCAATCCGCCTGTTCAGGGCTATCAAAGATGTAGGGCGCCGACATCAAGGAATACTCGGGTACCAGTAGCGATATCGCCGTGTTGGACACGGCCACGATATCGACCCGGCCCCGGGCTGCCTGACGGACCATGGTCTGCTCGTCACCCAACTCCTGGCTCCAAAAGGGCGTGATGGTCAGCTCGCCACCCGACAATTCCGCGGTTTTTGCGGCAAAACCTGCAAGGAACTTGCCCCAGGGCGACCCCTCGGGGGCGGCTGTGCCCAGGCGCAGGGCGCCCGCGTCGGCAGCTGCGGCAAGGCTCATGCTCAGCATCGCAGCAACGGCCGTTTTGGTGAAAAGTTTCATTGATTTTTCCTTCCTGTTTTGGTTTGCCGCCCTGTCACGCGACAGCACGGCCTAGTTCATCTTCGGCCTCTTGGGACCGTTCGCTGAACAGGCTGAACCGTTCCCGGTATTCGCTGGGTTTGAGACCAACGAATTTCTTGAAAAGGTTCCTGAAAAAGGCGGTGTCGAAATAGCCAACATGGACGGCCACCGCCTCGACATTCATGTTGGTTGTCTCCAGCAGCATGCGCGCTTCTTCCACGCGCACCCGCTGCAGGTAATGCGTTGGCGGCAGACCGGTTGCGGCCTTGAATCGTCGNNTTTGAAGGTCCGGTCCGCCAGGGTCGAAGCCTCGATCGCGCCGGGCAGGACATCCTGCGCGGCATATTGCTCGTCGATCCACATCTGTGCTCGCGTAATCGCGCTGTCACCATGGTCGATCTTGGGTTGCCATTCGGAAAACGGAAGCTGCCCACTGCGTTGACCGAATATCGTATAGGCCCGCGCCGTCTGGGCCGCGACCAACGGCCCGGCCTCTTGCGAGATGATCTGGATCACCAGGTCCTGCCAACAGGTGCCGCCGCCTGCGACCCAGATCCGCTCGTCCTCGCCAACACGATAAACCGCCCGATCAAAGGAGAACCGGATTTGCGGATAAAGTTGGCTCAGTGACTCGGCCATTGTCCAATGGGTTGTTACCTCGTGCCCATCAAGCAGCCCCATTTCGGCCAGCAGGATGCCCCCCGACGAAATGCTGCATATGGTGGCACCACCGTCATATAGTCGTTGAACCCATTTCGTCATCTCTTCAAAGCCAGTAACGCCAAACCCCCA
>NPIG01001155.1_pt2 | contig 11336 bp, 11 predicted proteins | sample 8637441 | NCBI WGS metagenome assembly NPIG01 (sample SAMN07420675, study PRJNA396082) | bioreactor metagenome | isolation source: sample BR6 brine-fed electro-methanogenic bioreactor BR | place: Japan: Kochi | collected 2016-06-14
AAAAAGATACAAGCATACGTCGTAAGCTATACTCACTTGCAAGTATAATTGGTACAACTTATATTATTTTTCATATCATTTTATTTATTTTTGCAACCGATATTAAAACCAAATGGGATATTTACAATCAAGATATTCAAGCGAAAAATATTATTATCTCAAATATAATGTCAGAATTTGGTTATAATGGGATGATTCATCATTATAAAAATTATGTAATCACTCAAGACAATGCCTATTTTGAAGCCTTTAACAAAAGCTATCAAAATTTTTTGAACCATAAAAAAGATTATTTATCATTTAAAAATGTTACCAAGCTAGAGAGTCAACAGCTTAAACAACTTGAAGAAACTTTTGAAGCCTATAAAAAAAGTATAGAGACTAAAAGTTTTAATCAACCCATTAATGATACTTCTGCCATTAAAGCTTTAGAAACATTGGATACCTTTTTTGAAAAAAAACGTAGTGAAACTTCGCAAAATATTAATAAAACGATTGAATATGTCTACTTTTTATCCATTATTGTTGTACTTTCTATTGTATTGTTTACCGTCTATTTTAAACGATTTTTGGAAAATACGGTCATTGAACCTCTATTAAAAATTGAAAAAGGATTAATCTCATTTTTCAAATTCTTATCCAACAAAAAATATACTATTGAACCCATTACATTAAACACCAACGATGAATTTGGCATTATGGCAAAATCCATTAATAAAAACATTGACCTCACGAGTAAATTGCACCATGAACTCACCACAAAAAATGAGGAGTTTGAGTCTTTAATTCAATCTTACAGTAAAAATGTTATTGCTTCAAAAACGGATACCAAAGGGATTATTACGTATACAAGTGAAGCATTTGAAGAGATTTCAGGTTACACCCAAGAAGAGCTTATAGGACAACCTCACAGTATAGTAAGGCATCCTGATATGACAAAAGAAGATTTCAAGGATATGTGGACAACTATCCAAAGAGGAGATACTTGGCAAGGAGAAGTTAAAAACAGAAAGAAAAATGGAGATTATTACTATGTCAAAGCCACCATCTCTCCTATTATAAATTTTGACAATAAAATTACAGGTTACAGTGCCATAAGAGAAGATATTACTCAACAAAAAGAGATAGTAGAACTCAATAAACAACTCGATGTCTATAAAAAACATCTCGAAACCAAAGTCAAAAAAGCCACCTCTCATATTGAAGAACTCATGAGTGAAATTGAAGACACCCAAAAAGAGGTTGTATTTACCATGGGTGCCATTGGTGAAAGACGAAGCGAAGAGACAGGCTTTCACGTAAAAAGAGTGGCAGAATACTCTAAATTGTTTGCTTTATATTATGGATTGGATGAAAAAGAGTCTGAAATGCTTCGACAAGCCAGTCCCATGCATGATATTGGGAAAGTGGGCATTCCCGATTCAATTTTAAATAAGCCAGGACTCTTTACTCCAGAAGAACATGCCAAAATGCAAGAGCACACCACGCTGGGATATAACATGCTTAAATCATCCAAACGACCACTTCTTCAAACTGCAGCCATTGTTGCCAATGAACATCATGAACGTTGGGATGGGAAAGGTTATCCTCGTGGTTTAAAAGCTGAAGAGATTCATATCTATGGAAGAATCACCGCGATTGCAGATGTTTTTGATGCTTTAGGAAGTGACCGAATTTATAAAAAAGCGTGGGAAGACGAAAAAATATTCAAGCTTTTTAAAGAAGAAAAAGGCAAACAATTTGACCCAAAACTCGTGGATATTTTCTTCGAGCATTTGGATGAATTTTTAGCCATTAGAGATAGGTTTCAAGACAAAATTAGTAAAGAGTAAAAAGTGACGAGTGACGAGAAAATAAATTGTATTGCTTGTTACTCATCACTTGTTACTCGTTACTTTAAACTATCTCGGATATGATCCATTATTAATATCAATACATGTGCCATTAATATACTCAGGACTTCCTACAGCTAACCATACAATCGTACGTGCTACTTCATTGGGTGTAGCAAATCGTCCGGTGATGACACTTTTTTTAAAACTTTCTATTCGCTCTTTAGAATTACTGCTTTGCATATTGGTTTCCACAGGACTTGGGGCAATACAATTCACCACAATTCCCTCTCCACCTAAGAGTTTAGCATAAATTTTTGTCGCATTAATCAGCCCTGCTTTAGCAATCCCATACCACACATCAGGGTGTCCGACTTGTCCTGCAATGGAAGCCACATTGACGATACGTCCACATTTATTTTTTTTCATCCCTACACTAAAGGCATTCATCAATTCAACAGGGGCATATAAATTGACATTCATCATTTTTTCTCGGTCTTGTGCTGTATATTTATCATACGTAATGTGAGGTTGCATAAAACCTGCATTGTTGATTAATACATCAATATCTCCCACAACCTTAACAATATCATCAATCACACTTAAATCGGATAAATCCGCTTCTATTTCGGTTACATTGGGCAAACCACCCAGTTCAAAATTGCTGAAATCTCTAGCCACAACAAAAATATCGTAATCCATTTTTAAAAATATCTTTGCTGTTTCTAAACCAATTCCCTTATTTCCTCCAGTTATTAATACTTTTTTTTGCATATTAACTCCTATGTATTTTAAGTTTAGCGTAAGAATTAATTATATCGAATAATTAAAGCAGATTCAATGCAAAAAGGAAATTTTTAAGCAATTTTCATAGGATAATAAACAGCCTAAACTGTTTATTATTTTTCAAGAAGGTGTTCGTATTTTTTATCTGTTAGCAATTTCATAAATGCTACGAGGGCATCGACTTTTCGGTCGTTTTGTTTGTTGGCTTTGAGTTCATCTAGGCTAATGGTCTCTTTCACTTCAGGATTATCCCATGGTTTACCTGTTTCAGGATTTAAGGTTCGTTCAGGGTTGTTGTATTTATCGTAAAACTCTACTACGGTTCTTAACTCTTTAAAAACACCGTTGTGCATGTAAGGGGCGGTTACAGCAACATTTCTCAGTGTGGGAACTTTGTATTTACCTTTTTGGTTTTCATCTGTTACATCTGGATTGTTTAATAATCCTCCATCAACATCNNTTGAGGATTGGCTAATAATCCTTCATCAATCGCCGTAGTGCCATTTTTGGCTCGTAATTCATGGTTAATAGGTGTTCCTATATTATGATACTCATAATTAGTAAATGTCTCACCCGCTTGGTCTTCAGCTTTTAACAAATGGCATGTGGCACACGAATTGTTTTGATTGGAAAAAAACAATGAACGCCCCAAATCTTCTAAAGGCGTTAAGTCATATTCTCCTTTTAAATATCGGTCATATTTAGAATCAAATGGGGCAAACTCTTTGGTTTGTTCAAAACTCTCCAAAGCTTTGGTCATGGCATCATACGCCAAATCGGATTCTTTAAAAATATCTTCCCCATAGAGTTTTTTAAACGTATCCACATAATATTGATTTTCTAAAAGTCTTTGAACAACCTCTTCTTTGTCACTCATATTCATTTCAACAGGATTTAAAGGTGGTCCTCCTGCTTGTGCCGCTAATGTGGCTTCACGTCCATCCCAAAATTGCCCACCGATATATTTTTTCTTTTTTTCATCGTAATGAAATTTTGGACTAAACATTGCATAAGCCGCACTTGGAGCTTGTCGGTCACCTAAAGAGTGTCCATTATCACCCAAAGATGCCATCTTTGAAACACCGTTGTCTCTGTCATCAACAAATCCGTGTTCGGGATTATGACAAGTTGCACAACTTTGTGTTCTGTTTTTTGAAAGATTTTTATCAAAAAAAAGCACTTGACCTAACGCTATTTTCTCTTTTTGATTGTCGTTTTGTGTTGTACTCTTAGCAGAACATCCGACTAAAAGAGTTACTAAGCCTATTGCACCCAGATATTTTAAGCTTTTTTTACTGTATTGCACTTTTTTTCCTTTTACATAAATTGACAAATGGCACATACAATATTTTTGCAATACTTGTATACTCTTTCATTTGTTCTTTGCGTAGTCCAAATCGTAATTTGTCTACATTTTTTGAAAGTTCCAATGAACCAAACCAGTTATCCCAAATGGCTAAATAGCCCCCATAATTTTTATTAAAATGTTTTGAACTGTGATGAATTTGGTGCATATATGGCGATATAAATATTTTCTCTAAAAAAGGGAAATAACTTATTTTGACATGGCTGTGTCGTAAATTTGAACCCAATATGTTAAAAATAAAAACAAACACATTTACACCCAAAATGGAATAAAAATCCAGAATAGCTCCAAAAAGATAAAAAAAGACGCCAGTGACCAAACCAATACTCAAAGAATAACGAAACCCAAACAAGATATTTTCAAGAGGATGAACACGATAAAATGTAAAAGGCGTTAAAACTTTTGCACTGTGATGAACCTTATGAAACTCCCACAAAAATGGAATGCTGTGCAAAAATCGATGTACCCAATAACGGGTAAAATCGCTGAATATAAAAATAGCCAAGGTATAAAGTATCATCACTGTTGCATAGGAAACATGCAAATTGCTTAAACCAAAATAGTATGTTGCTTGTTCGTAAATAAAAATGGTAATGGTTTTAGCACTTAGAACAATAGGAAATATCAACACCATTTTAATCAATAAATTCACCACAAAATAGGTGTAATCTAATTTTGCGCTTGCGTGTAGCCAAAGTTTTGCACTCAACAACAGACGTTTTTCATGTTGATTATAATATAAATAGACCGATGCAATGAGCAATGAACTCAACAAATACCCATAAAAAAGGCGTTTATTGGGGTCAAAAAGATAATCAAAAACATATAACTCCACGATTAATCTCCATCAGCATCTAAAATTTTGGCAGTGATTTTCAAATCTTGTATCAAGGTAAAAAAATAGTGATTGTAAATCTCATTGACGGACTCATAAAAAGTACGAGCCTCATTTGAACTTAAATTATCTTGGGGAATTTCTGATAATATTTTTAATGCTTTTCGTAAGAGTTCTCTGGTTTTTTTAATGTCATCATTTTTTAAATCACGTTCATATTTATCTCCAAAATCAAAAAAAGTTTTAGAATCTAACACTTCTTGATGTGCCAATAAAATTGCTTCTATGGCTTTAGTGGAATTTTGACTTAAAAAATACTCAGCTCTGTTGGCATTGGGATTGTTTTTATATTTTAAAGACAAACCAGCAACATCGGCAACCCTCCACTCTTTGAGTTTATAAATACTTTGCACGAGAGTGTTCATAACCAAACCATTGGCAAAAACCTCATTGCTTAAAAATACCTTACTTTTAGTTTCATAAACCTCTGAAATATCGATTAATTTTTCTTGAATATTTTGCACAATGACTTTAGCAATTTCAATATCACGAGAAGAAAGCGTGGCATGGGAATACAAAATGTACTCCAACGCATTAATGGTTTTAAATGAATTCTTAAATAAAGCCATATGTACTTCATCGTTTGATTCTCTGACACGTTGCATCTGTTCGTGTAAATTCTCTTTTAAATTATGAAATACATCTATATATCTGGGTGTATCCAAATAATCGTTGTCCAATTCTCCTGCAATATACAACGCTTCAACTTTTTTCCAATGAAAAAGCAGTTGTGTAAAATCTGCTTTGATTTCATTTTCACTCCAAGGCATTTTTTCCAATGCTTTTTTCATCTGTTTTGCACTTTAAATGGCATTATGGGTATTTTGAATTAATACATGGTGTAATATGTTTTGTGAAGCATTTTCATTGGCAAACAATATGCCAATACATACCAACAAAGCAAGGACTATCTTTTTCATAACTCTCCTAAATATTCAAGTAAATTGTTTCGTTGTTCTACGGTTAAATTCATAAAGCGTTTTCGTACATTTAACGCTTCACCTCCGTGCCATAAAATCGCTTCTTCTAAACTTCGGGCTCGTCCATCATGCAAATATTCAACATCTTCTCCCACCGTATATTTATAACTGTTTATTCCCCAAAGCGGTGTTGTTCTCCATTGACGTGCTGTTGCATTAAATTCACTTCTTCCATCACTTAACTCTTCACCCATATCGTGCAATAAAAAATCACTGAAGACTTCAATTTTTTGATTGTTCTTTAGTGTAAATGAAGGGATATGACACGAAGCACATCCAATTTGCGTAAACAACGCTTTACCCTCTTGGTTTTTATTTTCACTCACTGGCACTTTAAGATTTTTCAAATAAAAATCAATGGCATCGACTCTTTGGTCAGGCACATCGATAGCATCACGTGCTTTTTTGGCATTTAAACACTCTTGTTGTGTTGATGTGCAATTATCATTGGGGAAATAGGTCGTTGTTAGACTCATATCATTGTGAAAAGCACTGGCTATTTGTTGTTTAAGTGTTGGCGCACTGGCTTTGTAGGTATATTTTCCTAAAGCCATTGTTTGCTTTTTTATGTCATACACATAATTGGGAATACCACGAATGCCATCATTATTTTTATCGTCTTCATCAACATTGGCTAAAATGGAAGCTTCATTGAGTTGTTCTAATAAGCCCAAACCAACTAAGGCAGGAGCTTTTCGAACACTTATACGAATATCTTTATGTAAATTTCCATAATTAAGATTGACCAATTCATACTTAGGTACTCGCAAAAAAACCTTGGTGCCATCGCGATAATTCATCTGTTTGGGAGTATAAGTAATATGAAGTTTTCCTTCAAAAGGAACATCTTTGGTTCCATTAATAGAAAGTTGTGCACCATAAATGGGATCAGGAACAAATCCTTGCATGATTTCATATGTTTTATGTTGTGTTGAATGATTTGAAGGAATGGACAATCGAACCACCATGGCTCGATGCACCTCATTGTTTTGAGTAAAGACATTCGTATAGGCATTGTTGGGATGACAACTCGTACATGTATTAGCATTAAATAAAGGACCCAAACCATCTCGTGCTGTTGTGGCACTGGGTGCTTCAACCCAAGGGATTCTAAAAAAACTTTTCCCTAAAATAGCTAGGTCGATTTCTTCATCATTTAAGTGATTCACCAGTGTAGAAAAACCTGCTTTTGAAGGTTTTGTTGTATGTATATTAGCTAGTGCTATTGCAGTAGAAACTACTGCAATAGTCATGGCTTTAAAAAGATTCATGTTTCTTCTTTGAATTAAAATTTAGATTTGAGTCTCTTCTGGGTCTGTGACGTCTTCAACATTAAGTTCAATCCCATTGGCACGTGCAACATTGACCATTTCATCACCCAATTTTCTCATCTCATTTTTAAGTTTTACAATCACTTTTGACATGCTGTCATCGGGTCTGATTTGATAATCAAAGTGTCGTGAAGTTTTTGCTGTTTCATCAACTAAAGCAATTTTTTCTTCAATCGATGCCATTAAGTTCATAATTTTTGTTTTCTCTTCACCTTCTAATGAATCAATAGGAGCCACTCCATATTTTTTGCCGTTATACGTACCTAAAAGAACATTTTTAAATCCTTGATAATTGGTTACAATATCTCTGTGAGTGTTATCTGAAAAGCACGAATGTTCATCTTCTTCACTTGGGGTTAACACCGCAACAGCAATTCTTTCATTGGCAAGTTCTGATTTGATAAATACACCCATTCCAGAAAGAATTTGTCGTAACGCATCATTTGAATCAATATTTTTTTCATCTGCTTTGTTTAATAATGCCGCTTTATACAATCCTGTATTGCCATTTACTTCATCATTCCATGCACTCGCAACCGTTTGCAAATCTTCAACCAATTTCGATGTTACTGCTTTTAAGTACGCCAATCGTCTTGGTGCAAATTTATCCGTAGTATAATCACTTAAAGGTCGTTGTCCCGCTGTTTTAGCACCATTTGTTATGCTGTCTTTCATAAAGTTTGAATAGTCTTGGTCTTGTCCCCACAATAAAAACTCAATGGCATGATACCCTGTACTGACATTGGCTTCCCCACCATTTTCATTGAGTTCACTTAACACATCTTTTGTAATAGTCGTTACATCAATAGGTGTGGCTTCTTCTCCACCTGGATTAAATACGCCAACCGTATCAATAATGTTTCCACTGGTTCTTTTTCCTTGTGCATCAATGGTATAATCAATCATATTCTCATCTAATGGCCACGCGTTGATTTGTCCTTCTAAAGCACCATATGCTTCGGCAATCCAACCCTCTTCTGCATCGATTGGACCATTAGAAAGTCTGAAAATTTCAGTTTGCCCATAACTCTCTCTGGCATCAAGCCACGCTTGTTTGGCGTTGTCTAACCCTTGTTGTGTTGGATTGTTGGCAAAAGCATTAATGGCAACTTCTAATACTTTTGCATCATTTAAAGCATCAGAGTAATTGGCTGTTGCCACATTGGCATAGGTACTTAAAACGGTTTGCTTAGTTGGTGTGGCAACACTCATCTCATTTTTTGTACACCCTGAGATCAACAGTGCCGCTGCAACACTGATACTTGAAAGAACTAATCGATATTGTTTCATTATTTTTCCTTAATTATGATAGTAATTATCATTGTGATTTGGAATTAAAACATAGATTAACTTTAATTTAACTTAATATTGATAACAATTATTAATTATTGAAAGAAGGTTTTAGTGGGGTGTATTGCCAAGCAAGGGGTCAAAAAAGTGACTTCAACCCTTTGATTAGCTTATTCATATCTTCATCGTCGCCTAATTTTTCTTTGATTTTTTCTTCAAGTTTTTCTTTGGCTTTATTTTCTAAAAGTTTTGATGTATCAATTTTTATATTAGGACGTTTAATATTTCCCGTGATTTTTGAAGCCACTTCAAGTTTCTTAATTTTTAAATTAAGGTCAGCATCAATGGTTTGAGCTTCTAAATCAACCCTACTTTGAGGCACATCAATTGAAGTATATGCACTCTCCATAGCTACAACAGATTGAATGATTTTTTTATTAATTTGACTTCGTATTTCAACATTTTTATAAATCTCCTTGGTCAAATCAAATCGAGCAAGAGTATTAACCATCGTAGAAAACTCATTTTTCAAAAATTGCCCATTGGATAAGTTTGCACTTAATACTCCTTTTTGAGTGACTAAATTATAATCCAAAACCGCATTGGCTTTTGAATCAAAAAAGGAAGGATAGAGCATCATTTTTGTTAATTCTACAACATCAATCGCATTAATTTTGGCATTAAAATCATCATTAAACAGAGTAAAATCAATCTTTCCATTAAGTGTGTTGCTTATTCCAGTTACTTCCAAATCTTTGGCTTTTTTAATTTCTCCATTGATTTTAATGGCACCTAAAAGTTTCATTTGAGTTAAATCATACAGATTGTTTAAATCCTCAACTGCCACTTCATAATCACTTTTAATGGTGTTATCTTTTAAATCAATTTTTGCACTGTTTACTACCAAATTTGCCATTGATGTTTTTAAGTCAATTTTGTTGTCAATCAACATCGGCTTTAAAAATGTATCAATTTTTCCTTCAAAGTTTTTATTACTTAAAAGTTTGAGTTCAAATGTTTCATTGAGTGTTTTATTGTTTAATTCTCCCTCATAAATGGTTGTAACAATTTTACCTGCAAGATTTTCCAATGTAATATTCGTAACATTCCCTTCAATATCGACTTTTCCTTTGGCATAAGGAGGTTGATTTAAAGTATGTAAAAGTTGTTCAATATGCAGTTGTTTAAATAAAAAATCTATATTGGTAATGGCAAAGTTTTTTAATACCACATCGTATTTAGAACTGCTTCCAAAAAGATCAGTCAGTCCGTTAATAAGCAGTAAATCTTTGTTGCCCTTAATCTCTCCGTTGGTTGTAAATTTGCCATTAAGTTTTTGATTGACAAACTTCTCTAATTTGGACAAATCTGTGATATTCACCAAATATTTTAAATCGAGTTTTAAAGAAAAAGGAGAAATATCTCCTGCAATTTGAATGGTTGAAGTCGTGTCAATATTGGCTTTAATACTTAATGCGTCCAAAGAGAGAATAAACTCATCAAATTTAAAATTCACCACGCCTTTTTCATTGATTTTTGTTTCAATAAACGAAGAAACTAAACCATTTCCAAACGAAGTAAATAAAAAGAAATATGCCGTTGAAATATTCAAAACAATAAATAGCCCAAGCCCAATAAACAGTTTTTTCATAAATAATCTCCTTACAAAATAAAGCTTAATTATACAAAATAAAGATTAACCAACTCCTAATTTTTACATAAACTTGACAAAGTTTTTAAAAAGCCATAAAATTGTAATTCATTTTATACACAAAGGAGTTACAATGAGATTAAAAATAACCATAGCAGCCCTATTAGCAACAGTAAGTTTATATGCAGGAAATTATAAAGTTGATACCTCTCATTCCAAAGTTGCTTTTAAAATCAAACATTTAATGATAAGCAATGTTACAGGTCATTTTGATGACTTCAAAGGCACTTTTCAATACGATGAAAAAGCAGGTGTGTTAAAAGCATTAAACGGAGAAGTGAGTGTCAAAAGTATTAATACAGCGGTTGAAAAACGAGATAATCACTTAAGAAGTGCTGACTTTTTTGATGTCAGTAAATTTCCAACCATGACTTTAGAGTTAATTCGAGCCAATGACCAAAGTGTAGAAGCCAATTTAACCATAAAAGGCATCAGCAAACATGTACTTTTTGAGTTTGAAAATGGAGGAAGTGCCATTGCACCCAATGGTGTCAAAAAAGCAGGTTTTTCAATGAGTGCAAAAATCAATCGAGCCGATTTTGGTTTGACATGGAACAAAGCCTTAGAAACAGGTGGCGTTGTTGTGGGTGATGTTGTTCGTATTAGCATTGACATAGAAGGCGATGCTTTATAATATGTTACTTTTTGAAATAAATTAAATTTTTTTATTTTTATTGTCAAAAAAACAGTAGCATAAAGCTTTTTTAAAATTTATTGATGTATAATCTCGCCTAACAAAGTGTTAAGTAGGGATACGCAAGCCGAACAGACTTTGGAAAATAAATATTAAGGAATATAGAATGAAAAAAATCGTTCTTTTAATGCTGGCTCTTGCTGGTGCTGTATTTGCTGCTGATGAAGCAGTGGTTAATGAAACGTTAAAAGCTTACTCTGTAGTAGCTGCTGGTATTGGTTTAGGTCTTGCTGCACTTGGTGGTGCTATTGGTATGGGTAATACTGCTGCTGCAACTATTGCTGGTACTGCTAGAAACCCAGGTTTAGGTGGAAAATTAATGACAACAATGTTCATTGCTTTAGCGATGATCGAAGCACAAGTTATTTATGCACTTGTTGTTGCAATGATTGCATTATATGCAAACCCATTCCTTTAATAGTTAGTTCTATTACAAAATAATACAAAAAAG
>NPIG01000843.1_pt2 | contig 11331 bp, 11 predicted proteins | sample 8637441 | NCBI WGS metagenome assembly NPIG01 (sample SAMN07420675, study PRJNA396082) | bioreactor metagenome | isolation source: sample BR6 brine-fed electro-methanogenic bioreactor BR | place: Japan: Kochi | collected 2016-06-14
CGCTGCTGCTGGCCGCCGGAAAGCTGGCCCGGATAGTGGTCGCGGCGATCGAGCAGCCCGACCCGATCGAGCCATTTCTCGGCGACGGCGACCGCCTCGTCCTTCTTCATCTTGCGGACCCGGATCAGCCCGAGCGTGACGTTGCGGAGTGCCGACAGATGGGGGAAGAGATTGAAAGTCTGGAACGCCATGCCGGTCAACGCCCGGTGGCGGGCGACGACCGATTTGGGCAGGCGGCTGCGCTTGCCGTCCCTGGTCGTATAGCCGATCTCCTCGCCGTCGATGAGGATCCGTCCCTCGTGAAAATCCTCCAGCAGGTTGACGCAGCGCAGCAAGGTGGTCTTGCCCGAGCCGCTGGAGCCGATGATCGACACCACGTCGCCGACACCGACTTCCAGATCGACGCCGCGGAGAACCTCGAGGTCGTCGAATTTCTTGTGAAGGTTCTCGATTCTCAGTACCGGGTCGGCCATTTTTCCCACTTCCACATGCTCAATTGAAGGCGACCTTGCGCTCCACGTAACGCCCCAGGCGCTCGATGGAGAAGTCGATCACGAAATAGATGAAGCCGGCGAGGAAATAGAACTCCAGGCTCAGGAAATTGCGCGAGATCACCTGCTGCGTGGCCAGCAGCAACTCGCTGACCCCGATAACCGAAAGCAGGGTCGAGGCCTTGACCATCTCGGTCGCGGCATTGACCCAGGTCGGAAGGATCTGCCGCAGGGCCTGCGGCATCAGAACGAACAGGAAGGTCTCGTGGAAGGTCAGGCCGATGGCCATCGCCGCCTCGGTCTGGCCGCGATGGATGGCCTGCAGGGCGCCGCGCACCATCTCGCCGACATGGGTGCTGCAGAACACCGTGATGGCCAGGACACCCGCCTGGAAGGCATTGAGCTGAATCCCGATCACCGAAAGGATGTAGAAGGAGGCCAGAACCAGCACGAACACCGGGGTTCCGCGGATGAAATCCACGTAGATCCGGACGATGAACCTGACGGGCGCCCAGGCATAGACCAGCAACAGCCCGACGAAGACCCCGAGGACCGTGCCCAGCACGATGGCCAGGGCGGAGATCGCCACGGTCATCAGGAAGCCGTCCCAGATGGCGCCGCGGGCGATCCACAGTTCGCTCAGGAAATGAGAAAATTCCATGCCCTCGCCCTCCTACCGCGGGATCGCCAGCTTGCGTTCGACACGCCGCAGCCCGGCCGCGATCACGTAGCAGGCGCAGACGTACATCAGGCTGGCGACCGTCCAGCTTTCGATGACCCGGAAGGTATTCACGTTGATCTGCCGGGCATAGAAGGTGAGCTCGGGCACGGCGATGGCCGCGGCCAGGGACGTATCCTTGAACAGCGAGATGAAGTTGTTGCTGAGCGCCGGCAGGACGTTGCGGATCATCACCGGAATGATGATCCAGATGCGGGTCCGCCACTCGGTCATGCCGATGGCCAGACCGGCCTCGCGCAGGCCTCGCGGCAGCGCCACGAGACCGCCGCGGAACACCTCGGTCAGATAGGCGCCGGCATAGAAGGTCAGCGTGAAGACGAAGGATTCGATCTTCCCCAGCCGGACGCCCAGCTGGGGAAGCGCGAAGAAGGTGAAAAAGATGAGGACGAGAATGGGCGTGTTGCGGATCGCCGTGACGTATCCCACGGCGGTCCACCGCAGCGCCCGGTTCTCGGAAAGCATGGCGAAGGCCGCGACCAGTCCGATCAGGCTGCCGAGGAAGATCGAGATGACGGCCAGCCCCAACCCCAGACCGAGGCCGGAGAGCAGCAAATCGAAATCCCGCCAGACGGCATCGAAGTTCAGTCGATAGTCCATGGCCGCGGCCCTCGCCGGTAGTTCTCGAAGCTTACTTGTATTCGATCGGGAAGCCGATCTTCGGCGGNNGCCCTCGCCGGTAGTTCACGTGTTGATTACTTGTACTCGACCGGGAAGCCGATCTGCGGCGGCGGCAGCTCGACGCCGAACCACTTCTTGAACGAAGCGGCGTAGGTGCCGAACTCGACGCCGGTCATGGCTTCGTGCAGGGCGGTGTTGACGAAGTTGAGCCAGACCTGGTCGCCCCGCTTGACGGCGCAGCTGTAGGACTGCGGGTTCCAGCCGTAACCGGCATCGACGTAACGGCCCGGGTTCTGGTTCATGAACCACCGCAGGGCCGACTGGTCGGTCGCCGCGGCGTCGGAGCGGTTCGAATTCAGCGCCTGATAGATCAGGTCGACGCTGTCGTACTGATCGACCTTCGCCTCAGGCAGGGCCTGGTGGACCATGTCTTCGGCATAGACGTTCTGCAGAACCGAAACCACCACGTCACCCCCCGCGGCCTTCAGTTCGTCAAAGTTCTTGTACTTGCCGTTGGCCAACAGCAGCAGGCCGACGCCCTCGCGGTAATACGGGATCGAGAATTCGACCTGTTGGGCGCGTCCCCCGGTCACCGTCATGAACTGACAGGTGATGTCGACCTTGTTGGTCGTGAGATTCGGAATTCGCGAGTCCGACGACTGGTTCACGAACTCGACCTTCTCGGGATCGTCGAACAAGGCCTTGGCGATGACCTTCGCCACATCGACGTCGAAGCCCACCAGTGCGCCGCTCTGATCCTTGAAATGCCAAGGCGCGTTGGTGCTACCCGTTCCGACGATCAGTTTCCCCCTATCCAATACCTCGTCAAGCTTGCTGGTGTCCTGCGCCTGAGCGACGCCGGCCGCAAGAATGGCGGCTGCTCCCACAAGGCCAACCAGTTTTGGAATGCCTCTCCACATGAATTTGTCCTCCGGATGGGTTTCCGTTAGATGTCCAATATACCGGACATGGTATCGTTGCAATGGACACGGCTGGATTCTCACCATAGACTTTCCGGCGAGTCAAGGCGGTGCTGCCGTTACTTTCGGGGATCCCGTTTACATGAATGCCAAATCCTTGCGCGAAGCCATGACCGACACCGTTGGTAGGGCGCTCCTTCCCGTTGCCGCGAAGACAATCGCGGGTATCGATACCCCGGCGGTGGTCATCGATCTCGATGTGGTGCAAAGGAACATCCAGCGGTTCCAGGACTATTGCGACATCCATCGCCTGAACCTGCGCCCGCACATCAAGACCCACAAGATTCCTGCCCTGGCGCATCTCCAGGTGAAGGCCGGAGCGGCCGGTATCAACTGCCAGAAGGTCAGCGAGGCCGAGGTGATGGCGGATGCCGGGATCACCGACATCCTGATCACCTACAACATCCTCGGAGCCGACAAGCTGGCCAGACTGCGGCGGCTTTCCGAGCGCTGCAGCCTGTCGGTCACCGCCGACAACGCGGCCGTGGTCCAGGGCCTGTCGGAGGCATTCGCGGGATCGAAGGCGCCTCTCGGCGTTCTGGTGGAGTGCGATACCGGTGCCAAGCGCTGCGGTGTCCAGACACCCAAGGCGGCAACCGAACTGGCGGCCTCGATCACCGCCGCACCGGGTCTGGAACTCCGGGGGCTGATGACCTATCCGCCGGCCGGCGGGAATACCGAGGCCGACGCCTGGCTGGCCCGGGCCAAGGGCCTCTGCGAGGAAGCCGGGCTGCCCTGCCCCGTCGTCAGCAGCGGCGGAACCCCCGACATGTGGTCGGCCGAGCAGTTGAAGACCGCCACCGAATACCGGGTCGGCACCTACATCTACAACGACCGCTCCCTGGTCGCGCGCGGCGTCTGCAGGCTCGACGATTGCGCCCTCACGGTGCTGGCCACTGTGGTAAGCCGCCCGACCGCTGAACGGGCAATCCTGGATACCGGCTCGAAATCGCTGACCAGCGATCTTCTCGGACTCGAAGGCTTCGGAGTCATTCCCGATCTGCCGGAGGCGGTGATCTACGGCCTCAACGAGGAACACGGATTCCTGGATCTTTCGGCAAGCCGGGAACGGCCCGGGGTCGGCGACAAAGTGCGGATCGTCCCGAACCATGCCTGTGTCATCAGCAATCTCGTCGATCGCGTGTATGCGGTGCGTGGAGAGAAGGTATCGGGCACGCTGGCCGTGGGTGCCCGCGGGTGCAGCACATAAAAAAACCGGACCGGGGTTAGCCGGTCCGGCAAGTCTAACAGGGAGGCTTCACGTCTGGGAGACGCGGGCCGCATGGTCGCATATGACCACCGGCCATCAATCGGGCGGTGGGCCCGAAACCGGGAAAACGAGGATCAATAAACTTAAGCGATGACCCACCCTATTCCGCGACCCTTGCGCTAACCAGTACCGATATGGAAGCCCTGGCATGACTCTGGTGCATACGCATCGCCCGATCGCTGTTTTTCCGCCGATTTTCCCTATTTTTGCGGCTTGAGGGCGACGATGGCCTCGATCTCGACGGTAATGCCGCCCGGCAGCGAGCCCATGCCGACCGCGCTGCGCGCGTGCCGTCCCGCCTCGCCGAAGACCTCGACCATCAGGTCCGAGCAGCCGTTGATGACCGCCGGGTGGCTGGCGAAATCGGGCGCGGCGTTGACCATCCCGAAGATCTTGACCACCCGTTCGACCCGGTCGAGCGAGCCCAGGGCCTTCTTCATGGCGGCAAGAAGAACGATCCCGGTGCGGCGCGCGTGCGCATAGGCCTCCTCCGCGGTCACGTCGGCGCCAACCTTCCCCTTGGCGAGGTAGCCGTCTTGCATTAACGGGCCCTGTCCGGAAAAGAAGGCCAGACCGTCATGGATGACCGCCGGAACGAAGTTGCCGACCGGCGCCGGCAGTTCCGGCAGTTCAATGCCCAGGTGCATCAGGCGCTGTTCGATGCGACTCACGGAAGTTTCCTCCTTTTCTTGACCCAGATCGTCTAGGCGAAGGGATTTTCGACCAGCGGCCAGATCGATTTGCGGACATGCCTGTAGCCGTTGGTCGCCGGATCGTTCGGATAGATGCCGTCGACCGAGACATACAGGATATCGGCCGCGATTTTCGAAAACGCAGCGTGGAAATGATTGGTGGACTTGACCACCAGTACGGCCTTGCGCAGGGGATCGATGCCCATGTTGGAAAAGGCGTTGGGATCGTAGATCTGCGTGCGGACGGTGTTCAGGATCACCTCGATGCCGTCGAGGTCGACGACCACGGCGTCGCCCAGCGGCACGATGCTGTCGCCGAAGTTCTGGAAGGCGTCGCGCACGACTCGCCTTACCGTGACCTCGGCATCGATGGGAGCCCCGGCGCCGCTTGCCATCTTGCCGCCGAAGCGAAGGGGAAAGGTCGTCCCCTCGCCGGCCGCCATGCAGGTCCTGACGGCGATCGGGTCCCAGATGGTGGCCAGCGCGGCATCGCTCACACCCCTGTCGAGCAGGTGCCGCAGCAGGGTCGTCGAATCCCCGGCGACGCCGCCGCCCGGGTTGTCCCAGATATCGGCCAGCACGACGGGCCCTTGGGTTGCCGCCAGGGCGCGGTCCACCGCGACCTTGGGGGCCAGGAATTCAGGCCGCGTCGTTCCCCGGAAGCCGAATACCTCTTTGCCCAGCCTTTCCGCGAGGGCATCGCCAGCGGCCTTGTCGTCGTCGGTGATCACCAGGACTCGGGTTCCCATCTCGGGAACGTCGCCGGCCATGAAGCCGTGGATCAGCGAGACCGAGAGAGGCGAACCGGTTCCCTCCATGGCCCGCAGGCGGTCGACGAACCCGCGCATGGGCTCGCGGCTGGTCGGCAGGATTTCGATCATCCGGCAGTCGAATACCGACATCCTCGGCCTGATCTCGCCGCGTACCGTGCGGACCGCAAGGTCGACGAGGTTTTCGGCGCAGACCACGAAATCCGTGTGGGGAAACTCCTTGAAGGCGACCAGCAGGTCGGCGTTCTCCACCCGTGCCGGGGTGAGATGGGAATGCGGATCGAGCGTCGCGCCGACCGTCACCTCCGTGCCGACCATCCGGCGGACGCGCGCCAGGAGATCGCCTTCGCAATCCAGGCAGTCGCCGGCGACCATCGCCCCGTGCAGCCCGAGGACGACCAGGTCCACCGGCAGCGCCGCCTGCAGTTCGGCCAGCAGCTGGTCGCGCAGGAATTCCCAGGCCGTCTGGTTGACGATGCCGCCGGGCTCGGCCCAGGTCGCGGTTCCCTCGATCAGGTCCCATCCCTCCTTGCGGGCCCATCGGCGGCAGACCGGGAAAACGGCGCTGCACAGGGTCGGCGTTTCGGGATGCTCGCCCGGCGGGGCGTAGAAGCTCTCGCGGAAATCGCTCAGGTCGGCGCGAAGGGGTGAAAAGGTGTTGGTCTCGTTGGCAACCGAGGCGACGAAGACCTTCAGTTTCTTGTTCATTTCGATATGTCCTCGTTCACCACTTCTTGGGCGAAGTGGCAGGCACTGAAATGGCCGTCGGAAAGGGATTCCAGTGCCGGAGACTCGGTCCGGCATTTCTCCGTCGCCCGCGGACAGCGGGGATGGAAACGGCAGCCCGGCGGAGGCGAGACCGGGCTCGGCGGTTCGCCGAACCGTTCCGGCCTTGAGGTCGGCCGCGCCGGATCGGGGCGCGGGATGGAGCGCAGCAACAGACGGGTGTAGGGATGGGCCGGCTTGCGGAAGATGCGTTCGCGCGGGCCGATCTCGACGATGCGGCCCAGATACATCACCGCGATCCGGTCGCTGACATGGCGGACGACGCCGAGGTCGTGCGAGATGAACAGCATGGCGATCCCGGTGGCCTTCTGCAGATCCTTGATCAGGTTGAGAACCTGCGCCTGGATCGAGACGTCTAGGGCCGATACCGGCTCGTCGGCGATCACCAGTTCGGGCCGGAGAATCATCGCCCGGCCGATGCCGATCCGCTGCCGCTGTCCGCCGCTGAAGGCATGGGGATGGCGATCGGCCGCCGAGGCATTTAGGCCGACCTGTTCCAGCATCTCCTCGACCTTGGCCCTCGCTTCGTCGCGCGATTTGACCAGCCCGTGCACGTAAAGCGGTTCGGCGAGGATGGTTCCCACCGACATCCGCGGATTGAGGGAAGCATAGGGATCCTGGAAGATCATCTGGATCTGCCGGCGCAACGGCGTGAACCGGCGCGGCGGCAGCGCCAGGATGTCCTGGCCCCGGAACAGCGCGTGGCCGGACGTCGCCCGGTCGAGGCGGGTCAGGGTGCGCCCGATGGTCGACTTCCCGCAGCCCGATTCACCGACCAGACCCAGGACCTCACCGGTCTCGACGGTGAACGAGACCCCGTCCACGGCATGGACCACCTTCGGCGCCTCGCCCAGCAGGCGGCGCCCGCCGATGCGGAAATGGGTCACCAGGTTCTTGATGTCGAGCAGCGGTGCCGCCGCCCTGTCGATGGAACCGGTCATCCCCACACCCCCTCGGCATCGGCCCGGCGGTCGGCGGTCAACGGAAAATGGCAGCGCAGGAAGTGCCGGTCGCCGATCTCGCTGCTTGCGGGAATTTCCAGACAGACCGGCTCCTGTGCGAAGGGACAGCGGGGATGGAACTCACACCCGGGAATCCGCTCTTCTGCCGAGGGCACGAAGCCGGGGATGGTCGCCAGCCGCTCGGAATCGACGTCGGGGTCGGGGATCGACCGCAGCAGCCCGTGGGTATAGGGATGGCAGGGATCGGCGAAGATATCGGCGGTGTCGGCTTCCTCGACGATGCGGCCCCGGTACATGATGGCCGTCCGGCGGGTCATTTCCGCGATGACGCCGAGATCGTGTGAGATCAGCAGGATGGCCATGGAATTGCGGACCTGGAGCTCGCGCAGGAGATCGAGGATCTGAGCCTGGATCGTCACGTCGAGGGCCGTCGTCGGTTCGTCGGCGATCAGCAGCACCGGTTCGCAGATCAGGGCCATGGCGATCATCACCCGCTGGCGCAGGCCGCCGCTCAACTGGTGGGGGTAGCTCCTCAGGCGCATTTCCGGTTCGGGGATGCCGACCTCGGCCAAGGCGGCCCCTGCCCTTTTCCGGGCATCGGCCATGGAAACCTTGCGGTGCTGGCGCAGCGCCTCGACGATCTGGTCGCCGACCGTATAGACCGGGTTCAGGCTGGTCATCGGCTCCTGGAAGATCATGGCCATGCGCCTGCCCATGACCTTCCGCCTTTCGCGTGCACCGAGTTCGAGAAGATTGCGGCCCTCGAACTCGATGCTGCCGGCGGTCACCTGGACCTGCGGATGGCTCAACAGCCCCATGATCGCCAGCGAGGTCAGGCTCTTGCCGCAGCCGGATTCGCCGACCAGCCCCATTGTCTGCCCCTTGCCGATGGTGAACGACACGTCCTGGACAACGGGTTGCAGGCCGATCTCGGTGGCGACGGAAACGGTCAGGTTGCGGACTTCGAGCAAGGCCATTTCCGTCATACCCCCGCAATATCGTCCCGGAAGCGCGGATCGATGCGGTCGCGCAGGGAGTCGCCGACGAGATTCATGGAAAAGACGGTCATGATGATCAGCATGCCGGGGAAGAGCAGCAGCCACGGAGCGCGGGTCACGTAGAGGCGGCACTCGCTCAGCATGTTGCCCCAGCTCGGGATTTCCGGCGGCAGGCCGAGCCCCAGGAAGTCGAGCGCCGCCGTCTGCAACTGGGCGAAGGCGAAGATGAAACTCGCCTGCACCAGCAGCGGCGACATCAGGTTGGGAAGGATGTGGCGCAGCAGGATGCGGGCATGGCTGGCACCGACGCAGACCGCGGCATCGACGTAGACCTCGGCCTTCACCTTGAGGGTCATCCCATAGAGGATGCGGGCCGTGGTCATCGTGTAGATGGTTCCGACGGCAATGATGGTGTTGATCACGCCGCGGTCGAGGATGGTCATCAGGGCCAGGGCGAGCAGCAGGGCCGGAAAGGCCATCAGCACGTCGACCAGCCGCATCAGGACCATGCCCACTCGCGGGAAATAGGCCGAAACGGTTCCGATGAAGGTTCCGCCGACCAGGGACATGACCACCGTCCCGGCGCCGATGATCAGCGCCATGCGGGCGCCGTGAATGGAGCGCGAAAGCGTGTCGCGGCCGAAATTGTCGGTGCCGAACCAGTGCACGAGGTTGGGTTCGGTCAGGCGGTCGAGAGGCACGATCTCCAGCGGATCGAACGGCGCCAGATACCCCGCGAACAGGGCGCAGACGAGGATCACCAGAAGCCAGAGCAGTCCGGCGAGCGCGATCTTGCGGCGCAGGAAGGGCTTCAGCCAGGAAATGACGGCGGCGCTCATTTCAGGGAAACCCTCGGGTCGAGCCACGCATAGAGCAGGTCGACGATCAGATTGACGGTCATGAACAGCATTACGATCACCAGGATCAGGCCCTGGATCATCGGGTAGTCGCGCCGCAGGATGGACTGGACGACCAGTCGTCCGACGCCGGGCAGCGAAAACACGGTTTCGGTGACGACGGCCTCGGAAATCAGGGCCGCGAAGGTGAATCCGAAGGCGGCGGCGACGGTGATCAGTGCGTTACGGAAGACATGCCGCATGAGGACCCGGAACGGATGCAGCCCCTTCGCGCGGGCGGTCCGTACATGGTCCTCCGGCTGGATGTCGAGCATGCTGGCTCGCACGAGGCGGATGATCAGGGCGGCGTTGGGTGCCGCGAGCGCCAGGCTCGGCAGGATCAGGTGCTTGATGTTGCCCAGGCCGCCCTCGTCGAAAATCGACGGGAATCCGGAACTGGGGAACCAGCCGAGACCGACGGCGAATACCAGGATCAGATAGAGGCCGAGCCAGAAGGTCGGGATCGAGGCGGCGAACATGGCGCCGCCGGAGGTGAGTTGGTCGATCCAGGTGCCCTGCTTGGCGGCGGAAAGGATGCCGATCGGGATGCCGAGCACGATGATCCAGATCATGGTCACCGTGGCCAGCAGGACGCTGGTCTCGGCGCCGGCGCCGATCACCGACAGAACCGGCTCCTGGAAGAAAATGGAGGTTCCGAAATCGCCCTGGAAAACGTTGCCGATCCAGAACAGGTACTGGATGTAGAGCGGGCGATCGAGCCCCATCTCGCGGGTAACCGCCGCGATGTCTTCCGGCGTCGCCTGGTCGCCGAGAAGGATCGCCGCCGGATCCCCGGGGATCAAATGAATAAACAGGAAAACGAGAACCGATGCCGCGAACAGGGTTGGAACCATCCCCGTCAAACGGACCACGACATATGAAAGCATGATGGTCTAGGCTTCTTCCATCGGGGGTGGATCGTCCCCTCCCCCCCGCGGTTGGCGGGAGGGAGGGAAGGATCGCAAGGATCGCGAGACTACTTCTCGACGCCCCAGAAATGAGGCCAGATCAGTGACGATTCGGCAAGGCCCTTAAGCTTGGGCGATGCGATGTTGTAGGTGTAGACGTCGCCCGTCTTCATGGTCGGAACCTGCTCGTAGATCAGCGCCTGGAGCTTGCTCCAGATCTCACGGCGCTTGGCGTCGTCCGCAGTGCCGGTGAATGCCGTCTTCAGTTCCGCCTTCTCGGCGGTCTGCCACCAGCCCGGATAGTTGTCGTTCATGACCGACAGCAGGATCGGATCGGGCACGAAGCCGTGGTGGGTGAAGAACAGGTCCCACTGGTCGGGCTGGCCCCGCTTCTTGATCAGGGTCGCCCAGTCGTAGACCTGGAGGTCGATGTTGAAACCGGCCTTGGCCAGCTGCTTGGTGAAAACGACGGCCTGGTCATAGTGGAAGGGATAGTTGGTCGAGACCATGAACTTGATGGGGCCGCCGTCGTAGCCGGCTTCCTTGGCCATGGCCTTGGCCTTCTCGGCGTCGCCCATACTGAAGGCCTCGGTGCCGGCCTCGGTGTACCAGACGTTGCCTTCCGGCAGGAACGAGCCGTTCTTGCGCCACAGCTTGTCGGGGCCGATGGAAACCCGCAGCGCTTCCTCCTTGTTCAACGCCGCCTGGATGGCCCGGCGAAGCGCGAAGTTCTCCTTCAGCGGGCCTTCCTTGGAGTTCATGAAGACGAGGCCGAAGATGGGGCCGCCGTTGAGGACGATGCGAACCGACGAGTCGCTGTTCAGTTCCTCGAACAGGTCGCCCGGAATGCTTTCGGCGTAGTCGTAGTCGCCGGCCCGGAGGCCGCTGACCCGTGTTCCGACGTCCGGTACCGGCACGAAGTGGATGCGGTCGAACTTGGCATCGCGGGCGCCGCCGTATCCATTGGCAGCCACGGGTGCCGGCTTGTAGCCGTCATAGCGGACGAGTTCGAGATAGCGGTTCGGTTTCCAGTCGCTGAACTTGTAGGGGCCAGTGCCGATGTAGCCCTTGACGTCGATCGGCTTGGCGTCGGCCGTGGAGGCCACTTCGGCGGGATAGATGGCAGGTCCGCCGTTGATGAACGCCATCAGGTTCTTCCACGGCCCGAAGGTGTCGGTGAAGGTCAGGGTCACTTCGTAGTCGCCCGTCGCTTCGACGGAT
>NPIG01001566.1_pt1 | contig 11331 bp, 15 predicted proteins | sample 8637441 | NCBI WGS metagenome assembly NPIG01 (sample SAMN07420675, study PRJNA396082) | bioreactor metagenome | isolation source: sample BR6 brine-fed electro-methanogenic bioreactor BR | place: Japan: Kochi | collected 2016-06-14
AAACCTGTTATTGGAGTACCTATGAAAGGGGGAGCAATGGATGGAATGGATGCGATGCTTTCAACGGTTCAAATGCCTTCAGGAATGCCCGTTGCAACCGTTGCTTTGGGAAAAGCAGGTGCGATTAATGCGGCATATTTAGCGATGCAAATTATGGCAATTAGCGACAAAGAATTGGCTGCTAAATTGACAGAAGACCGAATTGTTAAAGAAAAAGCAGTGAGCATTGATTCTAAAGAAATCGAAGTTATTTTATAATAATTTGCCCGTATGAATCCTCCTATTGCACTGTTTACATTACCAAATTGTAAATGGTGCAATGAGGCTAAAGCCTATTTGAAATCGAATCATGTTAAATACAATGAAATCGATTTAACAAAAAACAAACAAGCACTAAAAGATTGTCAAAAGCATAAATGCAAAGGCGCTCCTGTTTTATTAATAGGAAATCGTTGGATTTGTGGTTTTGATAAAATTGCAATAAATAAAGCATTAGGAATTAAATAAATGGTAACCTTTTCAGAACTTCTTTTAAAACTTCAACAATTTTGGGCCAAACAAGGGTGTAATATTGTACAACCGTATGATATACCCGCAGGGGCAGGAACATTTCATCCTGCAACACTGTTAAGAAGTTTAGATTCAAAGCCTTGGAGTGTGGCATATGTAGCACCCAGTCGAAGACCAACAGATGGTCGATACGGAGAAAACCCTAATCGATTGGGTTCGTATTATCAATTTCAAGTATTAATTAAGCCAAGTCCTGCCAATATTCAAGATTTATATTTACAATCATTGGAGTTTTTGGGACTTGATGTCTCAAAACACGATATACGTTTTGTAGAAGACAATTGGGAGTCTCCCACTTTAGGTGCTTGGGGATTGGGTTGGGAAGTTTGGCTTGATGGGATGGAAGTGACACAATTTACCTATTTTCAGCAAGTTGGGGGGCTAGCTTGTGACCCTGTTGCTGTTGAAATTACCTATGGAACAGAACGACTTGCCATGTATTTACAAGGAGTTGATACGGTTTTTGATATTGTATGGAATACCAATGAACATGGAACAACAACCTATAAAGACATTCATTTAGAAGGAGAAATTGAGTTTTCAAAATATAATTTTGAAATTGCTGATACTTCAATGCTGTTTAAACATTTTGATGATGCTTTCAATGAGTGTAAACGATGTTTAGAAGCAGGACTTCCTTTGCCTGCGTATGACCAATGTATGATTGCAAGTCATGCGTTTAATACCCTTGATGCGCGAAAAGCCATTTCAGTGACTCAACGGCAAAACTATATATTAAGAGTGCGAGAATTGGCACAAGGGTGTGCGGTTTTATATAAAGAACAAGAGCCAGAGCGTTTAAAACGATTGGGTTATTCCTCGTGAAAATTAAAGAATTTTATGATTTTTTGAATACTATTTCCCCTTTTGAGTTACAAGAAAAATGGGATAACTCAGGATTGCTTGTGGGCAATGAAAATGATGAATTTAAAAAAGTCTATATCAGTTTGGATTTAGATGAAGAGTTATTGCAAAATGTTGAAGAAAACTCGTTAATTATTACGCATCATCCTTTGATTTTTTCACCTTTAAAACAAGTCAATTTTGATTCGTTTGCCACCAAAAGTTTACGCACCCTCATTCAAAAAAATATTGCGTTGATTTGTATGCACACCAATTTTGATAAAACGCATTTAAATGCGTATGTTGCAAAAGAGATTTTAGGGCTAGAAACAGTATCAAACGAAGAATACATCTGCTACGCCAATGTCAATGAATCGTTTGAGATATTTTTAACGGCGATACACTCAACATTGGCTTTAGAGTATAAAAAATATGTTCAGTGTCATGAGTATATTAAAACGGTTGCTTTGGTTACTGGAGCTGGAATGTCTTTGCTTGATGAGGTCAAAGCAGACTGTTTTTTAACAGGAGACATTAAATATCATGATGCCATTGAAGCCAAAAGCAGAGGAATATCGTTGATTGATATTGGTCATTATGAGAGTGAAAAACATTTTAGTGCGTTACTTTTGGGAATTTGTAACAATTATTTGAAAAAAAATGAAATACAAGCTATAATGTCAAATTCGAAAAACCCATTTATGTTTCATTAATAAGGAGAAACGGTTGAATAAATATTTAGAACAGTTAGTACAGTTATCAAAGTATGATGGCAAAATCAGTGCATATGAGCCAAAAATTGAGATGGAAAAGAGTAAATTAACACTTTTTTTACAAACAGCAGATTCAATTTCTTCAACAATTGGCACGGTTACAAATGAAATTGAAGATTTAAAATCAAAAAAATCAAAAAACAATACGCACTTAGCAGAGCTAAAAACAAAACTTGATGAGATTTCAAAAAAACACAGCAGTATTCAAAATGAAAAAGAGTTAAAAGCTTTACAACTTGAAGAAGAGATTACCAAAGAACAAATTTCCTTTGCCAATGAAGAGATTTCACGACTTGATACATTAATTGAGTCTAAAGAAGAGAGTTTAAATGAGTTAAAAAGTAAACTTGACAATGAAAAAGAAGAGATTAATGAAATCCAAACAGCCGTTGATAATGCCATTGAAGAGTTAAATAAAGACCGAAATGAAGTCTATGCTCAACGATCACAATTATTGGAAAAGTTTGATAATAAAATATTAACATTTTATGAAAAAATCCGAAGATGGGCAAAAGATGCAGCCGTCGTGCCTGTAAGAAAACAAGCATGTTGCGGATGTTATATGAAAATCAGTGACAAAGCCTATGCGGATGTCCTTAAAGCAGAAGAGATTGTTAATTGTCCACACTGTGGAAGAATTTTATACAAAGAAGTAGAATCTGAAGAGGCTTAATTTGAGCCTTTTTAGTGTAATTTACACCCTTTTTTGTGTAATACTCTATCTTCTGGCTCTGCCTTATTTATTGATTAAGTTAAAAAATCCCAAATACAAAACTGCCATTCCCGCGAAATTTTTTTTAAAGAATAACCCGAAATTTTCAACCAATAAGATTTGGTTTCACTGTTGTTCTTTTGGAGAAACTCGTGCCATTAAACCTCTTATAGATGAGTGCAACCATGAAGTTCATATTTCAGTTATAACCAATACGGGGTTTGAAGAGGCTAAAAAATTAACACAAAGCGTACGGTATTTGCCTTTTGAGATTTTTTTACCATTTTGGATTACACAACAAAAAGCACTGTTTGTTATGGAAGCAGAATTGTGGTATATGCTTTTTTTATGTGCCAAAGTCAAAGGGAGTAAAACCTATTTAATCAATGCGCGAATTTCAGATAAGTCCTATGCCTCTTATCAACGATTTGCTTTTTTTTATAAAAAAATTTTTGCCAATATTGATAAAGTATTTGCACAAAGTCAAAAAGACAAAGAGCGATTAGAAGCGTTGGGGGCAAAAAACATAGAAGTAATTGGAAACATTAAATTGGCACAATTACCCGTGGTGACTCGTGTTTTTCAAAAGCCCAAAGCGTATGTGATAACAGCTGGAAGTACCCATGAAAATGAAGAGAAATATATTTTAGAAGCGTATGATAAGAGTATGGGAACCCTCATTATTGTACCGCGACATCCCGAACGCTTTGAAAAGGTGCATTATTTAATTGAAGCGTATATTCAAAATAAACCAATCACTTATGGACGATTTTCACAAGAAGAGGATTTTAATAAAAATATCATTCTTATGGACAAAATGGGCGAACTAAATAATATTTATGCCATCAGCGATGCGGTGATTTTAGGGGGAGCTTTTGAGAAAATTGGTGGACACAATCCTGTGGAACCTGCTTTTTTTAATTGTGTACTCATTAGCGGTAAGCACATTTTTAATCAAGTGCCGCTTTTTGAGGCCATAGAAAACTATACGCTTGTATCATCAGATGACTTAAAAGATACAATGAAAAACATACCACAATTAGAGAAGTCAAAATTAGTCAATATTGGTTCAATACAGCCAATCATAAAGGAGATTCATGCAATACGATAAAGCCTATAAATTAGTGGCACAACAAGAGAAAATTTCATACTCAAAAGCCAAAGAGCTTATTGATAAAGGTTTGGTTTATGTGGGCAATAAAAAAGTGCTTATTGCCCGTGGAGAAATTGGGGTTGATACCAGTTTTAATATCAAAGAGGTATCTAAAATTAAAGTGCTCTTTGAAGATGATGATATTTTTGCGATTGATAAACCGGCTTTTTTAACCGCCGATGAAATATCAAAAAAGTACCCTACGTATCTTTTACTCAATCGATTGGACAAAGAGACCAGTGGTGTGATGCTGTTTGCTAAAAATGAAGAGTTTCAAAAAAAAGCCATAAAAGAGTTTAAAGAGAATCGTGTTTATAAAGAGTATGTGGCAATTGTAGATGGAAAAGTGATTGAACAAATAGAGATTGATAAACCCATTTTAACACTCAAAACCAAAGGTGTGGCGAAAAGTAAGGTAGATTTAAAATTGGGTAAACCTGCTAAAACAACTCTGTATCCAATGTTTGTTGAGGGGAATAAGTCAAAAGTAAAAGTGGTCATTGACACAGGAAGAACGCATCAAATTCGAGTTCATTTAAACTATTTGGGCTTTCCTATTATTGGAGATGCCATTTATGGTAAAACGGCGGCTAATATAAAACGGGTATTGTTGCACTCTAAAAAAACAGAAATCTTCGATTATTCGTTTGAAGCTCGAGAACCCAAAGAGTTTAATGTATTTGGTTTAGGCAGTTAAGTCGCATAAATTCAGTTTATTTTAAGAGTATAAAATAGGAATATTCCTATTTTATGGCTTTTATAAGATTTAAAACCATTAAAATTGACTTAAAATTTTGTCTTGTATTTAATCTATACTAAAGAATAATTTGTCTATAATCGCACCACTAAAAATATTTGGAGAGTTGTTTTGTTTGATGTTTTAACTGGATCATTTAGAAATGCCATTAATAAAATTCGATTTAAAGATGATATTAATTCACTTAAAAAAGCCACAGCAGAGTTAAAAAAATCACTCTTAAAAGCAGATGTTCATCACAAAACAACCAAAGATTTGGTTTTAAATATTGAAATTTCAACCAAGCAAATGGGCATTGGACAAGACTCTTTTTTAAAATCACTTCAAAAAGAGCTTACGAATGTATTAACCGCAGTGGGAAATCAAGGATTTGTTTTCTCAAATACGCCTCCGACTGTTGTTTTAATGACAGGTTTACAAGGGAGTGGTAAAACAACAACAACAGGTAAATTAGCCAACTATTTAAAACTCAGAAAAAAGAAAGTTTTAGTAGCTGCGTGTGATTTACAACGTTTAGCCGCGGTTGAACAATTAAAACAAATCGCTGCACAAATTGATGTGGATATTTATTTTGATGACAATGAAAAAGATCCCATTAAAATTGCACGTGCCGCCAAACAAAAAGCAGTAACTGAGTTATATGATGTATTGCTAATCGATACAGCAGGACGTTTGGCGATTGATGATGAGTTAATGAAACAACTCAGTGATGTTAAAAATGCCATTAATCCCAATGAAATTTTCTACGTGGCAGATGCCTTAACTGGTCATGATGCAACACGAACAGCAACAACATTTAAAGAAAAAATTGGTATTGATGGGGTGATTTTATCAAAATTTGATGGCGACACGAATGGTGGAGTGGCTCTATCTATTGCTCATCAAGTTCAAGTGCCATTACGATTTATTGGAACAGGTGAGAAAATGCCTGATTTGGAAGTTTTTATTCCAGATAGAATTGTCAGTCGATTAATGGGCGCAGGAGACATTGAAGGTCTTGCTGAAAAGACTTCTGCTATTATTGATGAAAAAAAAGCCAAAGAGGTCAGCAAAAAGATTAAAAAAGGTGAATTTAATTATAATGACTTTTTAGAACAACTCAATATGATGAGCAAATTAGGAAGCATGAAATCAATTATTTCGATGATTCCAGGTCTCAATCAAATGGCAGGACAACTCAAAGATATGGATTTGGAAAACTCCAGTGAAATTGTACGGATAAAAGCATTAATTGGTTCAATGACTCCTAAAGAGAGAGAAAACCCTGATTTAATGAATCCCAGTCGAAAAAAGAGAATTTCAAAAGGTTCAGGACTTTCTGAAGTTCAAATCAATAAAGTATTAAAACAGTTTAAAAATGCGTCTAAAATGGCAAAAAAACTCTCATCTAAAGGTGGCATGAAAGGCTTACAAAATATGATGAGTCAAATGCAAGGAATGCCTGGCGGAATGCCAAAACTTCCAAGATAATCAACTACAATAGTATTGAGTTGTAAACTTCAAAGGGTGAGTTTAGAATTCAATACTATAAATTAAAACAAAAGGGACAATATGACAGCGATTAGATTAACACGAATGGGAAGAAACAAAAAACCATTTTACAGAATAGTAGTAACAGATTCAAGAAAAAGAAGAGATTCTGGATGGATTGAATCAATTGGTTATTACAACCCAATTTCAGAACCAAAAGTTCTTAAAATTGATGAAGAGAGATATAACTACTGGTTAAGCGTTGGTGCACAACCAAGCGAAAAAGTTAAAAAGCTAGCAGCTAAATAACTCAAGCAATGATTACTAATTTTATAGAAAACTATGCAAAACTTATTGTAAGTTTTCCAGAAGATATCGCCATTACAAAAAACAATATTGACGATACTTTTGCCGAAATCATTATTACTGCAAACAGTGCAGATATTGGAAAGCTCATTGGAAAAAATGGAAATATGATCAATGCAATTAAAACCATGGCAAATGGGTGTAAAGCAAAAGATGGTATCTCTTATAAAATTCAAGTGGTTTCAAAATAGAAATGGCATTAGACGATAAAATTTATGTAGCAAAACTGGGAAAAACCGTTGGATTGGATGGCTCACTTAAAATTTACAGTGAGTCAGACTTCCCTCAACAGTTTAAAAAAGGGGCTGCATTTACGACCAATAAGGGAGTGACCCTTGTTGTTAAAACCTACAATCACAACAGAGGCATTATTAAGTTTGATGCCATTGATACACCCGATGAGGCAAAGAAACTCATCAATCAACAACTTTTTACGACCATTGAAGCAACACGAAAAGCTTGTTCATTAAAAGAGAATGAATTTTTTTGGTTTGATTTAATGGGGTGCAAAATTATTGATGACAATACTATGCAATTGGGCGAAGTTAAAGAGATACAACGCCTTCCTAGCAGTGATTACTTTGAAGTTGAAACCACTAAAGAGTTACAAGAAAAAGGGCTTCCTAAAACTTTCTTGATTCCTTATATTGAGTTGTACGTTACCAATATTGACCTCTCATCCAAAGTAATTTATACCAAAGATTGCTTTGCTATTTTAGAAAACTCATAACTTAAACTTTTAATTTTCATAGACCATACATCGATTGGCAAATTCATCTTTGGTTATTTCAATTAAAATAACACTCTTTGAGAGATTTGAATTTTTAATGGCTTCAATTAATACGACTGAATCTTCATTTTCATTTAAAGGACCTATAAAGATTTCAATAAAATTATTGATATTTCGACATGGATTAATTCTCTCATCAATGACTTTTAACTCTTTAAGATATGATTTGTAAATGGCTTTTTTATGGGTATTAATTTGAACAAATTTTAAAAAACTTTGCCCATTTATCTCTTCTTGCATTGGCATGCTTTTTTCTATATCTTCGTTATGTGTTTTTGATGTTTCTTTATTGCTTAAAGTCTCATTTTGAGCAGTTTGTTCCATTTTTTGTGCTTCTGCTAACGCTGCTGCTTCTTGTTCAAGTTTAAGTTTCTCTTGTAATGCCAACTCTTCTTCTTTGGCTTTTTCTAATGCCAATTTTTCTAAAGCCTCTTTTTCTAACCGTAATTTTAGCTCTTCTTCCTCTTGAGCTTTTTTAAGAGCTTTAAGTTTTTCCTCTTTTAAATACTCTTCTTCGGTCATTCCCAATAATTCGTATTTGGTTAAATTCTCTAATTTTTTATTGAGCCTAGAAACATTAATATGGTCAAGTTTAAACTCATAGGTTTCTAATGGAGGTAATTTTTGGGCTTGGGTGATTGTTACTGGTTTCTCATCAGCGGGTTCTTGTGAAGTAGTTAAATAAATAAAAGCTATAATGGCAACAATTAAAAACGTTAAAACAGCCAATAAAATACTTAAATTCTTTTTATCTTTAAGACGCTCTTTAAAACCTCTTTTTTGAGATTCTTCTTCATTACTTGAAGGTTCATTTGCCTCTTTGGAGGTTTTGAGTTTTCCCTCTGGTAAAATCTCTAGGGGTTCAATCTCTTCAGGATTTAAAGATTCATTGGGTGATTTAGCACTGTTATCATTGGAGGGTAAATCTCGTTCTAAACCTTCAATGTCATCAATATTGATATTATCATCATCTATCTCATTCTCTTTGTTTTCTGTATCATTTGCCATTTGAACTCTTTAATTTTCGTTTTTCTTTTTGTTTTTGTAAAATTGCTTCTTTGTTCTTTTCGTAATACTCTTTTCTGTAGGCTTTTAGTTTTTCTTTCTTTTTGTCACGATAGACTTTGTCATATTGTAACCTTTTTTCTCTGTTTTCTTCATAATATTTTTGCTTTTGCTCTTTATACGCAACGAGCTTTTCAATTATTTTCTCTTTTCTGCTGTCCACATGAGATTTTTGTTTTTTGGCAATCTCTTTGATGGTTTGGGCAAAAAAATCACCCCTTAACTCTTTCTCATAATCTATTTCAGGTTTTATAATAGCACCTGAAGAGAGTTTTTGTTCGAGTTTTTTCTTTAAATAGTACTCTTTTTTCTTCTTTTTGTGCTTGAGTATGTTCTCTTTTCGTATTCGCTTAAGTTCTTCTAAACTCATTTTAACTAATTATTATCGTTTTAATCGGTTGACAATATCTAACATGTCATCTGTGGTTGAAATGGATTTAGAATTGGCTTCATACGCTCTTTGTGCGGTAATTAAATCAACCATCTCATTGACAAGGGCAACATTGGAAGATTCAATCATTGATTGTCGGATTCCACCAAAAGCATCTTCTGTTGGAATCCCTTCGATGGGATCACCTGAAGCAGTAGTTGCTTGAAATAAAGAGTCTCCCAAGGGACTTAGTCCTGCTGGATTGATAAAGTCTACAAGGGTAATTTGTCCTAATTCTTCGGTATTTCCAGTAACAGGGTCAAGTGCTGTTACGATGCCATCTTTTCCAACAGAAACATCGACAAAAGTGTTGGGAATAACGATTTCAGGCTCAAGACGATAACCACTGCCATTGACTATTGCACCCTCTTCATCGAGTTTAAAAGCTCCATTTCGGCTGTATGCGATTTCTCCATTGGGAAGTGTAATTTGAAAAAATCCTTTTCCTTCAATTGCCATGTCCAAAGGATTTCCTGTTGTTTTTAAATCCCCTTGAATAAAGTTCTTTTGAATACCAGAAACTCGTACCCCTAAACCAACATCAATTCCTGTTGGATTGAGCGTGGTTTCGGATGTTCTTCCTGCTGTATAGTTTAAAGATTCATACATTAAATCTTGAAATTCAGCTCGGTCTTTTTTAAAACCTATGGTGTTAACATTGGCGATATTGTTTGATGTGACATCAATTTGATGTTGTTGTGCATTCATTCCAGTTGCAGCAGTGTATAAGCCTCTGATCATTTTAAATCCTTCTTAATAGACTTGTCATAATTTGTAGATTATATTTAAAGAACTTTTAAAGTTAGATTAAAAATAATGAGATTTTTTTTAAATCATTAAGTATAAATTTAAATCAATTTAAATATAATGTATCAAATTTTATTAATTTGACTGCTAAGGGTACAAAGATGAAAATTCTTATTGTTGATGATAGTTCTACTATGAGAAGAATTATAGGTAATGTTGTAATGCAACTGGGATTTAGTAAAGATGATTTTGACGAGGCTGAAGATGGATTAAAAGCTTGGAAAGAGTTATCGAATAAAAAATATGATGTTATTTTAACCGATTGGAACATGCCTAATATGAACGGCTTAGAACTGGTAAAGCGCGTAAGAAGTGAAGGAGCTCATCAAAGTATTCCAATTATTATGATTACCACAGAGGGTGGGAAAAGTGAGGTTATTACGGCGTTAAAAGCAGGTGTAAATAACTACATTGTTAAACCCTTTAGTGCAGAAATACTAAAAGAAAAACTAGACGGTGTTTTAAAATAATATAAGTAATAATAAAGGGTTTGACAATGAGTATGAGTCAAGAAGAAATTGAAGCATTGATGAACGGGCTTGAAGTCCCAGAAGAGGATTCAACTGCCAATGAAGAATCAGTTGAAGAGGTTAGTGAAGAGGATATGTCATCTCAATCAATGAGTGAAGATGATATTGCAAAGTTACTCTCTTCAACTGACGAGGAAGAAGAAATAATTGAAGAAAGTGACAGTAAAGGTGCTGATGTTAAAGATGACATTTCTGAAGTGTTAAATGAAATTGACAACATGGAAGAAGATGATATTAGCAGCGATGATGATGATATTTTAAGTCAAAATGATTTTGATGAAGAGACACAAAGCCTTTTAGAAGAAGATAATAACTCTGATGACGATGATGTTGAATTTACTGAAAAAGCAAAAAATTGGACAGAAAAGAAAATTACCAAAGGGGAGTTTCCTTTTCCTGCAGAACCCAGTACAAAAGTGGTCAGTCAATTAAATGAAGTTGCCAATGACAGTGAAGAAAAAGCAGGACAAATTTTTGATGTATTAAGTTTTATTTTGGATGATAATGCGGTCATTCAAAAAAGCAATAAAAGCATGATTTCTTTTATTGATAAAGAGATTGAACTTTTAAATGCCCTTAGCAATAAATTCCCCAATATCAACATTTTTGATGAACGATTAAAAGAAGCTCAAGCCATGAAAGATGTCACCAGCGATATTGCTAATCGTATTAGTGCAGAGGATATGCGTTTGTTTGAAGCGATGGAATTAATGCAATTTCACGATATTAATCGACAAAAAATAGAGCGAGTTATGTCTGTTATTCGAAAATTAACTACATATTTAAATAATTTATTTGAAGAAGACGAAGATTATGAAGAGATTGCGGTTGCTAAGCATATTCATGGTGACAGTAATTCAGATTTGGTTGGTGCAGAAGATTTAGATGCATTAATTGCAGAATTTAGCAAATAAGCAACAAAGGAGAATGTCATGAACTCAAATTATCCCTTAGCAGGAGCGATGATTAACCAGTTAAATCGGGTTGATATGCTTTCTAATAATTTAGCCAATGCCAATACCAATGGCTACAAACAAACGAGCATGACAGAAGGAACCTTTAATA
>NPIG01001342.1_pt1 | contig 11330 bp, 10 predicted proteins | sample 8637441 | NCBI WGS metagenome assembly NPIG01 (sample SAMN07420675, study PRJNA396082) | bioreactor metagenome | isolation source: sample BR6 brine-fed electro-methanogenic bioreactor BR | place: Japan: Kochi | collected 2016-06-14
GTCGCGGGCACCGCCAGTGCCGTTGTCGTCGATGATATAGCGATGCACCGGGTTCTGGCCCACCGGCGCGCTGAGGTCGTAGATATCGCCGCCGTCGAGACCCGAAACAATGTCGGGTGTGTCCGTGCCGCCCACGCCGTAGGGCAGGAGATGATCGCGTCCGGCGGTCCCGGTCAGGCGGTCGGTCGAAGTGGTTCCGGTGAGTGTCGCCATGGTTGTCTTTCAAGTCCCATCTTCAAGTAAGCGGCGATCCTCCTGCGAGGGGGCCCCGTGTGGAAACAGTCGCACCGCGGCGCCAAACCGGCTATAAGCACGTGCTTATAGGCATCCGGACGGGCGGAATTCCGCACCCTTGGATGCAGTGAGGAGGGAATCCGATGTCCTGGCCCGCCATTCTCGCCGCCAGATCCCGCACCGGCCCGCCGGCGGGCGGAGGGGCCGGCAATTGGCCGCGCGCGGTGTTCGCACGGGTCGGGCTGCTGTCGCTGTTCATCGCGCTACAGGCTGCGGGCGTTTTGTATTTCATCGGCGACGTGCTGGTCGACGCCGTGGTTCTCGGGCTGGATCCGCACACGGTCTCGGAGGGGATCGCAACGCTGGCGATGCTGATGGGCGTGACGCTGGGCAGTTATGAGATCTGGCGCACGGTGGCACGGACCCGGCGGGCCGAGACCGCCTTGCAGCTGGCGTCCGGCGCGTTCTCCGATCTTCTGCGGATGCGGTTCGAGCGTTGGGGCCTGACCGGCGCCGAGCGGGAGGTCGCGCTGTTGACTCTGAAGGGGTTCGATGTCTCCGAGATCGCCCAGCTGCGGCAGGCGGCGGGTGGCACGGTGCGGGCGCAACAGGCCAGAATCTATGCCAAGTCCGGTTGCGGCGGGCGCGGTCAGTTCGTTTCGCTTTTCCTGGACGAACTGCTCGAGGTTCCGTTGCAGGAGCAGCGCGCACAGCCTGCTGCGGAAACGAACGTGGGGCATAAGCAGGGCACCGGGTAACGATCTGACCGAAATACGTGTCTGTGACGCAACAAGCCCATTGTATTTTCCTGCCTGCACCCCTTATGTTGTGGAAACGGGCTGGTGCGCTTTGGCGTCAGACACCCGTGAGAGAGATTCGCTGTTTCAGCCTTGACCGGCATCGATCCGAAAGTCTGGACAGACCGATAGTGCCCGAATTGGGCAATGAGCTGACCCTGTCTGAAGACAGGCAGGGTAAAAAAACGGGCAGGTGCCGGGAGCGTCCCGACCTGTCGGAGAAGAACCGCGATGACGCGCGCGCGAGCATTGAACATTCAGGTTTCGAGTCCCGATGACGGACTTTGCCGCGCGGCGTCAGCAATCGCCCTGACAAGACACCACCCCAAACGCGCGCGTCCGCCCGGGCGGGCGCGTTTGCGGTCGTGCAACAAGGACAAATGGCAAAGAAAATGCTTATCGATGCCACCCACGCGGAGGAAACCCGCGTCGTGGTGGTCGACGGGAACAAGGTCGAGGAATTCGACTTTGAGTCCGAAAACAAACGTCAGCTTGCTGGCAACATCTACCTGGCAAAAGTAACGCGGGTCGAACCCTCGCTTCAGGCCGCCTTCGTCGATTACGGCGGCAATCGCCACGGCTTTTTGGCATTCTCGGAAATCCACCCGGATTATTACCAGATCCCGGTGGCCGACCGTGAGGCGCTGATGGCCGAGGAGCAGGCCTATGCCGACGCCATGCGCGCCAAGGACGACGAGGACGAAAAGCCGTCGTCGTCGCGCCGCTCGTCACGGTCGCGGTCGAAATCCAAGACCCAGGCGGAAGAGGTGAAATCCGGCGACGCGGTCGAGACCAAAGAGGTCGAAACCGAGATCAAGGGAATGGAAACCATCGACCTGTCCGAGCCGGAAGAAACCGGCGCGGCCGAGCAGGAGGTGCCCGAGGGCAGCTCGCCGATGGAGCGGGTGGCCGAAACCCCGGTGGAAGAGCCGACCGAGGCCGAGGACACGGCGAACATGGCAGAGGCATCCGCCGAGGTGGAGGCCAGCGCAGAGGCCGAACCCCAGGCCGAGGCCGAAGACGACGCGGATACCGAGGACGGCGACACCGAGAAGGACGATCGCAGCGATGCGGCCGCCAAGGATTCCAGCATCGAATCCGTCGCCGATGACGACGACCAGGAAGACATCCGGCCGCCGCGCAAGCCGCGTCCGCGCCGTTACAAGATCCAGGAAGTGATCAAGGTCCGGCAGATCCTTCTGGTGCAGGTGGTGAAGGAAGAGCGTGGCAACAAGGGGGCCGCGCTGACCACCTATCTGTCGCTGGCGGGCCGCTATTGCGTTTTGATGCCGAACACCGCCCGTGGCGGCGGCATCAGCCGCAAGATCACCAATGCCACCGACCGCAAGAAGCTGAAGGAAATCGCCGCCGAGATCGACGTGCCCAAGGGCGCCGGCCTGATCATCCGCACCGCGGGGGCCAAGCGCACCAAGGCGGAGATCAAGCGCGACTACGAATACCTGCAGCGGCTGTGGGAGCAGATCCGCGAGCTGACGCTGAAAAGCATTGCGCCGGTGAAGATCTATGAGGAAGGCGACCTGATCAAACGGTCGATCCGCGACCTTTACAACCGCGAGATCGACGAGGTTCTGGTCGAGGGCGAAGGCGGTTACCGCATCGCCAAGGACTTCATGAAGATGATCATGCCGTCCCATGCCAAGAACGTGAAGCATTACATCGATCCGATGCCTCTGTTCGCCCGCTATCAGGTCGAGAGTTACCTGGGCGCGATGTTCAACCCGACGGTGCAGTTGAAATCCGGCGGTTACATCGTGATCGGCGTGACCGAGGCGCTGGTGGCGATCGACGTGAACTCCGGCCGGGCCACCAAGGAGGGCTCGATCGAGGAGACCGCGCTGAAGACCAACCTGGAGGCCGCCGAAGAGGTGGCGCGCCAGCTGCGGCTGCGCGACCTGGCCGGCCTGATCGTGATCGACTTCATCGACATGGACGAGCGCAAGAACAACGCCGCGGTCGAGAAACGCCTGAAGGACAAGCTCAAGAACGACCGGGCCCGGATCCAGGTCGGCCGCATCTCGGGCTTCGGCCTGCTGGAGATGAGCCGCCAGCGTCTGCGCCCCGGCATGATCGAAGCCACCACGCAGCCGTGCCCGGCCTGCCATGGCACCGGGCTGATCCGCTCGGACGACAACATGGCGCTGAACATCCTGCGCCAGATCGAGGAAGAGGGCGTGCGGCGCCGGTCGCGTGAGGTGCTGGTGAAATGTCCGGTGGGCATCGCCAACTACCTGATGAACCAGAAGCGCGAGCATATCGCCCAGATCGAGGCCCGCTATGGCCTGTCGGTGCGGGTCGAGGGGGACGTGCATCTGATCAGCCCCGACTTCACCCTGGAGAAGTTCAAGACCGCAACCCGCGCGGTGCCCGAAGCCACCGCGCCGGTGGTGTCGGTCGACGCCTCGCTGATGGAGCCGGAAGAAGTCGAAGAGGTGCAGGCGGCCCCGGAAGCAGAGGCCGAGGACGAGACCCCCAAGCCCAAGCGCAAGCGGCGGCGGCGGCGGCGCAAGTCCAAATCGGGCAGCTCGGGCGAGAACGGTGAGACCAGGGCCGAGGGGGAAGAGGCCGGCGAGGACCTGGCCGAGGCCGGAGATCAGCCGGACGCCGGCGTGAGCGAGGCCGCCGAAGCGGCGCCGGAAGAGGCCAAACCGGAGCAGGCGGAAGCCGCCACCGAAGCGGAAGCGGAAGCCGAGGCGGCGCCCGAGGCAGAGGCGGAGGCCAAGCCCAAGGCGAAATCCACGCGCAGCCGGTCGCGCTCGCGCTCGCGGTCGCGCAAGACCGAAGCGGCGCCTTCCGAGGCGGAGGCCGGGGAGCAAGCTGCGTCGGAGGCAGCGGCAGAGCCCGCGCCGGAACCCGCCGCAGCGCCCGAACCGGCCGCGCCGGCGGCCGAGGCCCCGGCAGAAGAGGCTGCAGCGGAAGCCGCTGAGGCCCCCGAACCGGAGGCCGCGCCGGAGACCGTGGAACCCGAGGCGGAACCCGCGCCGGTGGCGGCGGAGGCCGAGCCCGAGCCAGAGCGTGTGCCCGAGCCCGCCGGCGCCGAAGCCGAGGCACCCGAGGCCGAGGAAACGCCCGACAAGCCCAAGCGGCGCGGTTGGTGGTCGCTGGGCGGCCGCTGAGCCGGACCGCAGAGGCACATGGACAGGCCCCGGAGATCATCCGGGGCCTTTTCCTTTTTCCGGCCCCGGTTTAGGGGCGCTGCCCTGTCGCCGCGGGCCGCGACACCCCGGGATATGTCCGGCCAGAAAAAACAGTCAGCGGCAGTTGCCGGTCGCCTGCGCGGGGGACATCCAGGGCAGGGGGCGGGCGGTTGGTCCGGCAAACGGACCCAGTCCACGAGGATGTGACCGCATGGCCCCGTGACCTTGGCGCCGCGATCGCATATGTCCGGGTTATGTTCGGAATCGATATCATCGACGCGGGACTGCTTCCCGCCATCACCGTGGCCCTGATGGCCGGGATCATCAGCTTTCTGTCGCCTTGCGTGCTGCCCATCGTGCCGCCCTATCTGGCTTATATGAGCGGGGTTTCGGTCACCGATCTCAGCTCCGGGCAGGCGGCGCGGAACAAAGCGGTGCTGCCGGCGCTGTTCTTCGTTCTGGGGCTTTCGACGGTGTTTTTGTTCCTGGGCTTCACCGCCTCGGCGATCGGCGCGGTGTTCCTGCAGTATCAATCCGTGTTCAACACCGTCGCGGGGATCCTGGTGATGGTGTTCGGGGCGCATTTCGTGGGCGTTTACCGCATCAGGTTTCTCGATCGCGAGGCGCGGATCGATGTCGGCGACCGTGGCGGCAGCGCGCTGGGGGCCTATGTGCTGGGGCTGGCCTTTGCCTTTGGCTGGACACCCTGCATCGGGCCGCAACTGGGCGCGATCCTGTCGCTGGCGGCCTCGGAGGGGTCGGTGGCGCGCGGCACCGTGTTGCTGGCCATCTATGCGTTGGGGCTGGGCATTCCGTTCCTGCTGGTCGCCGCCTTCCTGCCGCGCCTGACCGGGCTGATGGGCTGGATGAAACGGCACATGGACCGGATCGAGCGGATCATGGGCCTGCTGCTTTGGACCATCGGGTTGCTGATGCTGACCGGCGGTTTCTCTGCGTTCTCCTATTGGCTTCTGGAGCATTTCCCGGCGCTGGCGACGCTGGGCTGAGGCGGCGCCGAGGCCTTACTCTCGCCGCAAAAAGCGGTTAACATCCGCCCAAGAACGAGGGCAGGATGTGACCGATCAGGCAGGCACAATCGGGTCCGGCGAGGCGGATCGGGATGCGGCGCCACGGGTGCGCCGGCGCCGGGTGTTCTATATCCCCGGTTATGACCCCATCCATCCCCGGCGCTACCGCGAGCTCTATCGCAAGGAGGCCGCCGCACAGGCGGCGATCTCGGGCTATGAGATCGGGCTGAAGCCGAAGACGACCAAGGGGCCCTATGGCTGGCACGTGTCGGCGGTGATCGAGGGGGCGGCGGTCGAGGCCGACGTCGAGGTTCTGGTCTGGTCCGACATCGTGCGCGACAGCATGTCCAACAGCATTCCGGCGACCTATCTGCAACTGGTGCAGACCGCCTGGATCTATCTCGCCAGCGGCGCGCTGGGGCGGCTGATGCGGCTGCGCAAAGGGCCGGTGATCGCCGCGCTCTATCCTGTGGGGATGCTGCTGCTGCAATTGCTGCTGGCGGTGCTGTTGGCCTGGGCCGTGGCCTGGGGCGCGGGCCGCCTGAGCGCCGCCGCCGGGGCGACCGGGGCCGTTGAGACGACGCTGCGCCTGCTGGGATGGGGCCTGGGGATCGGCGCGGGCATCGCGGTCTTGCGATGGGTCAAGGCGCGCGACGGCAGGTTTTATATCTATTACCTGATGCATGATTACGCCTATTCGGCCCGTCATAGGGGCGCCAACCCGCCCGAGCTTGAGGCCCGGCTGCGCGGCTTTGCCGACCGTATCGCCGAGGCCCTGCAAGGTGAGGCCGACGAGGTGCTGGTGGTCGGCCATTCCTCGGGCGCGCATCTGGCGGTGTCGGTTCTGGCCGATCTGATCCGGGCGGGCCGGGTGCCCGCGCGTGGTCCGGCGCTGGGGTTTCTGTCCCTGGGGCAGGTGGTGCCGATGGTGTCCTTCCTCCCCGACGCACAGCGGTTGCGCGGCGATCTGGCCTACCTGTCGCAGCGGGACGAGCTGACCTGGGTCGATGTGTCCGCTCCGGGCGATGGCTGTGCCTTCGCGCTTTGCGATCCGGTGGCGGTGAGCGGGGTGGCGCCGGCGGACAAGCGCTGGCCGCTGGTGGTCTCGGCGGCCTTTACCCAGACGCTGAGCCCGGAGCGGTGGGCGGAGCTGCGCTGGCGCTTCTTCCGGCTGCATTTCCAGTATCTGTGCGCCTTCGACCGGCCGGGGGATTACGATTATTTCCAGATCACCGCCGGTCCCCGGACGCTGGCGGAACGCTATCGCGACCGGGTTCCGTCGAAATCGCGGATCGAAACCCCGGTCTCGAAATTCACCTCGGTGGCGGCATGAGCGTGCCGGCGCCCCCGAAGCCGCCGGCGCGGCCCGACAAGGTCTCGCTCTGGCGGTACCTGCGCCTGTTCAAGAGCGATATCCTCTCGGCCCAGCCGGCGCGACTCTACCGGGCGTGGATGGCCGAGTTCCGGACCCCGTTCTTCCGCTCGTTCCTGCTCAACCAGCCGGAACTGGTGCAGAAGATCCTGAAGGACCGGCCGGACGATTTCCCGAAATCCAGCCGCATCAGCGAGGGGTTGCGGCCGCTGCTGGGCGACTCGGTCTTCCTGACCAACGGGGCGGTTTGGAAGCGGCAGCGGCGCATCATCGACCCGGCGTTCGAGGGCGGGCGGTTGAAAGACACCTTTCCGGCAATGTGGGCGGCGGGCGAGGCCGCGGTGGCGCGGCTGGAGGCGCGGGCCGACGGCACGCCGGTCGAGATCGAGGAGGTGACCAGCCATGTCGCCGCCGACGTCATCTTTCGCACGTTGTTCTCGATCCCCATCGAGCATGAGATCGCGACAGAGGTGTTTCACCGCTTCCGCGCCTATCAGCGGGCGCAGCCGATCCTGAACCTTGCGGCCTTCGTGCCGCTGCCGGGCTGGATGCCGCGGTTCTACCCCAGGGGCACCCGGGCCAATGCCAAGATCATTCGCGGGCTGATCCGGCGGCTGACCGCCGAACGGATGGAGGCGATCGCGGCGGGGACGGCGCCGGACGACCTGGCGACCAAGATCATGACCACCCGCGATCCGGTGACGGGCGCGGCGTTCGATACCGACGAGATGGTCGATCAGGTGGCGATCTTTTTCCTGGCCGGGCACGAGACCAGCGCCTCGGCGCTGGCCTGGACGCTCTATCTGATGGCGCTTTATCCCGACTGGCAGGAGAAGCTGGCCGAGGAGGCGGCGGGCCTGGCGCGGGATTTCGGCGCGGTCTCCAGGCTGCGGCTGAGCCGGGATGTGTTCCGCGAGGCGCTGCGGCTTTATCCGCCGGTGCCGATGATGGTGCGCGAGGCCACCTGCCCGGAGCGGTTCCGCGACCGCGCGGTGCCGAAAGGATCGCAACTGGTGCTGAGCCCCTGGCACCTGCACCGGCACACGCGGCTGTGGGAGAACCCCGACGGGTTTGATCCGACCCGCTGGCAGACCGAGAACGGCAAACAGTGCCAAAGGGAGGCATATATTCCGTTTTCCGCCGGGCCCCGGGTGTGCACCGGGGCGGGGTTTGCCATGGTCGAGGCGCCGCTGCTCTTGTCGATGCTGCTGCGCCACTTCCGGGTGGCGCGGGTTGAAGGGCGGGACCCGGTGCCGGTGGCGCATCTGACGGTGCGGGCGAAAGAGGGGATCTGGCTACGCTTCACGCCGCGGTAGGCGGAAACTCTTTAAAAGAGTTTCCGGGCACGTTTTTTGAAAACTTGCTGTGTTGTTACACTAAGAGGCGGATCGGTTCGTTGTTGCAGAAGACGACGATTTGCGCGCCGTTGCGCACCGCATGATATCCGCGCCGGCGGACTTCGTCGCAGAATTGCTCCAGGCCCACGTTCAGTTCGACATCCCGCAGCTTGCGGCGCACGACACCGCCCTGGCGGGCGGATTTCGCTTCGAACACCTGCTGCATCCGCAGATCGGGCGGAAGGGTGCGGAGTGTCCGGGTCATGCCCCCAGCATGGCGCCGTTTGGTTACCGCGCCCTTAACCGGCGCAGCACATAGAGGCGGATCGCCGAGGCCAGCCCGCATTCGGTGCCGCGCGCTTCGTCGATCTCGGCGGCCAGGTCGTTGATGGCGCGGCCGTCTTCGGCGGCGATCTCGCGGAAGGCTTGCCAGAACTCATCCTCCAGCGAGACAGAGGTGCGATGGCCCTTGAGGGTCAGGGAATGTTTGCGGGGGCGGTTCATTCGTCGCGCTCGTGGCGGTCCAGGTCGCGGCGCGCCTTTTCCGCCCGGGCGCGGTCCAGATCCTTCTCGGCCTTGCTGCGGCCGAATTTCACCGCGTTCTGGTCGGCGCGGGCCTTTTGGTCGGCCCGCGCCTTGTTCTTGCGATACCGGTTCAGGTTGACCGGCTTGCCCATCAGTCTTTCGGGCCGATCATCTGTTCGGGGCGGACCACCTTGTCGAAGGTCTCCTCGTCGACGAACCCAAGCGCGATCGCCTCCTCCTTCAGGGTGGTGCCGTTCTTATGCGCGGTCTTGGCGACCTTGGTGGCGTTGTCGTAACCGATGGTCGGCGCCAGCGCGGTGACCAGCATCAGGCTTTCGGTCATCAGCTTTTCGATGCGCGGCTCATTGGCCTTGATGCCGTTCAGCATCCGCTCGGTGAAGCTGTCGGCGACATCGCCCAGAAGCTGGATCGACTGCAGCAGGTTATAGGCCATCATCGGGTTGTAGACGTTGAGCTCGAAATGCCCCTGGCTGCCGGCGAACTTGATCGCCGCGTCGTTGCCCATCACATGGGCGGCGACCTGCGTCATCGCCTCGGCCTGGGTCGGGTTCACCTTGCCCGGCATGATCGATGAGCCGGGCTCGTTGGCGGGCAAGGCTATCTCGCCAATGCCGCAGCGTGGCCCGCTGCCGAGCCAGCGCACATCGTTTGCAATTTTCATGCATGAGCAGGCCACGGTCTTCAGGGCGCCGCTCACCATCACCAGCGCGTCATGGGCGGCCAGCGCCTCGAATTTGTTTGGCGCCGAGGTAAACGCGAGTCCCGTCAGTGCGGCGATTCTCGCGGCCACGGCCTCGGCATATCCCTTTTTGGTGTTCAGGCCCGTGCCCACCGCGGTGCCGCCGATGGCGAGTTCCGCAGCCTTGCCAATGGTCTGGCGCACGCGCTCGGCGCCGTTTCCGACCTGGGTGGCGTAACCGGAGAACTCCTGGCCGAGCGTCAACGGTGTCGCGTCCATCAGGTGCGTGCGCCCGATCTTGATGATGTCTTCAAACGCGGTCGCTTTCGCGGCGAGTGCCTGCTCCAATGCCTCGAGCGCGGGCAACAGCCGGTGCTCCAGCCGCTCGACCGTGGCGATGCTCATGGCCGCGGGGAAGGTGTCGTTTGACGACTGCGACATGTTGACGTGGTCATTGGGGTGAACGGGCGTCTTGCTGCCGAGTTCGCCGCCGAGCAACTCGATAGCGCGGTTGGCGATGACCTCGTTGGCGTTCATGTTGGTCTGGGTGCCGCTGCCCGTCTGCCAGACCACCAGCGGGAAATGCTCGTCGAGTGTGCCTTCAATAACCTCATCCGCCGCCTGGCAGATGGCCTGGCACAACTCGTCCGGCAGCAACCCCAGGTCCGCGTTGGTCATGGCGGCCGCCTTCTTGAGAATGCCGAAGGCGCGGATGAGTTCGCGCGGCATGGTCTCGCCGCCAATCCGGAAATTCACCAGCGACCGCGCGGTCTGGCAGCCGTAATAGCGGTCGGCCGGCACCTTCATCTCCCCCATCGTGTCGCGTTCGATACGGTATTCCATGTGCTTTCTCCTGGCGAAGCATGTTCCGTCTACAGGTAGCCCAGGGCGCGCAGCGTTTCCATGGCGCCCTGGGAGGGTTCGGCGTTCGGTTGCTTGTCCGAGAAGGCCTCCGCCCAGCGCGCGAGGAACTCGAGCAAGAACGCGCGGAACGCGGCCACGCGGTCCGGCAGTTCTTCGGCCATATCCTGCATTTCCCCGGCGTCTTTCGCAAGGTTGAAGAACTCCTCCTCATACTCCGGCTCCCCTGCCTCCGCAACGTCCTTTCTCGCGCGGGTGAGGGCGCGCACCCATTCTTTGTTCGAGCGGATGTACTTCTCCTGCTCCGTGCGCACGGCCCGCAGCACCCATTCGTTCAGCACCCCGGTCTCGTTCGAGAGGTCTTCGTCCCAGTTCAACTGCTCCGAAACGATGTGTTCCCTGTCATATGCGCCGGGGAAGCGCGCGGCGTCCACAAGCGGCAACAGGCTTGTCGCGGCCACGTCCTCATCGGGCGTGAGGCGCATCAATTCCGTCAGGGTACCGAAGATGTCGAGCGAGCTGACCTGCCTGCTCACCCGGCCGGCCGGCGCGTCCTCGCCGGGCAGACGCACCATGAGAACCACCCGGATGGTCTCATCGTACACGTTCTGCGTGTGCCCGTGGTCGCCGTGCTCCCAGAAGGCTTCACCATGGTCGGAGAACAGGAGGATGACCGTGTTCTCTGGCAGTCCCATCTTCTCGATGCGTGCCAGGAAATCACCGAGAACGGCATCGGTGTAGGCGATGCCGCCGTCGTAGGAATCCAGCATGTGCTGCCGCTCCGCTTCGCTCTCCACCCACATGGTGCCGTCCACCTTCATGTCGCGGCGTTCCGGCGGGGCAAACATGGTCTGCCAGGGCATGGGCGCATTGTAGGGCACGTGAATCTCATAGGTGTGCAGAAAGAAGAAGAAGGGCGCGTCTTTGTGGCGTTCGAGCCAGCCGGCGCCACGCTCGAACGTGTATTCGGCAAGCCCATTGCCCATGGGCCGGCCCGGCGGCCCGTCGAAATAGCTGTCGAAACCCTGGTGAAAGCCATTCCCACCGGCGATGGCAAGGCCCTCCGTGACGGCAGCCGTGCGGTATCCGGCCTGGCGCGCCAGCTCGGCCAGGGTCGTCCAGTCTTCGCTGAGGTCGAAACCGCGCGAAAGGGTGCCGGCCTTGTGCGTGGCAGGCCACAGCCCCGTGAAAATGGACGCGTGGCTGGGCGTGGTCCACGCGGCGGCGGAGATGGCCTCTTCAAAGAGCACACACCGCTTTGCGTACTCGTCGAGCTTCGGACTGGTGTTGCGCGCGTAGCCGTAGCAGCCGAGATGGTCGG
>NPIG01001567.1_pt1 | contig 11322 bp, 7 predicted proteins | sample 8637441 | NCBI WGS metagenome assembly NPIG01 (sample SAMN07420675, study PRJNA396082) | bioreactor metagenome | isolation source: sample BR6 brine-fed electro-methanogenic bioreactor BR | place: Japan: Kochi | collected 2016-06-14
CGTCACAGTCCCAGTCGTCGCAATCGACAAAGGAGTCGCCGTCGTTGTCCAGTCCGTCGTCGCAGATTTCCTGTGCAGACACACTTCCTGCCAGCACCAGCAAAAGAACCAGCACACCGCGCATGGAATGACCCTCCATCGTGTACACCGCACCCCACCAGCGGTAACAGCCCGTCACATTAGACCCCGGTCCTGCCCTAAGTATAACACACTTGGGGGTTTCCATATTTCGCCGGTACGGCCTTCGCTACTTGCGGTACGGCGTGGCGAAGGCATACCGCCCGGGCTGCGCCTCAATGACAAGGCAGCCGTTCGATTCCTCCAGGCGGGTGAGCCCTTCCGTTTCACTCAGGAGATTTCCCGACACCGCCACTTCGCCTGCGTCGCTCGTGGGCAGGTGAAGGGTGGCGCCGCTGTTCGGCGGGATGGTGACATCCCACTCGAAGCGGCCTTCCTCGACGCGCCACGCGCTTTCGACCCGTCCGCGCACCGTGTCCTGGTGGGCCTTCACCCACGTAACATCGCCAACGGGTACCGGCTTAAGGGTGAAGTGGCTGAACCCGGGATGCTCGGACTCAGGTCGAATCCCGGCAAGCCCGCGGTAAAACCACATGCCGACGCCGTTATAGCAATTGTGGATGTGGGACCGGTCCGCGTCCCAGTGTTCCCAGGTGGTGGTGGCGCCGTTCTCGAGCATGTATCCCCAGCCCGGAAAGGTCTTCTTGTTGACGTATGAGAAGACGAGGTCGTTGCGGTCGGACTCCAGCAGTTGTTCGGTGAGCAACGGCACGCCCACGAGGCCGACATCGAGATGTCCGCCGTGCTCCACCAGAATCTTGTCCTCGAGCTGTTTGGCGACTTCCGCCGCCAGTTCCCCGGGCACGACACCCGCCAGCAGCGGGTACGCCAGGTCGAGCTGCGTGTCGTCGGCATAGGTGCGGCGTGCGTCGTCCCAGAACGCCTCCTGTATGCGCCGGCGGGTCGCGTCGGCCTTTGCGGCGTAGCGCTTCGCGTCCCCGTCCTTCCCCAGCACCGCGGCGATGCGCGCCATCCAGTCATGGCATTGGACCACGAAGCAATTGTTGACCAGGTGCACTGAGCGCTCGGCCTCCTTTTCATTTCGGCCGGGCCGCGCCCAGTCGCCGAGGTACCAGTTCCGGTAGTCCTCATCCGGCCAGCGCTGGAGCAGGCCGTCCTTGCTGTTGTCCTCCACATAGCCGTCCAGCCAGCGCTGCATGTGCGGATAGTTGACTTCAAGGATGCGTGCGTCGCCGTATTGCACGTACATTTCGTGGGACGCCGCGATGATGAACCCGCACCAGTACGGGCCGCCGCCCGCGGACCAGGGGTTGGGCGCGGTGTGCGGCATGCCGCCGTCGGGCCGCTGGCAGTCACGCCAGTGCGCGAGCCACGCCGTGTAGAGCGGGCCCATGCCGAACATGGTCAGCGCCGTCGGGGTGCTCGCCTGGCCGTCGCCGCCGTAGCCGAGCCGCTCGATGTGCGGGCAATCCACGAGGTAGCCGCCGAGGCTCAGGCAGCGCAGCGTGTAGAAGAGCATGTCGTGGATGTCCGTCAGCAGTTGATTCGAGCAAGCGAAGGATGACGCCAGCGGGAAGTCCGTGTGCACAAGGTGCGCCTTCATCGTGCCGGGGGCGGGCTTCTCGTCCACTCCCCAGAGGAACACGTACCGGAACGAGTGATAGTTGAACCGGTTGCGGAAGTTGATGACGCCGTCTTCAGAGGCCATCAGGATATCGCGCTGATTGAAGCTCTTGAGTTCGTCGCCTTCTATGCGGTCTGCGTATTCGAGGCGCAGGCGCTGGCCCGGTTCCAGGCCCTCCAGCCTGATGTCGAAATGGCCGCTGGTGTTCTTGCCGAAATCGGCAAGCCAGCCCTTCTTGCGGAAGCGCTGTATCGAAACGGGTTCCAGGGTCTCCCGGCTGCGGTTTGGCTCGGCCCAGTGCGCCGACACCGTGTGCGCCGGCACATCGACACACATGGCCACCGGCCACGCGCTGGCGTCGAATGCCGCCGTGTTCCAGCCGGGTTTGCACTTGCGCGCGTCAAACTGCTCGCCGCCGTACTGGCCTGACCACCACTTGCCTTCCCGGCTGTAACTGCTCGGGTGGGCCTTCCAGGTTCCGTCGGTGACCGTGATCACGGTCTCGCCCGCAACCTGCGTCTAAAGTTGCGCGCGCACGAGCGGGCCTTTGTGCACCACGCCCGGCAGGCCGTCGGCATACCAGCCCGCGCCCATCCAGAAGGCAATGCAGTTCTCGCCCGCTTGCAGATAATCCGCCACATCATGCGCGACATACCACGAGCGCTTGTTGAACTGTGACACCGCCGGCATGAAGAAGTGGTCGTCCACCTTCTTGCCGTTGATGTAGAGTTCATAGTAGCCGAGCGGGTTGACGTACATCAGCGCGCGGTCCGGTTTCGCATCGAGCGTGACGGTCTTGCGCAGCCAGGGAAACTCGGGGTCACCCTTCGCCGGGTCGAACCCGATATACACGCCTTGCCAATCGCTGGTGTCGAGCAGGCCCATGCGCCACTGCGCCGGGGCGCTCCAGTCCGACGACAGGCCGTCCTGGTCCCAAACGCGGACCTTCCAGTGGCATGCCTGCCGCGCCTGCAGCGGCGCACCCGCGTAAGCGACCAGCACGCACTCACCCGAGTCGACCTTGCCGCTGTCCCACAGGTCGCCCTCGTCCGCGGCCAGTTTTTTCTGCGAAGAGGCGACCAGCACCCGGTACGCGGTCTGCCGTGCGCCGACAGCTTCCGACGCGACGTTCCAACTCAGCCGCGGCGGCTGCGCATCGACGCACATTGGATTCTCCAGGTACTCGCAACGCAACTCACGCACGGTCACCGTCTGCTCTCCCGCACCATACGCCATAGTTACCGGGTGCATGCTCAATCCCAGAGCCAGCAAAACAACCCATGATGCCCGCATGTTTCTCCCTTTCGTCCGGCAGCGCGCGCACGGCGCCCGCAAGAATGCCCGAAGGCAGGGCACACGCCCGCCCCACATTCGGAATCGCGTTTTCGTGTGGTTAAAGAGGTTCCCGCAATAACACCTGTTGCCGCGGTGGAAAGTCAAGAAAGGGGGCGCCGCTATTGTGACCGCCTCCACTCACAGCATGCTCCCAGTTTGCCGTAAACCGGCCAGCATCTCCAGCGCCGCTGAAGCCGGTTGATGACTAGCGCATATATACCGGTTATCCGCATGAAGACGGAAAACACGCTTTATGCTTTCTCCAGCCCGCGCAGGACGGCCAGCAGGAAGTCGCGGTTGTCGGCGGTGAGGTAGCGCATCTCGCCGCCCATGCGGTTAAAGGACTTGTTGTAGCGCAGGTAGTAGTCGGGGTTGTTCATGGGCGGTTCGCCGTGGCGCCAGTCCCAGTGGGATTCCTGCAAGTCCACCACCACGATGAAGTGGTTGTCGATGTGCGCGCCCTGTTGCAGGTGCAGGTTCTGCGACATGCTCAGCGATTTCTCGAAGATCATGGGGGACATCACCGCCGAGCCGACGCTCAGGTACGCGCCGCCGTCGAGGTTGTTGACCTGCTCCGCGTAGGCGAGGAAGTCGCGCTGCGCCGCGCGCCCGATGGCGGCGCAGTGGTTCATCGGGTGGTTGTAGATGATATCGTGCCCAATCATGGGGTGCGCGGTGAAGGGGACGCCGAGCCGGCAGGCGGCGGCCTGGAGGCCGAAGCGTTTGTAGGGGTGCTTGACCTCAAGCCAGCCGGGCTTCAAAGCGAAGGTGCGCACGCGGTCGAGCAAATCGGCGGCCGCGGCGGCCTGGGCCGGATTCTTCGCGGCCGCCTCGCGGATTTCCGCCATCAGCGCGTCTTCCGAGGGAATATCGAGGCCTTCCGCTTCGACCATCGCGCCCACGGACTCGCCGTAGCCCAGCCCGCGATACGCCCCAACGACGATGGCGAGGTTGAGGTAGAAACCCGTTTCCTCCCAGACACCGAATTCGCCGCGCTCCACGTTGGTGCGCACGTCCTCGCTCGAGTGCCCCTGGTAGGCGAATTCCCAGTCGTGGATGATGCCGGCGCCGTTGGTGGCCAGGTGCGTGACCCAGCCGTCCTCGATCAGCTTGATGAAGACCGGCGCGAGGCCGTTCTTGATGCTGTGCGCGCCGAAGGCGACCATGCGGGAACGCCCGGCGTCGCGGGCGCGCTTGATGCGATCGACGGTCTCGGCGATGATGGCCTGCCCGCGTTCGTCGAACGGCCGCGGTTCCGCGTTCGCCGGCACATGGTCCTGCTCGATATGGACCTTGTCCTTGCGCGCGCTCAGCGGCTTTATCTTGAGTTGATGACGGTCCAGTTCCGGAAATGGCATGCCTAATCTCTCCTGATGGCCGTAATCTGGGAAGGTCTGCGTAATCTGTGGAGTGTCTACTCGCTGCCTGGCGTAGTCGACATATTGCCGAGCACCCGGAGGCACAGGTTCAGGTCGTCGGTGAGGATGTAATCAACACCGGCTTGGGCCAGTGCGCGGATGGGCGCTTCGGTGCTGGCGCCAAACCAGTTCACGGTAACGCCTTCGGCGTGCAGCCGGCCCACGTCCTCCTTCAGGCCGTTCATGCCATGGCCATGGTGGAGTTGGATAAACTGCGCCTTGTTCTCCAGCGTGCTGGCGATGTACGCGTTGCGGTCGCCGCCCTGGCGGCTCATGTTGCAGACCTTGATTTCGGGTACTTCGGCGCGCGCCTCCGCCGCCTGTTCGATGCTGCACGCCAGGAAGCAGTGGTCCAGCCGGCCCATTTCCTTGATGATGCGCGCGGTCTTGGCGGCCAGTTGCTGGCCACTCTTAAGATGTACGTTGCACAGAATGCTTCTCGGAATGACTTCCAGCGTTTCGCGCAAGGTGGGCACCTGGGCGCCGGCGAACTCGGGGTCAAACCAGGTACCGGCGTCGAGCGCGCGGATTGCCTCAAAATCGAGATCCTGCACCTTGCCGGTACCATTCGTCGTGCGGTCGACGGTGCTGTCGTGCATGATGACGAGTTTTCCGTCACGGGTCACGGCCACGTCGAACTCAATCATGGACGCACCCTTGCGCACGGCGGATTCAAAGGCGGGCACCGTGTTCTCCGGCGCCGCGGCCACATCGCCGCGGTGCGCGCACGCCCGGGTCTCCGACGCGGCCGCGCAACAGAGCGTTGCCATGGCTACCGCGAACTGGGCCACGATGCGAAGGGTCATGCTGCAAATCCTCCCGTGTCTACTTCAGTAGCTGCTTGACAATCTCGGGGGTGCTGGCGATGGCCTCGGGCAGCTTGGACACATCCTTGCCGCCGGCCTGCGCCATATCGGCGCGGCCGCCGCCGCCGCCACCCACAATGGGCGCCACCTGTCGGACGATGTCGCCGGCCTTGATGCGGCCGGTGAGGTCGTCCGTCACCCCCACGCAGAGCGCCACCTTGTCCTCCTCCGCGGCGCCCAGCACGATGACACCCGACCCGATGCGGTTCTTCAGGTCGTCGAGCACGACGCGCAGGCTCTTGGCGTCCTGGCCGGGAATCTCCGCGGCCAGCAGCTTGACGCCGTCCACTTCCTGCGCCTGGCTGAGGTAATCGACCGAGCCGCCGGTGGCCGCGGCCTGCTTCCAGCGTTCCACCTCGCGCGCCAGCCGGCGATTCTCTTCAAGCAGCGCGCGGACGCGGTCGGCGAGGTCATCGGCCTTGGCACTGAGCATTTGCGCCGTGCCGTGCAGCAGCCGCTCATGATGCTGCACGGTCTCAACACAGGGCGCGCCGCAGACTGCCTCGATGCGCCGCACGCCCGAGGACAGGGCGGACTCGCTGAGCACCTTGCAGAAGCCAATCACGCCGGTGCGCGGAACGTGGCACCCGCCGCAAAGCTCGTAGCTGACGCCGCCCACCCGCACGGTGCGCACGTCTTCCGCGTACTTCTCGCCGAAGAGCGCCATGGCGCCTCCGGCGCGCGCCTGGTCAAGCGATTCCTGCGCAAAAGACACCGCGATATCCTCGCGGATGTATTCATTTACCAAGCGTTCGACATCTTCCAGGCGCTCGCGCTCGATGCCCTCGAAGTGCGTGAAGTCGAAGCGCAGCCGGTCCGGCCCGACCCAGGAGCCGGCCTGGTGCACGTGGTCGCCGAGCACATTCTGGAGCGCCGCCTGCAACAGGTGCGTGGCCGTGTGGTGATTTTCAGTGTTGCGGCGCTTGTGGGGGTCGATGCGCGCGGTCACTTTGTCGCCCTTGCGCAACTCGCCGCCGTTCACCTTCACCAGGTGGGCCACCAGCTTTCCGGCACGGTATTCCGTGCCGGTGACGAAGGCATTGCCGGCCGGTGAGTCAATGGCGCCCGTGTCGCCAATCTGGCCGCCGCTTTCCGCGTAGAAGGGGGTCTGTTCGAGCATGACCTCGCCCTCCTCGCCTTCACGAAGCGTTTCGACGGCTTTCCCGTCACGGACTATCGCCGTGACCGCCGTCTCGGTTTCGTCCGCGTCGTAACCGATGAATTTCGTGTCGCCGAGTTCCTCGTGCAGGGTGCGGAATACCGGGCTGAGTTCCTGTTGTCCGCTGCCGGCCCACGCGCCGCGCGCCTGTTCGCGCTGTCGCGTCATGGCCGCCTCAAAGCCGTCGCGGTCGATGGTGTGGCCGCGGTCTTCGGCGATATCGGTGGCCAAGTCGAGCGGAAACCCAAAGGTGTCGTGCAGTTTGAAGAGTTCCTCGCCCGGCACGACCGAGGCCCCGTCTTTGGCCATCTGCTCGAAAACCTTGTCCAGGCGGTCCATGCCCTTGGCGAGGGTGCTGGCGAAGCGGTCTTCCTCGGTGTGAATGATCTTCTCAATCTGCACGCGGCCCTCGACGAGTTCAGGGTAATGGTGGCCCATGAGGTCGATGACCGTGTGGCAGACCTGGTGCAGAAACGGCTTTTCGAAGCCGAGCTCGCGGCCAAAGCGCGCGGCGCGCCGCAGCAGTCGCCGTTCCACGTAACCCCGTCCCTCGTTGGCCGGCAAAATGCCGTCCGCAATCATGAAAGAGAGCGCGCGGATGTGGTCCGCAATGACCCGGAACGGGGTCGGGTTGTCGGCGTACTTCACCTTGGTGAGCCCCTGCGTGGCCTCGATGATGGGGAAGATGCCGTCGGTGTCGAACACCGTTTCCTTGTTTTGAAGCAGCGCCGCGAGACGCTCGAGGCCCATGCCCGTGTCGATGCCCCGGTTCTTCAGTTGCGGGCGCGACCCGTCCGGTTGCTGGTCGAACTGCGGGAAGACCAGGTTCCAGAATTCGAGATAGCGCTCCATGGGGTCGTTTTCGAGCGTCGCATGGGGGTCGATATGCTCGCCCTTGTCGTAAAGCAATTCCGAGCACGGGCCGCAGGCGCCGGTGTCGCCGGCGGGGCCCCAGAAGTTGTCCTTCTCGCCCAGCCGCACAATGCGCTCCGGCGGTACTCCAATCTCTTTCTCCCAAATCTCCGCGGCCTCGTCGTCGTCGCGGTAGACGGACACGACAATGGACGCCGGCGGCAGGCCGAGCACATCCGTGGAGTACTCCCACGCCCAGGCGATGGCTTCACGCTTGAAGTAGTCACCGAAGCTGAAATTGCCCAGCATCTCGAAAAACGTCAGATGGCGCGAGGTCTTGCCCACCTCGTCGAGGTCGTTCGCTTTGCCGCCCGCCCGCAGGCACTTCTGCGAGGTTGTGGCGCGCCGGTAGGGCACCGGGACCTCGCCGGTGTAGAACGGCTTGAACTGCACCATGCCCGCGCTGGTGAAGAGCAGGGTGGGGTCGTTGCGCGGCACAAGCGCGTCGCTCCGCTCGACCACATGCCCCCNNCGAGAAGAAATCAAGGTAACTGGCTCGTATTTCGTCGCTTTTCACCGGTACATCTCCGAAGCTGCGGGGCGGCGCCCGCAAGTCCTGTCAACAGCTGACCGCCACACCTGCCGTAGGGGAAAAAGAAAGGTTTGAAACAGGATCTACTCTAGCAAAATTGTGCATAGCGATGCACGTGCCGTCACCTGGAATCGGCCGGAGAGAAAGCAGCGCGGCGGGATGCCTCCAACACCAAAGACCCCATTCGGCACATGGGCGGGTATGCGGAAGAGTGAAAAGACTATGCGTCTTGGACCCTCTTCCGTGGATGCGGTGCGAGAAGCCCGGTCGCGGCCGGGCAGAACGGGCGAGCATCGAAGGCTGCCTGGCAACGCCAACCGTTCCCGGGAAACCGGTTGCTCACGCGCGCAGCCGGCGCGCCAGCAGGAAGGCCAGTTCAAGGGCCTGGTTGCCGTTGAGCCGGGGGTCACAGGCGCTCTCATAACGCCGGGACAGCGCGTTTTCGTCGATGCCGTCCGCCCCGCCAATGCACTCCGTCACCGGTTCCCCGGTCAACTCGAAATGCACCCCGCCCAGGCCCGTGCCCGCCTGCTCGTGAATGGCGAAAGTCTGCTCGAGTTCCGACAGAATCGCCTCCATGGCGCGCGTCTTGTGGCCGTCAGGCGTGCGCTGCAGATTTCCGTGCATCGGGTCGCAACTCCACAGCACGGGGTGGCCGCACGCGTTGACCGCCTCAATGAGCGGCGGCAGCCCTCTGGACACGTCTTGCGCGCCATACCGGGAGATGAGTGTCACGCGGCCGAGTTCCATGCGCGGGTCGAGCGCGTCAAGAATGGCGCACAGCGGTTGCGGTTCGGTGCCGGGGCCGACTTTGATCCCGATGGGGTTGCGGATGCCGCGCAGGTACTCCACATGCGCGCTGCCGGGTTGGGCGGTGCGGTAGCCCAGCCACAGGAAGTGAGCGCCGAGGTTGTAGGCCCCTTCACCGCCGGAATCCCGCACCATTCCCTCCTCGTAGGGCAGCAGCAGCGCCTCATGGGAGGNNGTATAGAATTCCACCCGCCGCAGCGTTTCCGCGTGTTCCGACGCGCCGATGGTTTCCATGAACGTGATGGCATCGACAATGCTCTCGACGGTCTCGCGGTATGCCCTGCTGTGCGGACTTTGCTCGAGGAAGCCCAGGTCCCAGCGTTCGGGGTGGTGCAGGTCGGCGAAACCGCCCTCGATGAGCGCCCGGATGTAGTTCAGGCTCGCCGCCGCGTGGTGGTAACCGTCGAGCATGCGCTCCGGCCGCGCCTCGCGCGCGGCAGCAGTGAACGCGTGCTCGTTGACCAGGTCGCCGCGATAGCTCGGCAGGCGCGCTCCGTCGCGTTCCTCGAAGTCGTCGCTGCGCGGTTTGGCGTACTGCCCGGCGAGCCGACCAATGCGCACCACGGGCCGCCGCGTCGCATAGGTGAGCACCATGCTCATCTGCAGCAGCACCTGGAGCTTGGCGGTGAGTGCCGGGCCGGTGCACTCGGAAAACATTTCAGCGCAATCGCCGCCGTGCAGCACGAAGCGTTTGCCCTCGGCGGCCTGGGCCAGCGCGTCGCGCAGCCGGTCCACTTCCCCTTTCGAAACCAGCGGCGGCTTGTTGCGCAGCGTCTCGACGCAGCGCATCGCGGCCGCCGGATCGGCGTAGGCAGGCTGCTGCAGGGCGCTGCAGCCGCGCCAGGAATCCGGCCGCCACGGGTCTATGCCATCATGCTTGAGGTTGGTCATTTCGCTTTCATTCCGGCCGGCATGCGGCGCACGTCTTTCAACCATAGAGAAGGGGGAAGCAATGATAGCACATCAACGCGGGCGAAGCGCCTACTTCGCGATTTTGGAGGCGACCACCACTTTGAGGTGTTCCACGGCGGTGAAATCGGGCCGGAGATTGAGCACGCGCTCGCAGTCGGCCAGGGCCTTGGCGAAATCCTGCAGGTCGAAGTAGGTCAAGGCGCGGATGTAGTAGCCGTCGGCTTGCGTGCCGTCGATGGCCAGCGACCGGTCCAGGTCGGACAGGGCGCGGTCGTATTGATGCAGAATCCGGTGACAGAGCGCGCGATTGTTGCACGCGTTGAAATTCTCGGGGTTGTACCGCAACGCGCGCGTGAAGTCTTCGATGGACTTGCGGTACTCCGACAGCGCGAAATAGGACATGCCCCGGTGATTGTAGATGACTGAGCGCACTTCTCGCTCCACGTTCATCTGGAGCAGCCGCGAATAGATGTCGATAGCCTTCATATACTGGCTGTTGCTGTGCGCGGTGAGCGCCTCGAAGATCAACCGGTCGACCACGCTGCCGTGCTGGCGGATCAGCCCCGCAGCGGGCGGTGCGGCCGTCGTCTCCACCCCGTCGGGACCGGCTTCGGCGGCCAGGCTCGAGCGGCGCCGGTGCTCTCGTTCTTCCACCTCTTTCTGGTAGTCGCGAATCTCCTGAAAAATCAGGTCCGACAGCGTCAGCGTCGCGCTCAGGGAGGCGAGCTTGCGCTTGACGGGCCCTTTCAGCAGGGAGTCGTGGGCTTTGTACACCAGCTCGTGTTCCACCTCGGCCCAGGCATCCTGCAATATGGTGCGCAATTGCACCTCGGCAACGGGGCGGGAGTGCGGCACGCCGTTTGGCCTCAGTTCGTTCGCGAGGTCGATGAGCAGATGGATGGAGTCGTAGCCGAACTCTCGAAAGGAATGCTGCGCGCCCTTGTGCTCGGTTTCCACGATGGTGAACCCTTCGCGAATGGCGTGCTCCACCTCTTCCAGGTCGGAGAGGAACGGGCAGATGATGCGCAGGCCGATGAGGTCAGTCAACTCGCACTGGCCCTTCGCGCCCGCCTTCTTCCGCGCCCGCAACAGCTTGTCGAAATAGCTGTTGAACGACTTGACCCGGTACCGGATGGTGGCATTGATTCCGCGCTGGGCAATGGCCCGGTGCAGTTGGCTGGACACATTACGCGCCGCGGCGTCATATTGCTCGATAAGCTCCGCGTACTTCCGTTCCAACTTGGCACGGGAGGGCATATGGCCGTCTTTTTCGTATCTGCGGTGCGCCACGGTACTGTGTCTCCAAGCCTAAGTCCGCCCGGCGTAACGCGCAATGCCCTGCCAGAATTCCAACCGCGGTGGGCGCCGGTTAGACAAAGTGACATCGGCATGCGAAGTGACGAAGGATAGTCCACAAGCGTTTTCTGGCGCATTCTCAGGTTGCGTGGCCTCACGGCACAGGTTGCGTTGCTTTCCGTACATTGCCCTTGTGCGCTTGTGAAGTATCCGGGTTGCTACTGGGGAAATAGGCCCATGCAGGGGCCTGTTCCCGATAACAGGAGCTTTATTGTAGCACGGTATCTCATTTGATAAGATCAGGTTTTCGCCAAGAGCGCTCATGATGCCATTCCGCGGCGCTCCCACCCAATACAGGTAGGCTATGGATGACGTATTGACAATCGCCGGGCGCCGGTTCCGGTCGCGCCTGATGATCG
>NPIG01000670.1_pt5 | contig 11302 bp, 8 predicted proteins | sample 8637441 | NCBI WGS metagenome assembly NPIG01 (sample SAMN07420675, study PRJNA396082) | bioreactor metagenome | isolation source: sample BR6 brine-fed electro-methanogenic bioreactor BR | place: Japan: Kochi | collected 2016-06-14
GGTGCGTGCATCAAGAAGGAGATCATACTTTTGAGGTCAGGGCGAAAGATGACAAAGGACTTTCTTCTGAACCGATAATCTGGACTTTCACTTTTCTCTTATTTGAACCCAATTTGGGAGACTTCGCCTTTGTCAGTGGGGGTTCTTTAACCATGGGAGATACCTGGGGAGACGGCCTTAACATGGAGAAACCAACCCATCAGGTCGAACTCACGTACGATTTCTTTGTGGGGAAGTATCCGGTTACTTTCAACGAGTACAACGAGTTCTGCGTAGATAAGGGAGCCGTAATCCCCTCCGATGAAGGCTGGGGAATGGGCAGTAGGCCTGTAATCAATGTTCCATGGAGGATGGCAATAGAATACTGCAACTGGTTGAGTGAAAAGGATGGTCTGCCGCCTGCCTATATTAGACGTTATGAAGTCAATGAAGGTCAGTTGCTCGATTCGGAGGGAAAGCTAACTACGGACATTACAGAAGTACTGGGATACAGATTGTTGACGGAAGCCGAGTGGGAATATGTCGCACGGGGAGGCAAACATAACTCCGAATACAAGTGGTCTGGAAGCGATGACCCTTCACTAGTAGCCTGGTACGATTACAACTCCAACGAGAAGACCCAACCGGTCGGCAGGCTTGAACCAAACGCTCTCGGCATTTATGACATGAGTGGTAACGTGCTTGAGTGGTGCACCGACTTCTACTCTGAATATACGGCTTCTCAAAAAACAAACCCGTACGTTTCAAGCGGAACTCACCGGATCTGTCGAGGCGGTTGCTGGATTTTTCCTGAGAAAAACATCCGAGTTTCTTATCGTTACCCTGTAATTCCCATTGATTTCGGAAGCATAGCCGGGTTCAGAATCGTTAGAATTGCTCAGTAGCAATACGTATGAACTTGTATAGGAAGATGATAAAGTGATTATAGGCAAAGAGAGATGTATGAGAACAATCTTGTCTCAATTAATTACCAACAGCAGAAAGGGGGTTATTGAGAAATGAGACGATTCTTTATATTGCTGCTGCTTATAGTTATGTTTGCAGTGATACTCGGGGGATGCAAGAAACCCAGGGAAAACCAGCCGCCTGTTCTCCAGAAGATCGATGGATCTGAAGGAGTAATAGATCATTCAGAGAACCTTCTCGAGTGGAGCGCATCGGATCCAGACGGAACTATTGCGAAGTACTACGTAAATGTCGATGAAGCAGGTTGGGATGACTATGGACTTGAAACGGAATACTTCTGGAATGATTACGGAACTGGGGTTCATTCATTTGAAGTGAAGGCCGAAGACAATGAAGGCACATTCTCAAATATCATCTCCTGGAATTTCGTTGCCATTGAAGAGATGATATTGGTTGAAGGCGGAAAGTTCACAATGGGGGATACCTGGGGAGACGGATACGAGAATGAATTACCTCTGCACGAAGTAACTATAGATTACGACTACTACATTGGAAAGTATGAGGTCACCTTTGATGAGTTCGATGCTTTCTGCGACGACTTGGGCAGAGCAAAACCCGGAGATTTCTCCTGGGGCAGAGAAAGGAGACCCGTGATTTCCGTTTCCTGGTATGACGCAATTGACTACTGCAACTGGTTAAGTGACAAAGCTGGAGTGGCGAGAGCGTATGATGAATACGGTAATCTACTTGATCAGGCAGGGGGCATTACAGATGACCCTTCTGAAGCAATTGGGTTTCGCTTGCCCACGGAAGCCGAGTGGGAATACGCCGCAAGAGGTGGAGATTCAGAGTCGTTATTTAAGTACTCAGGAAGCGACGACGTGGACGAAGTCGCTTGGTACAGAGGGAATGCTCACAATGACACTACGGATAACCTCTCAACATGGCCAGTCGGAGAGAAGGAACCCAACGAGTTGGGAATACACGACATGAGCGGCAATGTTTTCGAATGGTGCACTGAACCCTTCCAGGAATACACTGCTGACTCAACTACAAATCCTTACGTTCCAATAGACGGCAGCAAGCACTTCATAATCAGAGGAGGTAGCTTCTTCAATATCGCAAGACTTTTACGGGTTCCTTATCGAGAGGAAGTAAATGGGGAGATTGGAATATATGTTGTTGGTTTCAGGATCGTAAGAACCGACAAGTAAGAAAGAAACCCTAAGCTATCTGTTCTCAAGAAAGGCACCCGTGTTGGCAAATCAGCCAAAAGCGTAGCTCGCTTATACAAAGATATATTAAAATAGCCAGCAGCCAGTTCTTTCTGCTTTGTGAGCATAATCATGAAGAAGGTGTAATCGCTGCCAAAGAACCTTGGGTCATATTGACAATAGGAATTGGCAAGAATTGATGTGAAATCTTTGTCTAATTTTCTATTTCACAAAAGTGCTTCTTAAGAACTTCAGCTCTTGACTAGGCAGACTTGGAATATCTGTTCCCGGATTCACATCTCGTAATTGGCCGAGCGGTATGAACTCAGGAATTTGAAGTAGCTGCAACGGTCACTGATTGCCTTGATCCCGTCTTTCACTTGCTTGTCGGCTACTGTTCCCTGAGTATCTACAAAGAACAGATAGTGCCACATCTCCTTCTTGAAAGGTCTTGATTCTATCTTTGTCAAATTGAGACCGCGGTTCGGCAACTCACCAAGGACATTGAACAAAGCGCCAAGCGAATGTTCTGTGGTGAATATTATTGAGGTCTTGCATTCCCCAGAACATTCCATGGCCTCTCTTCCCATTAAGAAGAACCTAGTTGTATTTGTTTCGAGATCTTTGAAATTTCTCCTCAAGATATTCAGCCCATAGGTCTGGACTGCTAACTCACTGGCTATTGCGGCCGTGAAGGGCATCTCTGAAGTTGCCAGGTCCCTGGCTGCACCGGCAGTATCATAATACTCCTTCGCCTCCTTGCCCTCTTCTTCTATGTGTTCAGAACACTGCGCAAGCGCCTGATGATGAGAGATCACGAATCTTACGTCCTCAATTTTCAGTCCTTCTGGCGCCATCAGGCAATGTTCAATTCTAAGCATGACTTCTGCATGGATGAAGAGCTCGCTTTCTATGAGGGCATCATATGCCGGAATCACGGTGCCAGCCAGCGAGTTTTCCACCGGCAGCATCGCGTAGTCTACCTTCTCTTCGCTTACAAGTTTCAGCATCTCCCAAAACGATCTGAATGGAATAGTGATAGGTAACTCCTCGGACAACTTTCTTATAGCCTGTTCTGAATAAGCTCCGTGTTCGCCCTGAAAAGCGATACTCTTTTTCTTCAAAGAATTCCCCTGTTCATGAGGCAAATTCACTGCCTGAATAGAATTCGGTTATTCATGCGCTAGATTTCCTGATTTGGATCATTCTTCACCGGCTTCTGCAGAACGCTGCGCATCTGGGACAAGTCACACAATTATAGCTATTCAGTTGCGACGCTAGGATGAACTAGCCTGAACAAACTCATCGTAACACCTGACGATAAGAGGCAAATATAACGTTTCTATTGTTTGCCACCATGCATAGACCAAAAGGCAAATTGAAACGAATATCGGAAGTCTTCGGACCTATCTTAACAGCCAGCTTTGCTCTTACTTGAAACTTGTCGGATTCAGGTCAATAGTTCCCAGGATCATAAACAAACAATTCCATCACCGGGCAGTTTCGGTCCATTCTTTGGATTGCCTGTCTGCGTACTACTGCATTGCTCTTGAAAGAAACTCCGATAACCTTTTACCGTACTTATCTATGTTTGCTTTGAACCGATCATCCATTACATACATGTTGCCTAGAGCAGCAAAAGATTCAAGGCTATAGTAATGTCCAAAGCTTTCGTTAAAGACCCTACACATTCTCTCCATTTCTTCTTTTGCAAGGTCTGAATCGGGATCTTCATCCCAATCTCTGCTAGTCCTCAAAAAAGCTCATCTAATATCTTCTCATGTCCTTCCTCTCCCGTTCGCTCTTCGAAGCGATAGAATCGTTACTTTTTTCGACTGTCTCATCACCCCAAAGTTGTCTCGCTTCTTCTTTATATGGGTTGTAAGAGAAATCGAATCCTTTGAACTTTTCTATTTGACTCATCGAATCTTCTCCTTCCATAGTTTTGAGCGTCCTTTCCAGTGAGATGAGCATAGCTTCGATTCTCTCTTTCTCAAGAATCAAGTGTTTCTTCTGAAGCTCGAAGACCTTTGCTCTATCGAACCTTGGGTTGCTGAGAAGCTTCTTGATCCTACCCAGAGAGAAACCGCATTGTTTGAAAAAGAGAATCTGCTGAAGCTTGTCGAGATCGGCTTCTGAATACTCTCTGTATCCATTCTTAACATTACACTGGGACCTCAAAAGCCCAATCTCGTCGAAGTGATGAAGCGCCCTTACAGAAAGACCTGAAAGCTCGGCAGCCTGTTTTGCGTTCAAGAAATCAACTTCCATAATCACAAGGATATACTATTACGATGCTTAATAGTCAAGCCGCTTGATCATTGCATCGATTCTGGATTCCTTGAACGTATAAAAGTGACTCAAGAAGTTTACTATTACTTTTGTGCTGTCCTGATGTAAGTAAAGACTTCACTGTATTTTCACAGAAAGCCTCCGCGTACTGTAACCGTATATGAAAGCCTGTTTGGAAATCAAAGAGATGAGTTTGTTGGGGGATTGTCTTTCTGATCGAGAATAAAAGCAAACCCTTTCTTTCAATGGACAGTCAGACAAATTATAGTTCATATCTTACAAGTATCTTTTGCTGAGGTTTAAGCCCTTTGAACTTACTTACTATTGCAGGTTCAAAACCGGGAACCCAGAATAGCCATCGAAGAGCGGTTACGAGAGGAGATTGAGAAATGGGCATGAAAAAGTCACTGACATTAATATCTATGATTTTGGTTTTTGCTGCCATTATTGGTACAGAATCGACTCCTGTAACAAGCAACTACGAAGAAGCAAGGGAAGTTGCAAGGCAAGCGTATATTTTCGCTTTTCCTATGCTTGAGAACTACAGAACTATGGTTCTCCAGGCAGTTATTCCAAATTCATTCAACAAATTCGAACATCTTCAAGGATTACCTGGACCGGAGTTCAGAGAAATCGTAAGACCGAACAACGATACATTATTCTCGGCGGCATGGCTTGATCTGAGGAATGAACCGGTAATAATCGAGATCCCAAGCATCTGTGAAAGATACTTCTCAGTTCAGTTCATCGATATGTACACACATAACTTTGCATATGCAGGAACCAGAACCACCGGATGCAGGAAATTGACAGTAATGATCAGTGGCCCATCCTCTTTGATTGAGATTCCCAACGAAGTCGATGAAGTGTTCAGTAGCGAAGGAAATTTCGTCTTCTGTATATTAAGGATTTCCGTAAACCCCGAAATGCCAGGAGATATCGACGCTGTTGTGAAGATTCAAAACAACTTCAAGATTGTACCCCTTGGCGCATTTTACGGTAGTCAAACAGTTTCGGCCGTCGAATCGATAGCTTTCCCGGCTTTCAGCCAGGAGAAGGCTGAATCGGCAGGCTTCATTTCCTATTTGAACTTCCTTCTTGGCCAGCTTGAGATACATCCATCTGAAAAGGCTCTTATTGAGCGTTTCGGTCTAATCGGCATAGGCCCAAACCTTTCATTTAATGAGAACGACTTGCAACCAGAGATGATCACCGCTATTGAAAACGGAATTGATGATGCGATGAGTATTATACTCCGGCCGTCTGAGAAGCTGGGAGTCACAAAGAACGGGTGGAATTTGACGAAACGGATATTCGGCAATCGGCGGCAAATGCAGGGAAAATACGAACTTAGGGCGGCAGCAGCATATGTAGGTCTGTATGGGAACGATCTCGAAGAAGCATATTACTCCATAAGCTNNTCGGCTCAAAGCACGATTACAAGATTCATTTTGAAAGCCGTGAAATACCTACCATAGAACCCGGTGGATTCTGGTCTATTACAATGTACGGTGATGATCAGTTCATGGTTCCCAACCCGACAAACAGATATTCCATTGGTGATCGGTCGAGATTGTCATACAACGATGACGGGTCTCTCGACATCTATATCCAGCATGATTCACCAGGCGCTGATCTCGAAAGTAATTGGCTCCCCGCTCCTAATGGACTTTTTTCTTTGTCTTTAAGAATGTATCTGCCTTCACCAAGGGCTCTTGATCCTCTTTACTGTCCTCCAGGAGTGGAGAAAGAAAAATCGCGAGATTAGTCTGGTGTGTCTTAATCCGAACATCCTAATGATATAGAGAATTCGAATCTTCGAACAGGAGGAGAAATGTGGAGACCTGAAATGAAACAGATAACCTGGTTAACACCACGAAATCTACGAAATCATTTTCATTGGAATCCATTTCTTTGAAGATTAATCTTCTTGCAATAAAGTCCACTCAAAGAACTGTAAATCAAATTGGAGAAGGTTTTTGCGATCCTGAAATACAATACTTTCTGACTATGCTATCATTAAACTGTTTAATGGTTTGAGGTGAACTACTTGAATAGAATCGGACTTTGCATAGGCTCAAGCACTATTTCCTGGTATGATGGTCAAACACCCAGGCGACTCCTGCACGAAGGAAATCCACTGAAAGTACTCAAGAGCTTTCTTCNNGGTTGTTGTGACAGGAAAGAAGGGAAGAAAACTGTTGAATCTCCCCCAGATCCCCGAAGTCGAGGCTACTGAATTTGCCTATAAAGAACTGAAAAGCAAGTACGGAGATCATGAGGCGATTGTGAGCGTGGGCGGAGAGAATTTCACCCTGTATAAGCTCAACGATAGGGGAAACATTACTGCCGTCTTTACAGGCAGTAAATGCGCTTCAGGAACAGGCGAGTTCTTTCTCCAGCAACTGAAGCGAATGGATATCGGACTGGATGCCGCAAACGCAGTGGAAACAGACGAGATTTACGAGCTTTCTTCAAGGTGTACCGTGTTCTGCAAGAGCGACTGTACTCATGCTCTCAATAAAGGAACTCCTAAAGAATCGGTTCTCAATGGTCTTGGAAAGGTCATGTCTGACAAGATCGGCGAACTCATGCACAAAGCCGGTGTAAAAAAGATACTTCTAGTCGGTGGAGTAACAAAAAACCGGCTTATGCTGAATCACCTGAAAGAAATCGCAGAAATTACCATACCAGATGAGGCTCTCTTCTTCGAGGCCTTCGGCGCTTATCTACATGCTAATACTCTCGAAGAAATCGAGATAGAGAAAGAGAGTGTCTTCAAGGAAGGAGTAATGACTTTCCCCAAGAACGAATCCCTTTCGAAGTTCGTCAACATGGTCGATTTCAAGGAGATGCCTTTCAAGACAGCTGAAAGTGGCGATTCTTGCATTCTTGGCGTGGACGTTGGCTCAACTACGACCAAGGCGGTGGTTATGAGAGCCAGAGACAATGCCATTCTAGCGAGTTCATATCTCAGGACTATGGGAGATCCAATAAACGCTACCCGCCAGTGCCTTGAAGAGATTCGTAGTTCACTCGATGTTCCTGTGGAGATAATTGGTCTCGGGGTCACCGGTTCCGGAAGGAAGATAGTGGGACTTTACTGCGAGACAAGCGCCGTTTACAATGAGATTATGGCTCACGCTAGGGCTGCCTCGTTTTTCGATAGAGAAGTCGACACTATATTTGAGATTGGCGGCCAAGATGCCAAGTGCACTTTCTTATCCAATGGCGTTGCCCTGGACTACGCAATGAACGAAGCCTGTTCTGCAGGTACAGGTTCATTTCTCGAAGAATCCGCAAAGGAATCTCTAAACATAGATTACAGAGAAATTGGAGAGTATGCGCTTAAAGGTCAATCTCCCCCAAACTTCAGTGATCAGTGTGCAGCCTTTATCAGCAGCGACATAAAGACTGCAATCAACGAGGGTATCTCCAGAGAAGATATCTGCGCCGGCCTGGTTTACTCTATCTGTCTGAACTACACAAACAGAGTAAAAGCAATGAGACCAGTTGGGAGAAAAGTCTTCATGCAGGGAGGTGTATGTCTCAATCAAGCTGTCCCCGTGGCAATGGCGGCAGTTACTGGAAAGGAGATAATAGTTCCTCCTCATCCTGGACTCATGGGCGCATTTGGTGTATCACTCATGGTTGAGGAAAAGCTTCAAGCGGGCCAGCTGGAAGAAGAGCGCTTTGAGCTGGGTGCCTTGATCTCAAAAGAAGTTCGCTATCTCAACACCTTCATTTGTGACGGCGGGGCAGAGAAATGCGACAGGAAGTGTCCAGTCCGCATAATTGAAGTTGGAGGCAAGAAGTTCCCCTTCGGCGGCGCTTGTAACAAGTATGAAAATGTTCGTCTTAACCTTCCCATAGACAGGAACGAATACATATATACTACCGATAGAGAGAAAATAGTCTTTGAACCGCCAGAAGAAAAGCGCCTCGAGACTATAGGAATCAGCAAGTCTCTATCTATGAATACTCTCTTTCCCCTGTTCTCAAATTTCTTCAGCAGTCTCGGGTTCAGAATTGTCTTACCGGAAAAGTCCAACCCCAGGGGCTGGGATAGAAAGAAGTCGGAATTCTGTTTTCCAGTCGAACTATCACATGGTTATATTTATGATCTTCTGGAGAAGAATCCCGACTATTTATTCATTCCAGCAGTCAAGGGCTTAGGGGTTTCGAATTCCGTTGAAAACTCGGTGTTTTGTCCATTTGTCCAGAGCGAACCGGACTGGCTAATGGGGAGTTTTGAGGAACTCAAGTCGAAAAGGATTTTGACAGATTTCTTTGATTTCTCACGGGGCTTTGAGAAAGAGAAGGAGAAGTTCGTCTCACTTGCGAAGTCACTGGGAAGGAACCGCGAAGAAGCTTTGACTGCCTTTTCCAGTGGAGTTAAATCCTACGAAGACAGTGTAAGAAGGATAAAGGAAATCGGAGACAGATTTCTTGAGAATCTAAAGAAATCGGATTTCGGTGTCGTTATTTTCGGCCGAGCCTACAACGCCTTTTCCAGTGACGCCAATATGGGAATCCCAGAAAAACTCGCTTCACGCGGAATTCCTGTTGTAACTTTTGACGCTCTTCCTTATGAAAACGAAAGATCGTATGAGAAGATGTACTGGGCCTGGGGTGAAATGAACTTGAAAGCTGCCAGATATGTAAAAAACAATCCAAAGCTATTTGCACTCTACATTACTAACTTCAGCTGTGGACCTGACTCATTCTTGATCTCCTTCTTCAGAGACATTATGGGGAAAAAACCATCCCTGATTTTGGAACTGGATAGTCATACGTCGGACGCTGGAGTGGAGACAAGGATCGAAGCCTTCGCCGATGTAGTCAGAAGCTCCCTCGAAAGGAAGATGGAGTTGGGCGAGAACAAACGGGTGAAGCGGCCAAAATTGCTGACGAACAACGGGACATTCAGTATAGAGCCNNGGAAGACACATACCCATTACAGATCCTTCGGTCAAAGTAGTCGTTCCCACCATGGGCGAGTTTGCGGCTCAGCTCATGGCGGCGGCATTCGAAAAGGTCGGTATCAACACTCAAGTTCTCCCGAGACCGACTGAACTGGAGTTTCAACTAGGAAAATCCAACTCATTATCTAAGGAGTGTCTCCCTTTTCACCTGACTCTGGGAAGCCTTATTCGTTATCTCGAGGAAAACAAGGACGACGAAAGCATAATCATGTACTTCATGCCCGATACTCGCGGCCCTTGCCGATTTGGGCAGTACAGCACTTACATAGATCTTTGGCTTGACAAGAACAACGCGAGCAATGTTCTCCTATTCTCTCTCAATTCCGAAAACGGTTATGCGGGCATAGGACTCAAGGCAAAATTGAGAATCTGGGCGAGCATGATTATTGCCGACGAATTCTGCAACGTTGAAAATGCCTTGCTTACACTGGCATCCGACAGAGATGAGGCAGTCAAAGCGAGCAAAGAGGCCCGCAAGATTATACTTGAGAGTGTCAAAAGAGACTCCTTTAGCGAAATGGCCAAGAAACTGGAGGAGATTTGTGAGAATATCTCTCACATTCCTCTAAAAAGCGATTTCGAAAGTGCACCGAAAGTCCTTCTCTCGGGAGAGATTTACGTCAGGAATGATGAGTTTTCCAGGAAGTCTCTGGAGCTATTTTTTGCTGACAACGGAATAATCATGCATGCCTCTCCAATCGAAGAATGGATATATTATCTCGACTACATTCTGCTGAAGAGATACGTACCGACCGAACTCGGTCCGCTCAAGAGGGGAACGAAACACGTTGAAATCCTTGTAAAACAGGCATTCGAAAAAAGAATCAAGAAGATTCTTGAAAAGAGTGGACTGTACAAATCACACTTCGTCGACATAGAGTCCATGGTAAACACTTCGAAGGACTTTTTGAATCCGAAGCTTACCGGAGAGGCAATACTGACTCTTGGGGCCGTTCTGTTCGAATCGATAGATGCTTACGATGGAGTTATTTCTATAGGCCCATTTGGGTGTATGCCTACAAGGATCGCCGAAGCTGTTGCTGAAAAGGGTCTGGAACACCTGAGAGAAAACTCTAGCAAACTCAAGAGGGAGATCTTCAAGATCGCTGGCAACATTCCGATTCTCTTCTTTGAGTCCGATGGGAACCCGTTCACTCCAACGATAGAAAGCCGACTTGAATCGTTTGTGGTACAGGTGAAGAGAGTTAAATCACTTTCGATGGAACTGGAAAGTCAGGAATTCAAATAATACTCTAGAGATAAGATCCGCGTTGTGACATGAATGATCCATAATTTGGAAACCGAGTTTCCGAACGATANNATGCTATCGAGACAATCGCTAACATAGAGTTTCCGGTATGAACCAATCCAACTGCTTTTTCCCTCAGAATTTAATTGATTAGCTTTGAGAATTCTCTAGCAGCTATTTGGTTTCCATCTCTTTTTGTATTTTATCTATAACAAACAAAACATAAAGCAAGTAAAGAAGCACCGTCCCATTAGCCGCCAAAACCACACCAATAACCAATCCCGGCAAGAGATGAGAGATCAGCATTGAGAGACCGAATGTAATCGCAAGAACATTCAGAATCAGTTGAGAAACGGTCAACTTCACCAGTATCTTCGGAATCTTACCTTTCTGTCGGNNGCCCGCTGTCCAAGGAATTTGCCGATTGAAATCGCTCCACCTAGAATGTTCAGAACACCAACAAGAACAGTCAGAGGATACACTAGAACCTCAGGAATGATACAAGACACAGTTCCCAGTGCTGCGAATAAAAACCCTATCAGGATAACAGATAGCGACCTGGGAAAGACCCCTATCGGGGTGCTTCCCGAGGCAATCATCTGGATAGCGAAAATCATCATCAGCAGTCCAAGCTGGGCACTTCCAGAAAACGGAAG
>NPIG01001515.1_pt2 | contig 11302 bp, 11 predicted proteins | sample 8637441 | NCBI WGS metagenome assembly NPIG01 (sample SAMN07420675, study PRJNA396082) | bioreactor metagenome | isolation source: sample BR6 brine-fed electro-methanogenic bioreactor BR | place: Japan: Kochi | collected 2016-06-14
GTTCGCCGGGTTCGACGATTTCCTCGACCTCGACAATGCAGATCTTGCCGCACATCGCCGCCGGCGGGTTGAAGTTGCGGGCGGTCTTGCGGAACACCAGGTTGCCAGTGGTGTCGGCCTTCCAGGCCTTGACGATGGACAGGTCGGCGAAGATGCCCTCTTCGAGGATATAGGTCTCGCCGTTGAACTCCTTGTGTTCCTTGCCCTCGGCGATCACCGTGCCGACGCCGGTCTTGGTGTAGAAGCCCGGGATGCCCGCGCCGCCGGCGCGCATGCGCTCGGCCAGGGTGCCCTGCGGGTTGAATTCCAGCTCCAGCTCACCGCTGAGGTACTGGCGCATGAACTCGGCGTTTTCGCCCACATAGGACGACATCATCTTCTTGACCTGCTTGGTCTGCAACAGGACGCCCAGCCCGAAATCGTCGACCCCGGCGTTGTTGGAGGCCACCGTCAGATCCTTGGTCCCGGCGTCGCGGATCGCCGCGATCAGAAGCTCGGGAATGCCGCACAGGCCGAAGCCGCCGGCCGCGATCAGCATGCCGTCGAACAGAACGCCGTCGAGCGCTGCTGCGGCGTTGGGGTATATCTTGTTCATGGATCACTCCCTCAAACCCAGATTGCGGCAATCACTGCCGGGGGGCGGGGCGAGAGTCAATGATCCGCCCTGCCGCGTGACCCCGGCCGCGCCGCTGGCGTGGACTTACCGCAGCCGGGGGCAAAGCTCCAATACGTAGAAATACGGGGGGGCGGCGGTGTCGGCCGGTGCGCCCGCGCCGGTCCTGCCCTTGCGCCGACGCCACCGGCGGGGATAGCAAGGTGGCGGGGCACAGGCCGCGCCCTCCGGTTTCGGATGCCCCGGAGGCGCACAGTTCAAGAGGACGGGACGATGAGCGGGACCTTCGAGGATTTCCTGGCCGCGTTGCGGATGCGCGAGTCCTCCGGCGATTATGCGGCCGTAAACACGCTGGGGTATCTCGGCGCCTATCAGTTCGGCGAGGCGGCGCTGGTCGACCTCGGGTTCGTCCATCGGGATGCCAATCCCTATGACAACGACTTCGGCGGCGGGTTCACCGGCAAGCTGGGCGTGCTCTCGGCACCGGATTTCCTGGCGTTTCCCGATGCCCAGGACGCGGCGGCCGGGGAATGGATGCCGCGCCTGTGGCGCTACCTTGAAGCGGTGGATCTCGACACGGCGCTCGGCCATGTGATCGACGGGGTTCACCTGACCGCGAGCGGGCTGTTGGCCGGGGCGCATCTGCTGGGCGCCGGCGGGGTGCGCGATTGGGTGCGTGCGGGTGGCGGTCTGGACCTCAAGGACGGTTACGGGACGCCGATCCGCGACTACCTCGCGTCCTTTGGGGGATTTGAGGTTCCTTTTGTACAATCGGCGACGCTGACGGGCGACGACGTGCTGTCCGGCTGGGACGGCGCGGATGTTATCGCCGCGCTGGGCGGCAATGACACCATCCACGGCAGGGGCGGCGACGACCATCTTACCGGCGGGCCCGGTCGGGATCTCCTGCACGGCAATCCCGGTGCCGACACGCTGCAGGGCGGGCGCGGCGCCGACCATCTTTTCGGCGGGGTGGGACACGACACGCTCCGGGGCAACGCGGGGACCGATACGCTCAGGGGCGGCAAGGGGCGCGATACGCTGCTCGGGGGCGCGCAGAACGACAGGCTCGATGGCGGCGCGCACCGGGATCGGCTGAACGGACAGGCCGGTGACGATATCCTCACCGGCGGGGGCGGGCCGGACCGGTTCCTCTTTCGCAAGGGCGGCGGCGCCGATACGATCACCGATTTCACCGATGACCTGGACACGATCCGGTTCTTTCAACTCGGCCCGGCCGCGTCGATCCTGGATCTGGCAGAGCAGCGCGGCGGCGACGTGGTGTTCGATTTCGGCGGCGGCGACGTTCTGACCGTCCTGACCATGTCGATCGGCGCGCTGAGCGACGATATCATCGCCTGACCGCGGCCACATCGACGCGCGCCACCGGGGGCGGCGCGCGTTCGGGCCGCTTGACGGCTGGGCGTCTTACTCGCTCGCCGCCTTCTTCTTCGGCGCGGCTTTCTTCTTGGCCGCGGTCTTGCGCGCGGGCTTTTTCTTGGCGGACTTCTCGGCGATCAGCTGTACCGCCTGATCCATGGTCACATCCGCCGGCTCGGTCTCCTTCGGCAGGGTGGCGTTGACCTTGCCCCATTTGACGTAAGGCCCGTAGCGGCCGTCCATCACGTTCACCGGGCCGCCCTCGGTCGGGTGTTCGCCCAGCTCCTTCAGCGGTTTCGCCGCCGCGCCGCGGCCACCGCGCGCGGCCTTCTTGGCCAGCTCGTCCACCGCGCGGTTGATGCCGATGGTAAAGACGTCGTCGACCTCCTTGAGGTTGGCGTAGGTGCGCCCGTGCTTCACATAAGGGCCATAGCGCCCGATCGCCGCCTCGATCATCTCGCCGTCCTCGGGGTGCGGCCCGATCTCGCGCGGCAGGTTCAGCAGCATCAGCGCCTTGTCCAGGTCCACCTGGTCCAGCTCCCAGCCCTTGGGGATCGAGGCGCGCGGCGGTTTCGGCACCTCTTCGGTAGCCTCGCCGCGCTGCACGTAGGGCCCGAACCGGCCCTTGCGCAGGCTGATCGCCTCGTCGTTGTCGTAGCCCAGGATCTTGCCGTCCGGCCCGATCTCGTCGCCTTCCATGCCCGGCGGACCGAAGGGACGGGTATAGCGGCACTCGGGGTAGTTCGAGCAGCCGATGAAGGCCCCGCCGGAACGCGCCGTGCGCATCGACAGCCGCCCCTTGCCGCAGTTGGGGCAAAGCCGCGGATCGCTGCCGTCCGCCGTCGGCGGGAACAGATGCGGCTCCAGCACCTCGTTGATCTTTTCCAGCACATCGGTGATGCGCAGCTCCGAGGTCTCGGCGATGGCGGCGGAGAAATCGCGCCAGAAGCGGGACAGAACCTCTTTGTAGTCGGCCTCGCCCGCGCTCACCTGGTCAAGCTCGTCCTCCAGCTCGGCGGTGAAGTCGTAGCCGACGTATTTGCGGAAATAATTCTGCAAAAAGGCGATCACCAGCCGCCCCTTGTCCTCGGGGATCAGGCGGTTCTTCTCCTTGCGGACATAACCGCGATCCTGGATCGTGGTGACGATGCTGGCATAGGTCGAGGGGCGGCCGATGCCCAGCTCTTCCATCTTCTTGACCAGCGTCGCCTCGGTATAGCGCGGCGGCGGCTGGGTGAAATGCTGCTCCGGGGTCACCCCGCGCTTGTCGGCCTTCTCGCCCTGCATGATCTGCGGCAGGCGCTTGTCGTCCTCGTCGGCGGCGACGTCGTCGCGCCCCTCCTCATAGACCCGCAGGAAGCCGTCGAACAGCACCACCTGGCCGGTGGCGCGCAGGCCCACCTGGCCGTCGGCGCTGCCGATCTCGACCGTGGTGCGCTCCAGCCGCGCGGCCTCCATCTGGCAGGCCAGCGTGCGTTTCCAGATCAGGTCATAAAGCTTGCGCTGATCGGCATCCGTCACCTTCAGCGCGGCGGCGTCGCGCGTCATCTCGGTGGGGCGGATGCACTCGTGCGCCTCTTGCGCGTTCTTCGCCTTGTTCTTGTACATGCGGGGGGAACTGGGCACGTATTCCGCACCATAGCGGTCCTTGATCGCTTCGCGTGCGGCCATCACGGCCTCGGGCGCCATGTCGATGCCGTCGGTCCGCATATAGGTGATGTAACCCGCCTCATAGAGCCGCTGTGCCGCGCTCATGGTCTGGCGCGCGCCCATGCCGAACTTGCGGCTGGCCTCCTGCTGCAGGGTCGAGGTCATGAACGGGGCCGATGGGTTGCGGTTGGCGGGCTTCGCCTCGACCGAGGTCACCGTCAGGTCGCGGCTGGAGATCGCCTGCACCGCAAGCTCTGCCTGGGTGCCGTTCTCGATGTCGTATTTGTCGAGCTTCTTGCCCGCCAGAACGGTCAGCCGCGCCTCGTATTCCTGCCCACGCGGGGTGACGAGCACCGCCTTGACCGACCAGTATTCGCGCGGGTTGAAGGCTTCGATCTCCATCTCGCGCTCGACGATCAGCCGCAGGCAGACCGACTGCACCCGGCCAGCCGATTTCGCGCCGGGCAGCTTGCGCCAGAGCACCGGGGACAGGTTGAAGCCGACCAGGTAATCCAGCGCGCGGCGCGCCAGATAGGCCTCGACCAGCGGCGCATCTACGTCGCGGGGGTGCTTCATCGCCTCGGTCACCGCGTCCTTGGTGATGGCGTTGAAGGTCACCCGGCTGACCGCGGTGTCCTTCTTGATCGAGCGGCGCTTGGTCAGCGCCTCCTGCAAATGCCAGCTGATCGCCTCGCCCTCGCGGTCGGGGTCGGTCGCGAGGATCAGCGCGTTGTCGTCCTTCAGCGCGTCGGCGATCGCCTTGACGTGCTTGCGGCTGTCCGCGGCGATTTCCCATTTCATGTCGAAATCATGCTCGGGATCGACCGATCCGTCCTTCGGCGGAAGGTCCCGTACATGGCCGTAAGACGCCAGGACGGTGTAGTCGGAGCCAAGGTATTTGTTGATTGTTTTTGCTTTGGCTGGGGATTCGACAACAACTACGGGCATTTAGCGGAAAACCTCTTGCGGCGGAAACGGCGCTTTCTATGGCGGGCCAAGATGTGGTGCGCAAGGGGCGATTGTCAATCCGCGCCGTTTCGGCACAGGATGGGGCGGCGGCCCCGCCGTGGTGCCGCGGTATTTTCCGGGGGGACTCGCGATGCGACGGATCTGGATTTTTCTCTTTCTAATGCTCGCCGGGCCGCTCTCGGCCCAGGGCTGGTACGAACCGCAGCGGGGCACCGCGCTGCGCGCCGCGCTGATGGACGCGCTGCGTCCGCATGCGGAATGGGTGCTGGGCGCGCCGGTGGAATTCATGGTCTACGACCTTCGGGTCAAGGGCGACCTGGGGTTTGCCTCGGTCTATCCGCAGCGGCCCGGCGGCGCGCAGATCTCGCCCTATGGGACGCCGGGTGCGGCGCGGGGCGAGATTTATCCCGACGATATGGACGGCATCGGCATGCAGGCGCTCTATCGCAAATCAGGCCAGACCTGGGTCGCGGTGCATTGGGCGATGGGGGCGACGGATGTCTGGTACGCCTATGAGCCGATCTGCGCGATCTGGCGCCCGGTCATCCCCGAGGTCTGCCAGGGCATGTAGCGGCGCCCCCGTGTCTTCTCACCCGGACTGCGCATGATCCCGCGTTTGCCCCGGGTGAGCGGGCGGTCGGGAGCGAACGCGTTACCTACACATCCGGGACCCGCCGCCTATTGCCGCAGCGACAGCAGCCCGCCCGCCTGGCGGGTGATCTTGCCTTCCAGCTCCAGATCGACCAGTGCGGGCCCGACCCGGCCGGCGGGCGCGGCCAGGTCGCGGATCAACTGATCCTCGGCCAGCGGCGAGGGGCCCAGGCGCGACAGGATCTGCTGATGCAGCTTCGCGGTCTCCCGCAGGCTGCGCCGGTCCGGCGGCGGGGCAGGGGGCGGATCGGCGCGCTTCGGGTCCGCCTGCTGCGCCTCCGCGTCGTCGTCCAGCGGCAAGGCCGCGATCACGTCCTTGCCGCCGCGCACCAGGGTGGCGCCGTCACGGATCAGCATGTTGCAGCCCGCCGCGCGGGCGTCGAACGGGTGGCCGGGCACCGCCAGCACCTCGCGCCCCTGGTCCAGCGCGTCGCGCGCGGTGATCAGGCTGCCCGAGCGCGCCGCCGCCTCGACAACAACCACCGCCTGCGCCAGCCCCGAGATGATCCGGTTGCGGCGCGGGAAGTGACGCGCCTGCGGGGCCATGCCCATCGGCTGCTCCGACAGGCACAGACCCCGCCGCGCGATATCGGCGGTCAGCCCGGCGTTTTCCGGCGGGTAGGTGACATCGACCCCCCCGGCCAGCACCGCGATGGTGCCGGTCTCCAGCGCCGCCAGATGCGCCGCGGCATCCACCCCGCGGGCCAGCCCCGACACCACGGCATAGCCCTCTGCGCCCAGCTCGCGCGCCAGCGCCCGGGCCATCCGTGTGCCCAGCGACGAGGCGTTGCGTGCGCCGACCAGCGCCACCGCGGGCCGGGCCAGCAGGGACAGATCGCCCAGGGCCCACAGCATCGGCGGGGCATCGGAAATCTGGGCCAGTGTCGCGGGATAGCGCGCCTCGCCGATGCAGATCAGTTGCGCCCCGGCGGCGCGGGCCGCGTTCAGCTCCTCGGCGACGCGGGCTTCGGGGCAGGGCGTATAACGGTCCAGCCCCGCGGCGCGGGCCACCTCGGGCAGCGCCTCCAGCGCCGCCTGCGCGGTGCCGTGCTCCGCCATCAGCCGGTAGAAGGTCGAGATCCCGACCCGGTAGGAGCGAAGCAGGCGAAGCCAGTGGAACCGATCGTCTTCCGTGGTGGGTGGGTGTGGTGGGTGGGTGGAAGATTGCTGCGCTTCGGTCATCCAACGCTCCGCCTGCTTACAGAGCGGGTGTAGAACGACCAAAGTTAACGCGCGGTGAATCGTGGCGAAATTTGGGCAAAATCGCCACAAAAATGTACGATTCCCCGCGCGTCCCGCGGTCAGGCGGCCGAACCGCCCACCGTCAGCCGGTCCATCAGCACGGTCGGCTGGCCCACGCCCACCGGCACCCATTGACCGTTCTTGCCGCAATTGCCCAGGCCGGGGTCCAGTTCCATGTCATTGCCGAGCGCCCGGATATGCTGCAGCGAGGTCGGCCCGTCGCCGATCAGCGTCGCCCCCTTCACCGGCGCGCCGACCTTGCCATTCTGCACCCGATACGCCTCGGTGCAGGAGAACACGAACTTGCCGTTGGTGATATCCACCTGGCCGCCGCCGAACCCGACCGCCCAGATGCCGTCCTTGATGTCGGCGACCAGATCGGCGGGGTCGGCATCGCCGCCCAGCATGTAGGTGTTGGTCATCCGCGGCATCGGCGCATGGGCATAGCTTTGCCGGCGGCCGTTGCCGGTGGGCTCCACCCCCATCAGCCGGGCGTTCTGCCGGTCCTGCATGTAGCCCACCAGAATGCCGTCCTCGATCAGCACGTTCTTGCGGCTTGGCGTGCCCTCGTCGTCGACGGTGATCGAGCCGCGAAGGTCCGGGATGGTGCCGTCGTCCAGCACGGTCACGCCCCGGGCCGCCACCCGCTTGCCCATCAGCCCGGCAAAGGCCGAGCTGCCCTTGCGGTTGAAATCGCCCTCCAGCCCGTGGCCGATCGCCTCGTGCAGCAGGATGCCGGGCCAGCCGGGGCCGAGCGCCACCTCCATCACGCCCGCCGGCGCCGGCACCGCGTCGAGATTGACCAGGGCGATTCGCAGCGCCTCGCGCGCCTTGGCCTGCCAGTCGGCGGGATCGATCAGCCCGTCCAAGCCGACACGGCCGCCGCCGCCGGCGGTGCCGGTCTCGCGCCGGCCGTTCTGTTCGACGATGACCGAGACATTGACCCGCGTCATCGGGCGGGTGTCGCGCACCTGCACCCCGTCGGGGCGCAGAATCGCCACCTCCTGCAGCGAGGCCGCCAGCGTGGCGGAGACCTGAACCACCCGGGGATCCAGGTCGCGGGCAAAGGCGTCGATCTCGCGCAGGGTGTCGATCTTGACCGGAAAGGGCGTGCCGCCGATCGGATCGGCGTCGGTATAAAGATGCCGGTTGGTGGGCGCGGGCGGCGCGGCCAGGGTGCCGCCGCCGTCGCCGACCGCCAGCCGGGCGGTTTCCGCCGCGCGGCGCAGGGCGGGGATCGACACATCGGTGGAATGGGCATAGCCGGCCACGTCGCTCCGGACCGCGCGCAGACCGAATCCCTCCGACGCGTCATAGCTGGCGCTGCGCAACCGTCCGTCATCGAAGACCAAGGCCTCGGATTTGCGCCGTTCGACGAAGATCTCGCCGTCATCGGCCCCGTTTGTGGCCGATTTCAGGATCGACAGCGCGTCGTCCTCGGGCAGCGCCAAGTCGAACGGGCGATAGGTTTCTGATGGCATGGACCGGCCTCGCGATTTGATTTAGATCAAAAAAGCGTCCCTTTGACGCAAGCATTTCGCTTTATCTGCTGCGCGGAATATGGTTTTTACCGACGTCAAAGACAACGGGTGTACGCCGAGGCATACCGGCCGCACCCTTGTCCAGGGAGAAACGGGATCAACCGATCAGGACACGATATGAAGAACGCTTTGATGCTTTCAGGGCTTTTTGCGGCCCTCACCAGCCTTCCGGCAACTGCGCAAGAAGCGCTGGAAATCGTTGGGAAACCGACCGACCGCGGCCTGGGCTTTCAGCCCGCAGCGACCGAACTGGCCCGCGACCTGCAGTCGCTGGACCATCTGATTCTTGTCATCATCACTGCGATCTGCATCTTTGTGGCCGCACTGATTGCCTGGGTGATCGTACGCTATAACCGCCGCGCGAACCCGCAGCCGGCCAGCTTTACCCACAACACCCCGATCGAGATCGCCTGGACGGTGGTGCCGATCGTGATTCTGGTTTTCATCGGTGCCTTCTCGCTGCCGGTGCTGTTCAAGCAGCAGGAAATCCCGGATGCCGACATCACCATCAAGGTGACGGGCTACCAGTGGTACTGGGGCTATGAGTATGTCGACGAGGGCTTTGCCTTCGACAGCTACATGATCGGGCAGCCTGCCACGGGCGGCAACTATGTGCTGACCCCGGAGGTCGAAGAGGCGCTGGTCGAGGCCGGCTACAGCCGTGACGAGTTCCTGCTGGCCACCGACACCGCCGTTGTGGTGCCCGTCGGCAAGACCATCGTGATGAACGTCACCGGCGCCGACGTGATCCATTCCTGGGCGATGCCGGCCTTCGGCGTGAAACAGGACGCCGTGCCGGGCCGCCTGGCCCAGCTGTGGTTCAAGGCCGAGCGTGAAGGCATCTACTTCGGCCAGTGCTCGGAACTGTGCGGCAAGGACCATGCCTATATGCCGATCACCGTGAAGGTCGTCAGCGAAGAGGCCTATGCGAAGTGGCTGGAAGGCGCCATCGAGGAATATGCCGCCGCCGATACGCCGAAAAGCTATCAGGTCGCCTCGAACTAAGGTCTGAAACAAGGTTTAGGGCGGGTCCCGGACCCGCCCATTCCGGAGAACCCGAATGAGCGACGCAAGCATCAATGGCAGCAGCATCCGCGAGGACGAGGCCGGGTTTGGCGATTACTTCGCCCTGCTCAAGCCCCGGGTGATGTCGCTGGTCGTGTTCACCGCGCTGGTCGGCCTGGTGGCCGCGCCGGTGCCGGTGCACCCGATGATCGGCTTTTGCGCCATCCTGTTCATCGCCATCGGCGGCGGCGCCTCCGGCGCGCTGAACATGTGGTGGGATGCCGACATCGACCGGGTGATGAAACGCACGCGCAGCCGCCCGATTCCGGCCGGCAAGGTCGAGCCGGGCGAGGCGCTGGGCCTCGGTCTCGCGCTGTCGGGCTTCTCGGTGGTGATGCTGGCGCTGGCCGCCAATATCTTTGCCGGCGCCTTCCTGGCCTTCACCATCTTCTTCTACGTGGTGATCTATACCATGTGGCTGAAACGCGCGACGCCGCAGAACATCGTNNGCCGCGGGCGCCTTCCCGCCGGTGATCGGCTGGATCGCCGCGACCGGCGACATGGCGATCGAACCCTGGCTGATGTTCGCGCTGACCTTCATGTGGACGCCGCCGCATTTCTGGGCGCTGGCGCTGTTCATGCGGTCGGATTATGACGATGCCGGCGTTCCGATGCTGACCGTGACCCACGGCCGCCGGGCGACCCGGACGCATATCCTGGTTTACACCGGCCTGCTGGCGATGCTGGCGGTGGGCGCGGCCTTCTCGGGTATCGGCGGTCCGATCTACCTGGCGGTGGCGGTGGTGATGAACGCGCTGTTCCTGCGCGGCGCCTGGCGCATCAGCCGTCGCGACGAGGCCGCCTCGGAGGCCGACAACTTCCTCGTGGAGCGGTCTTTCTTCCGCCTTTCGCTGCTCTACCTGTTCCTCCATTTCGGCGCGATCCTGGCCGAAGCTGTACTGAAACCTTTCGGCATGGGAGGCTGGTAGAATGAGTTTCAAGGCAACGCATGAGCTGCACAAACGCCGTTTCGGGCGCAATCTGGGCCTGGGCCTGGTGCTGGCGGGTTTCGTCGCCATCGTGTTCGGCCTGACGGTGGCCAAGGTCACCAGCGGTAACTTCACCATGCGCAAGGCCTCGGTGGTCGGAGGAACGAAGTGATGGCCGCCCCCAACCCGAAGAAAACCGTGATCCAGCTGGTCGGCGTGGTGCTGACCATGGGCGCGCTCGCTTGGGCGGCGATCCCGATGTACAACTGGTTCTGTCGCGTCACCGGTTACGGCGGCGAAACCAACGTGGCCGAGGCCGGCTCCGACACCATCCTGGACCAGACCATCAAGATCCGCTTCGACGGCTCGAAGGAACGCGGCATGCCGTGGGAGTTCAAGCCGCTGCAGCAGGAGCTTGAACTGCGCATCGGCGAGACCGGTCTGGCCTTCTACGAGGCGTACAACCCGACCGACCGGCCGATCGCCGGTCAGGCGGCCTATAATGTCGCCCCCTATTCTGCCGGCGCCTATTTCTCCAAGATCGCCTGTTTCTGCTTTACCGAACAGGTGCTGCAGCCGGGCGAGCGGGTGGAGATGCCGGTGACCTTCTTCGTCGACCCCGAGATCGTCGACGACCCGGAGGCGAAGTTCGTGCACACGATCACGCTGTCTTACACGTTTTATGAAATCGATCTGCCCGAGGGATATGCCGCCCTCGATCAAGAGGCAGACACCAAACTGAACTAGGCCGAGAGGTGAGGGACACTTAATGGCACACGCGAAAAATCACGATTATCACATTCTCAGCCCGTCGCTGTGGCCGCTGATCGGCGCNNGTGGGCGGCTTTATCATGCTGTTCGGCGCCGTGCTTTGGATGCATGACGTCACCGCCTACATGTTCCTGGGCGGGCTGGCGATGGTGCTCTACACCATGTACGGCTGGTGGTCCGAAGTGGTGGCCGAAAGCCGCGTCGGCGATCACACGCCCGTCGTGCGGATCGGCCTGCGCTATGGCTTCATCCTGTTCATCATGTCCGAGGTGATGTTCTTCTTCGCCTGGTTCTGGTCGTTCTTCAAACACGCCATCTACCCGATGAGCGAGTATGTCGGCACCGAATACGTGCGCCCCGACATCTTCCCGGTTGATCCCTTCCACCTGCCGCTGATCAACACCGTCGTGCTGCTGCTGTCGGGCTGCGCGGTGACCTGGGCGCACCACGCGCTGGTGCATGGCAACGACCGCAAGGCACTGGTGCAGGGC
>NPIG01001569.1_pt1 | contig 11301 bp, 9 predicted proteins | sample 8637441 | NCBI WGS metagenome assembly NPIG01 (sample SAMN07420675, study PRJNA396082) | bioreactor metagenome | isolation source: sample BR6 brine-fed electro-methanogenic bioreactor BR | place: Japan: Kochi | collected 2016-06-14
TCTTCCGCTGAACTAACCACCCGCAGCGCAGAAAATTCTACAGGCCCATGAGGATATTGTCAAGGAAGTTTTTGCCTCGGCGGATTTTTCCGGAAGGTTCACCTCTGCTCTTCTGCCAAGAGAATTCCCTAAAAATCATGATTTCAGGTACAATTACAGGGATAATACCACGGAAGAGGAACTTCAGGAACTCTACGATCGCTACAGCAAGGCGCAACCATGCAAAAAGCTTTCTAACCCAAAATCTCTGAGGTGAGCCATGTCTTTCAAAACCTTTGCAACCACAACTACTCACAAGCTCTCAAGAAGGCTGTGCCGGGGAATCTTTCTCCTCCTCCTTCTCTCCTTTTCATCCCTTTTCTTCTCCTTTGCGGGGGAGGCGGTCAGCCGGGGGGCGGTGGTGGATCAGGTTATCCGATCCCTCAGCCTTCCCCCCTGGAAGGGAGCAAACCGTTTTTCCGATGTGGCCCCTTCGCACCCCTACGCCCAGGCCATTGAGACCGCTTCGGCTCTGGGGATCCTTCTTCCGGGGAGTCACTTTCATCCGGATATTGAGGCCGCCCGGGCGGAGGCTCTGGGATTTGCCTTCTGGGCCATGGGATGGCGCAAGGAAGGGCAGATCGTGCAGGCCCTGGGAAAGGATCATCTTTCCCCGCAGCTTCCGGCTCACCTGGGAGCTTTTGTGCATATAGCCTCTGAGATCAATGTTCCCCCTCCCCCGCTTTTTCTGCAAGACCCCGCAGGAGACTGCTCTTTCCAGGACCTGGCATCTCTGGGGGAGTGGCTCAGAACATGCCGCAGAAGCCGCCTCATATGGGAGGCCTCCTTTCCGGGCTCCTCGGGAACCCTGCTGGTGCACCGGGAGAACCTGGGGTACCCCCCCTCTTCCTGGGGGGTTCAGGTGCTCGGCATGATCTCCAAAGAAGAGGCGGAAAATCTTGCCACAAAGCTCAAGAAACAGGGGATGAAGGTCTCCATGGTCTCCGAGGGCTTTGGATACACCCTCAAGATTGGCCCGTACAAACATTACTACCAAGCATGGCTTACTCTCCTGAGAGTACCTCTCCAGTATAGCCCCACCATCGTCCCCTTTTCCGGAGGGGCGGGGGGAGCCCTTTTCTGGTGCGCCATCAAGGGATCTCCCCAGGAGCTCCTGCCGGAGATTCGCTTTGCCTCTCCCCTGGGAGAACCAAAACTCCCCCTTTCCCGAATAGCCGAAGCCACCCGGGCGGAGGGGGGAATCAACGGGGGCTACTTTACGGGCTCCACCCCCATCGGCACCCTCTACCATGAAGGGCTCCCTCTTTCGGAAGCCTATAAGGATCGCTCCGCCCTGGGGTGGAATAGTAAGGGAGAGGTTTTCTTCGGAAGCGGCGCCTTCAAGAGCTACCTCCAAAACCCCCAGGGGCTCCTGCAAATCAACCATATCAACTCCCCTTCGGATAAGGAGGGGATCGAACTTGTCACCCCCCATCTGGGAATCTGGAAGCGGGTGACCCGGGGAGGGCTGATCTCTCAGTTCCGCCAAGGGATTCTCGCATGGCGCACCTACGGCAGTGGAATCCACCCGGTTCCCCCAGAAGGGTTTCTTTGCATCGCTCGGGGAAAGGGAGAGCCTCTCATGAGAGAGATGGAGCTCTCTTCTCCTGGAAAGATTGTGCTCCAGTGGAAGGCACCGGAGATGCAGAAAATGGAGGGGGTGATTCAGGGGGGGCCCATGCTCTTTAAGGACGGTCAGCCCTGGGGGAGAAACGAAGGATTTGCTGCAAACTTTACTGCGGCCAAGCACCCTCGAACTCTTGTGGGGTTTGACGGAAAGGATCTATGGTGGATCGTTATAGACGGGCGGAACTCCTGGCACAGCCTGGGGGTATCCCTCACCGAGGCCCAGCGGATCGCCTACGCTCTGGGGCTGAAGTCGGCTCTGAACCTCGATGGCGGAGGTTCCTCCACTCTCTGGTGGCAAGGGATAATTGTAAACGTTCCTTCCGAGGGAAAGGAACGTTTTCTCCCCTATGGCGTTCTCTTCGGAGTTCCCGAGTAAGGAGGAGAGCACGTAAGAGCAATAATAAAAGAGGGGAGAGAGGGATATCTCCCCTCTCTCCCCTTCGTGTTTTTTAGCTCCCGCACCCTCCTCGGGGTACCTTGGCGGTGGTGACCATGAGGATCTTGCTCCAGGGAAGAAATCCGTAGAGATCAATTTCAATACGATCCTCCTCAAAGGACATTTCGTCGGGAACCCAAAGGGTATATCCCTCCGCAGTATGGGAAGTCATATCCGTGGTGTTATCAGGCTTGCGGGGCTCCACGAGCACCGCATGGCGAGCCGCTCAACCCCCGCCGATCTGGCGAAGTGTGAGATGATACTCGCTTCCCTGTTTTTCCATGTGGCTTTTAGCTTTTTCGGAAATTTTAATCTCTTTCATCTCTATCCCTCCTAGAATGAACCTGATCTGTCAAACTCTATCCAACCTTTGGTCAACTTTTTCCTGCGGTAATTATACCATGTGGAGGTATTTTTAGAAGCTCCCGGGGAAAAAATCCGTAAAATCACCGGGAGGGGGGGCGGTGAAGCTTTTTTCCGAAAGGTTTTCCCAGGGGGAGGGCATGAGGGGGAGAATCATCCGGAAAGCATGCAAGAGAGGGCGACGAACTCCCCGGGACCGCACTCTTCTGTTTACATCTTCATCTCCGTATTTGTAATCCCCCAGCACGGGATGCCCAAGGTGAGCGAGATGCACCCGAATCTGATGAGGACGCCCGGTGCAGAGCTCCACCTCCAGAAGGCTGTAGTTTCGTGAGGATGCGAGAGTCCGGTACCGGGTGAGGGCGGAAGATCCCCGAGAATCCACGTAGACCCGGTTTTCCTTCTCGTTTTTCCACAGGGGTTCTCTAATTTCGCCCTCTTTTCCAGGATTTCCCACCACCACGGCACGGTAGATTTTGGCAATCGTATCTTCCTGCCAGAGAAGGTGAAGCTCCCTCAAAAGAGAGCCCCTCAAGGCCACCAGGAGGATTCCCGAGGTGTTCCGATCCAGCCGGTGCACCGCAGCGGGACGAAAATCCTGCCGAGGGGGAACCATGGTCCATATTCGGGTAATCAGACTGTCTCCCCCAGGCACGTCGGGCTGGCTGAGAAGCCCCGCAGATTTATTCGCCACCAAAAGGTACTCATCCTGATAGAGCACGGGAACATCCAAAGACCTTTTCCCTCTCTCTGCGCAGGATACGCTTTGTGTGCCTTGTACACTCTGTGGGTTCTGAACTCCCTGCATATTCTCCGGGTTTTCCCAGGGGACCCGGAGGATATCCCCCGCCGAGGGGCGAGCATCCGGTTTGGTGCGCCTTCCGTTCAGCCGAACCTCCCCTTTTCGGATGGCCTTCATGATCGCCCCCAGAGGAACATGCTTGTAGAGGGTACGGCAGATCCGATCCACCCGTCGCTCCGCATGATCCTCAGTAATAGGGATATCCCTCCCCCGGGAAGTTTTTTCCTCTCCTGCTTCCATGCGGGTGTTCTTACCTACTTCCATTTCCAGAAGCGCCTCTCCAGAACGCGGTTCCACTCGGAAATCTCCTCGTGCTCCGGTATGCTCTCCACCGCATCCAGGCCGCAGAAGATCTGAAAATCCAGATTATCCGCCGCTGCTACGATGAGAGCTTCTACGGTGGCGGGCATGACGGGGGAACCGAATTCCTTTCTGCCGTGATGACTTAACAGGATATGCCCCAAATGCTGGGCTATCCGCTCTTCCAGACGGTACTCCTGGGAAAGGCGCTGAAGCTCCACAAACCCCAGGGCGATGTGATCATGCACGTTTCCTGCCACGGTCATCTCCGGCAGAGGGGTAAGGGTATAGGCCTGAAGCTTTCCCAGATCGTGCAGCAGGGCCCCCGCAAGCACCACATCCCGATCAAGAGAAACCCCAAGAGATATATAGGTCTCCGCCAGGGCCACCGCATTCTGGGTTACCCCCAGAGTATGTTCCAGCAGCCCGTGCACGTAGGCATGGTGATGAGAGACTGCGGCGGGCCAGTCCCGAAACCGTTTCCATCGCTCTCCGGAAAAAAGGAATTCTAGAAACCCCTTAATAGGTTCTCCGCAGGAGTTGAGGAGAGCCGCAAACCGCTCTTCCAGCTCCTCCAGAGGTACCGGACAGGAGGGGACGAACTGAGAGAGGGGATATTCCTCCTCATCCAGCACAAAGAGGGAGGAGAGGGTGTACTGATTCTGCCCTTTGTAGGACTGTACCTTTCCCATCACCCCCAGAGGCTTTCCCTTGCAGCGGACCCCGAAATCTTCTTCCAGAGGGTTCTGCTCTCTCCAACGATTCTCCGGGGTCTGCTCCCCCTGCTCCCGAAGGACATGCCACTTGCCGTTGCTCCATACCTTGACATCCAGGATCCCCGTGGAGTCCATGAGCCGCATTTCCCAGTAAGGCTTGGCGTTTTTTCCCTGTTTTTGTACCGCCTCCAAAACCGCCACTCGGCTTTTGAAGGAGTCCCCATCCGAAAGGTTCTTAATTGCCTCTATGGCAATCATATCCATACACTGCACCCCGTTTCGCTACATACAACACCTAAAGATTTTCCGCAAGATCCACATCCACCGCCCAGAGGAAATCCCCTCCCTCCATGAGAGTCTGAAGGACATCCCCAGGCACTTCATGATCAATCTGCATCATTCCTATGGCAAGACCGCTGCCGTTTTTCCGCCCCAGGGCAAAGTTGGCGATGTTGACCCCCCGCTCTCCCAGAAGGCTGCCTATGCGCCCGATAACCCCCGGTCGGTCATGGTTTTGGAAGAGGAGAATCCGCCCTTCGGGAACACATTCCACCCAATAGCCGTTGACGTTCACAATCCGCTGCTTTCCTTCCTCTGTGACGGTTCCCGCCAGGGTGATCTTTTCCTTCTCCCCCTGGAGTTCACAGACCACCATGTTGCGGTAGGTAGAAGACTCTTCCCGGCTCTCCTGTACCGCCATATCCCGCTCATCCGCCACCAGGGGGGCCGCCATGTAGCTCACATCCGCCCCGTGATAGACCTCAAGAGCCCCTTTCAGAGCCGCCACGGTGAAAGGAGAGTAGTTATAGGGAATTTCAAAATTATAGTTGTCCTCTTCAAAGAAAAGATCCCCCTTGAGGGTTATCCGCAAGGCTCCGGGAGCAGAGGGGAGAAGCTGAGCCCCCATGTTGCCGAGCTTTCGAGAGAGGGAGAGAAAGGCCCGTTTGCTCTTGGAGAGCTGAAATTCCATAAAGGGCAGGTTCACCGCATGCTCGTAAGGCTCCCCCTTGAGGGCCGCCGCAAGATTTTTGGCGGCAATTCTCGCCACCGCAGACTGCCCCTCCCGGGTGTTCGCTCCGATATGAGGGGTGAGCACCACCTTTTCCCGGATATCCTCCGCCAGGAGAGGATGATCCTTCCCCAGAGGTTCCGCACTGTAGACATCAAAGGCGGCTCCCTCAATGCGACCGCTCCGGAGAGCCTCCCCCAGAGCTCCTTCATCCACCAGGCTTCCCCGGGCACAGTTTATCAGAAAACTCCCTTTTTTCATGGCCCGGATACTGGTTTCATCCATCATGCCCCGGGTCTCCTTGGTGAGAGGCACGTGAAGGGTTACCACATCCGCCAGAGAGAGAGCTCCGAGGAAATCTTCACAGAGAGTTACTCCGAGACCCTCCGCCTTTTTCGGGGAGACGTAGGGATCATAGGCGTAGAGCTCCATGCCGAAAGCCCGGGCTCTCTTGGCCACGGTACCTCCGATGCGCCCAAGACCAATGATGAGAAGCTTCTTGCTCTCCAGCTGGGTACCCATGAAACGCTTACGCTCCCATTTTCCCTGAAAGACGGATTCACAGGCCCGGGGAACGTGCCGGAGCAGCCCCAGAATATTCGCCATGGTAAGCTCCGCCGCCGCCAGAGTATTGCCCGTGGGAGCATTAATGACAACTACCCCCCGACGGCTTGCTTCGAGAAGGTCGATATTATCCACCCCAACCCCGGCACGGCAGAGCACCCGAAGCTTCTTCGCCGCATCCAGCAGGGTTTTATCCACCCCGGTACCGCTCCGGGTGAGCATTCCCTCGTACTCTCCTACTATACTCAAAAGCTCCTCCCGGGAAAGACCGAGCTTCTCCTCCAGCACAAGGGCCCCATCCTCTTTTAAAATAGCCAGCCCCTCCTCGTGGATGGGCTCCGTTACAAGAATACGATGCATAGCTCTTCCTCCTTTTTCTCTCTTCCTCATGAACGTTCACAACAATGTGCGAACATTTTCCCCCAAAAACGACGAGGGGACCGGAAGAATCCTCTTCCGGTCCCCTCGTGGTTATACGAAACTCCCTACAAGCTCATAACCCCTACGGTCCGGCAGCAACAGCACCATGGTTCCACTTCCAGGAGGAAGAGGAAGAACAGGTACCAGCCCCGAAACCGTTATGATAGAGGTTATTTCGCTTCATATGCGGCATTCCTTTTTCTAGAGAGATAAAATTTTATGGTTCTATATACCATGATTGAGAAAGGAGGTCAAGGAAAAGAAGGCCCGTGAGGCAGAAAGTTTCCCCGCCGGCGAAAAGGATTTCCCCTTGGGAGGAGGATTCCCACAGCTCAACAGTAGCTCTGCCTCGCTTCGGCAAAGCGCAGAGACCACTCTCCGCAGAACCGCAGAATCCCCTCTCGGGTCTCTGCAGTCTCCTCAAGAAAGCGCTGATACTCGTAGAGAAAAATTCCCTCCCCCGCCTCGGAAAAGCTTTTCTTTTCCGTCCGAAGGCCCTCTTTTTCCTCTTCCTGCCTTTCCTGCCATGCCTCTCTTCCGAGAAGAATTCTAGAAAAGGAGAGTTCCTGGGGTCCCGAAAGGGAGGATTTTTCTTCTGCGAGTTTTTTGAGCCTTTCCTTTTCCTGGAGATCCCGGGGAAAGACTTTGTCGTACCCCGGCCACATCATAGCTTGTGCGTTCATTTCACAAACCTTCCCTCGTGGATATTCCAAAATTTCCTCTATGGGGAAAAGAGGGGTTCCCCTCTGATGCTTGAGCAGTTCTGAATGATATAATGACGCAAATAGCCATATTTTGCAAGGAGGGGTTTTTGTGTCAGAAGCATGGAATAGTCTCTACTCTCAGGTAGGAAAAGATCTCAAACCTTCCCCCATAAGGGAGCTTCTCAAGCTTACGAAAAAACCCGGCATGATCTCTTTCGCCGGAGGCATGCCGGATCCTCAGGTCTTTCCGGTGAAGGAGTTTCTCCAGGCCACATCCATTCTCGAAAAAGAAGGAAAATCGGTTCTTCAGTACGGAGCCACCGACGGCTACGAGCCTCTCAAGGATTTTCTCGCCCAGTGGATGGCTCCCCGGATGGGACGGGTAACAAAACCCGAAGAGATGCTCATCACCACAGGATCCCAGCAGGTGATGGATCTTTTTGCGGCGGTGATGCTTGATCCGGGAGATGCGGTGCTTCTCGAAGCCCCCTCCTACCCCGGAGCGCTTCACGCCCTTCGGAACCGCAACTCCACCTTTATCTCCGTTCCCTGCGACGAAGAGGGGATGAGAGTGAGCGAAATGCCGGGGATTATCGAAAAGGCCCGCAAAGAGGGAAAGAGGATCAAGTTCATCTACTCCATCGTGAACTTCCAGAACCCTTCGGGGAGCACCCTCACCAAGGAGCGGCGCATCCAGCTTCTGGAGGTGGCGAAGAAGTACGGCATTCCCATCTTCGAGGATGACCCCTACGGACACCTCCGTTTTGAAGGGGAGCACGAGCCCACCATCTTCTCTCTGGATAAGGACGGCCTGGTTCTCTACGCCTGCTCCTTCTCCAAGATCCTTGCCCCGGGCACCCGGGTGGCCTGGGTGGTGGCTCCCGAGGATGTTATCAAGAAGATGGTGATGATCAAGCAGGGAAGCGATCTCTGCACCAGTGTGGTCTCTCAGGCCCTGGTCTACGAATACTGCCGCTTGGGGCTTCTAGACTCTTTCCTCCCAAAGATTCTGGATCACTACCGCAAGAAACGGGACGGCATGAAGGAGGCCTTCCAAAACTATCTTCCCGAAACGGCGGAGTATCAGGTTCCCCAGGGAGGGTTCTTCTACTGGCTCCGGCTTCCCGGTATGGATACGAAGGAGGTTTTCTACAAGGCGGTGGATCGCGGGGTGGCCTTCGTTATAGGGGAATCATTCTTCCCCAATGGAGGAGGAAGCGAGTATCTCCGCACATGCTATACTTTTGCGGAGAGTGCTGATTTTGTGGAGGGTGCCAAACGTCTGGCTCTGGCCATTGAGGACGTCCGCAAGTAAAGAGGGGCTCCTCGACGTAGAGCTTTTTTACGGCTCCCTGGCATACTCTCTTTTTGGAAACACTCATCATAAGGAGTATGTCGAGGAGCCTTCATTATGGGCATTCATTATTCGTATCTGAGGAGGAACAGCATATGAGCCTTTGGGAACAGTGTTTTAGCCAAGCATCCTTGTCGTTACAACCCTCCCCCATTCGGGAGATACTTCACGTTATCCGGCAGCCCGGCATGATCTCCTTCGCCGGAGGCATGCCGGATCCCGCCATCTTCCCGGTGGAGGAGTTTTACGCATGCTCCGAGATTCTGCAGCGAGAGGGGCGGGACGTGCTCCAGTACGGCACCACCGAGGGGTATCCCCCCCTCAAGGAATTTCTCGCCTCCTGGCTCGCCCCCCGGCTGGGAAGAACTCCCAAGATGGAGGAGCTTCTCATCACCACCGGTTCCACCCAGGTGGTGGATCTTCTGAACTGGGCCACCGTGGACAAGGGAGATGCGGTGATCGTGGAGGACCCCACTTTTCTGGGATCTACCCTCAACATGCACAATCATGGAGCGCATTTTCTTCCGGTGGGGTGCGATGAAAAGGGAATGCTGGTGGAGGAACTTCCGGGGCTCATCGAAAAGGCCCGGAAGGAGGGGCGGAAGGTGCGGTACATCTACTGCATCGTGAACTTCCACAATCCCCTGGGGTGCACCCTCTCTCTGGAACGCCGTAAGAGGCTTATGGAGATCTCTGAGCAGTATAAGATACCCGTCCTTGAAGACGATCCCTACGGATATGTTCGTTTCGACGGAGAACACCTCCCCTCCCTCTTCTCCATGGACAAAAACGAGGGAACCCTCTACGCAGGAAGCTTCTCCAAAATCCTGGCTCCGGGAACCCGGATCGCCTGGTGCGTGGGGCCTGCGGATATTATCCGCAAGATGGCGGTCTTCAAGCAGGGTACGGATGTCTGCTCCAGCGTGGTGACCCAGGCTCTCATCTACGAGTACTGCCAGAGAGGGTATCTGGATTCCTTCCTCCCGAAGATCATTGATCACTACAGGAAAAAACGGGATACCATGGAAGAGGCCTTTCAGAAATATCTCCCCAGAGAAAAAGTTTCCTACGTCACCCCCGAGGGGGGCTTTTTCTACTGGCTCTCCACTCCCGAGATCGCTGCGGATGCACTCTTTGACAGGGCTATCGAAAAGAAGGTGGCCTTCGTGAAGGGACGTCCCTTCTACGCCCTGGGAGATGGGGGGGATCATTCCTTCAGAATGTGCTACACTTTTGCTTCTCCCGAACAGATTGAAGAGGGGTGCTCCCGTCTCGGAAAGGCCATGACGGAGCTTCTGTAAGTCGTCATAGACCCCTTTTCTGATCCTGATCTGCTTCGGGTATCCTTACATCCGGAGCTGATAGATCTTATGAACGATACCATTGCAGCCATGGCAACCCCTTCCGGGGAGGGAGGCATTTCCATTATTCGTATCTCAGGAAGTGCCGCCTTCCCCCTTTTACAGAAACATCTCCGGCCCCTTAAGGAGGGGGAAGAGCTTGATCTTCCCCCTCGAACCATGGTGCTGGCGAACTTCCTCACCCTTCAGGGGGAGGTGGCGGACCAGGTTCTTGGGGTGCGATTTCCCACCCCCAGGAGCTATACTGGAGAGGACGTAGCGGAGATCCACGCCCACGGAGGATACAGCGCAGCCCAGGTGATTCTGGAAAATCTTCGCCTCTCCGGGGCCCGCATGGCTGATCCCGGGGAGTTCACCCGCCGAGCCTTTATAAACCGCAAGATCACTCTCCCCCAGGCGGAGGCCATTCTCGGAGTTATCACCGCCCGCACTCCTCGGGGAATGTACACCGCCTCCCGGAGCGTTCAGGGAGAGACGGAACGACAGCTCGAACCCCTTCTGGGGGAGCTCCTCTCCTTTCTGGCAGAGATCCAGGTGCTTCTCGACTTTCCTGAGGAGGAATATTCCGGAGAGACGAACGAAAAACTTGCGGAGAGACTGAAAAAAATCCAGCATGAAGCCACAAGGCTTCGGGAACGCTTTTTTTCGGGTTTTCTTCTCAACCAGGGAATCCACGTGGTGCTGGCGGGAAAACCCAACGCGGGAAAATCCTCCCTCTTCAACGCTCTTCTGGGGCGGGATCGGGCCATCGTAACCTCTATTCCGGGAACCACTCGGGATGTGGTGACGGATGCCTTTACCCACCGGGGAATAACCTGCTTTCTCCATGATGTGGCAGGGCTTCGCCATACCGAGGATATCATCGAAAAGCTCGGCATTCACCTGGCTCAGGAAAAGATATTGGCTTGTAATATTATTCTGGCCCTCTTCGATGGCAGCGAGAGCACCCCGGAAGATCCCTATCTCCTGGAGCTTTTGGAATCCCTTTCTGATGCCATCTGTATTCCTGTGATCTCTAAATCGGATCTACGAACCTCGGGATTGGAAGACCTCCCGGAGAAGCTCCGTAACCACCCTCTCTGGAGCTGCCCTCCTCTGTTGGTGAGCTCTCTTCAGGGAGATGGGGTGGCAAAGATAAAAGACTGTGTGGTAGATGCGGTGGCCCAGGAGCATCTTCTCTCCCGATCTGTCTATGCCACAGAAAGGCAGTTGGAGGAGATGGATCTCTGCATTGAGCATCTGGAGGATGCTGCCAAGGCCCTTCAGGCCTCGGAGGAGCTGGATGTGGCGGCTTCGTCCCTCTCTCTGGGGCTTCTTTCGCTGCAACGGATTCTTGGCAAAGAGTGGGATGATCTTCTTCTGGAGGAGATTTTCAGCAAGTTCTGCGTGGGAAAATAACCCTGCCTGCAGATCAGGTAAAACCATTGACCCCGTACAGAAAAAAGCGACATTACAGAGGTACCACCCCAGGCAGAGAGACGCAGAGAGCGCACAAACGCACAAACGCACAAGAAGCCCAGGCTCCGAAAGATCTCTTTTAAAGAGAACTTTCGGAGCCTGGGCTTCTTGAAATTTGAAAGAAAAAGAAAAGGTTCCTGGCAGTG
>NPIG01001310.1_pt3 | contig 11300 bp, 6 predicted proteins | sample 8637441 | NCBI WGS metagenome assembly NPIG01 (sample SAMN07420675, study PRJNA396082) | bioreactor metagenome | isolation source: sample BR6 brine-fed electro-methanogenic bioreactor BR | place: Japan: Kochi | collected 2016-06-14
CCCAGACGATCATCTCGGTGCCGGTCCAGATCGCGCGGGCGTGCTGCCGCCCCACCGGCGCGTCCACGGCGCTGGCGGGGAGCCAGAGATCGGTGGCGGGCGTGTAGCGGTACGGGGTGTCGAAGACGTGTCCGTCTTGCACTCCACCGAAGAGCACGAGCTCCGTGCCCGTCCAGACCGAGCTTGGCGCGACGCGCGCCGCCGGCGCGGAGCCGTACTGTTCGATCGGGCGCCAGAGCGTGTCGGCGGCCCGGTAGCGGTAGCCGTGGCCGATTCGGAGCCCCTCGTCGTCGAGGCCGCCCCAAATGACCATCTCGCTTCCCGTCCAGACCGCGGTGTGGCGCTCGCGCGCCGAAGGCTCGGCGCCCGTGCCGTAGAGGCCGTACCAGTTGTTGGTGCTCGCGTCCCAGCGGCGCCCGTCGGTCAGCGTGCCCGCGTTGTCACGCCCGCCCCAGACGATCATCTCTTCGCCGGTCCAGACCACGCTGTGGCGATAGCGAGGCATCGGAGCGTCGGTGCCGGAGAGCGGCGCCCACGTGTCGTGGTAGTCGTCGTAACGCGCTCCGTCCGCGAGTAGAGTTCCGTTCTCGTCGAGGCCGCCCCAGACCACCATCTCGGTGCCGGTCCACACGGCGCTGTGGTGCCTGCGCGCGGAGGGCGCGCCGCTCTCGCTGATGGCGTGCCAGGTCTCGCTGACCGGGCTCCAGCAGGCGCCATCTCCGATGACCTCGCCACCGATGTCCCCTCCGAAGACGCAGAGCTGCCGGCCGGTCCACACCGCGCTGTGCTGGTGGCGCGGATCGAGCCAGTCCTCGATCGGGCTCCAGACTTCGGTGTCGGCGTTGTAGACGCCCCCGTCCGCGAAGAGCTCCGACTCGGGATCTCGTCCCCCGAACACGAGCATCTCGCTGCCCGTCCACACGGCGCTGTGCTCGCCGCGCGGTGCGGGCTGACCCTCGTCCTCGAGCGTGAGCCAGCGATCGCCGGCGGGCTCGTAGCGCTTTCCCTTGGCGAGCGCCTTGCCGTTCTTGTCGAGCCCGCCCCAGACGATCATCTCGGTGCCGGTCCACACCGCGGTGTGCTGGCGGCGGGCGGTGGGACAGGACTTCAGGGAGATCTCGCGCCAGCTATCGGTCGCGGGGTCGTAGGCACCGCCGGACTTGAGCACGCGGCCGGTCTCGCCACCCCAGACGATCATCTCGGTGCCGGTCCACACGGCGGTGTGTTCGCTGCGCGGCGTGGGCTCTCCGAGGAAGGTGGCCTCCCATGTCCCGGCGCTGCACGGGCCACGGGTGATCGGCGGAAGGGAGTAACCCTGCGTGGACGCACTCCGTGTCGCGGGCATCGTGCTTGGCAACGAAGGCTCGACGCGCTGCCACCACGTCTCGAAGGGCGTCTTCGGCCAGCGCAGCGTTGCTTGATGCTCGCGGACCACGTAGCTGTCGCGGGTCTCCTCGACGACGCGTTCTCGAGCGGCATCACCCTCCGGCGCCATCTCTTCGCGCGCCACCGCGAACTCCGCCTCGGCGGCGAACGCGGCGAGAGGGAGGGCAGACTCGGCTGCCGCGTGGGCGCGGAGCCGCGTGTCCTTGTGAAGCCCGCGGTCGGCAGCAACGAGGGTCCGCAGGCGCCGCTCGGCGAGCGCCGGGCGCGCGAGGCACTCGGCGATTAGGAGCGGGTCGTCCCCGAGCGCGGCGAAGTAGGCGCGCAGCAACGCAGGGTCGCGAGTGTCGCGTGCCATGCGGTTGATCTCGTCCTGCAGCTCCTCGGCCCGGAGCGCGGCGCCGAAGTCGCGCTCGAGCGCGGCGTTCAGCTTCACCATGCGCTCGACGCGCGCCGCGAGGCGGGGCTCGTCGAGGATCGCGGAGAGCGCCGGCTTCGGGGCGCTGTTCTCCGCGGGCCAGAGCGTGTGCTGCCAGCGCACGGCGGCGAGGCGGCGCTCGCAGTCGAGGCGCTGGGCATGGGAGAGGGTGGGGTGTTCATCGCGGGCGTCGCGCTTGTCGTCTGCCGCCGTGGGCAAGACGAAGAGCGCGATGAGCAGAGCGGTCGTCGTCGTCCATCGCATCGGAGGGCTCCCGTGGCTGATAGTCCAGTCAGCACACAGGAAGCGCGGTTTGCGGCGACGAGCGGCCACGCGCGCGTAGGAAACGGCGCGTAGCCTCCACCCGCTGTTCGCAGAGCTACGGAATCATCGCGAGGCGTTCGTCGACCTGGACGACGTAGCGGCTGTCGGGGCCGAGGCGCGCGGCGAGGACTTCGCGGCAGCGATCGAGTTGACGGCGGGCCTCGTCGTAGCGCTCGAGGAGAATCAGCGTCTCGGCGTGGTCGCTCTCGAGCACCGCGAGGCGCGGGTGGCCGGCCGGGAGCACGTCGCGCGCGATCGCGAGCATCGCGGCTTGGACCGCCTCGCCGTCTGTGGGGCGTCCCGCCTTGGCGAGGATGACCCCGAGGTAGTCCTGCCGGATCAGCGTCTTGGTGTGCCGCTCGCCGAGCACTTCGAGGCTGATCGCGACCGACTCCCGCGCGAGCTCCTCCGCGCGGGCGTGGTCCTTCTGGTCCCGGGCCGTCGCGGCGGCGACATCCATCGACACGAGGGTGTGCGGGTGCTCGTCTCCGAGCAGCCGGCGCCGCCGCGCGAGCACGTCCTCCGCGAGCGCGCGCGCTTCCTCGAGCTCTCCCTGGCGCCTGAGCAGGTTGGCGATGTTGGCCTGCGCGATCAAGGTGCTCGGGTCGTCCGGGCCGAGCTGCGCTTGCTTTTCCTCGAGCACGCGGCGCAGGAGCGGCTCGGCGGCGATGTCGTCACCGCGCTGCACCTCGATGCCGGCGAGGTTGCCGAGCAGGGCGAGCACGAACTTCGGCTCCATGTCGCCCCGGGCATCGGCGGCGGCGAGGGCGCGCGCGAAGAGCTCGCGCGCCTCGTCGAACGCGCCGCGCTTCGCGAGGACGGAGCCGAGGTTGGAGGCCGCCTCGAGCGCTTCCTCACTCTCGCTTGCGCCTGCGCTCTCGAATGCCTCGATCGCGGCGCGGAGCTCACGCTCCGCTTCGGTCTGGAGCGAGAGGTGGTAGTAGGTCGTGCCGAGCTGGGCCTGGAGGATGCCTCGCAGCTCCGGCCGGTCCGCGAACGCCTCGGGGAGCCGCTCGCCGGCGGCGTCGAGGAGGTCGGCGACGCGCACGTCCCGCCCCTGCTCCTCCGGTGCAGGAGAGCGCAGGAGGCCCGAGAGGAAGGTGCTGACGGAGTTCGCGCGCTCGGCTTCCCTCTCGGCCTGGCGCCTGGCGCCGTCCGCTTCGACGAGCGCCCAACCGGTTCCGGCGAGGCCGAGCGCGAGGGCGAGCATCGTCGCGGCGACACCGCCGACGAGCGCACGGTTCTTGCGGGCGAAGCGCCGGATCTGATAACTGCGGCTCGCCGGCAGCGCGAGGATCGGTTCGTCGGCCAGATACCGTCTGAGGTCCTCGGCGAGCGCTGCCGCCGAGGCGTAGCGTTGGGCGCGCTCCTTGGCCAGCGCCTTGCCGATGATGGTCTCGAGCTCTTCCGGGAAACGCGTGCCGCCGCTTCGCAGCGGGGGCGCGTCGACTTCCGCGACACGCCGGATGGCCTCGGGGAGCGAGTGCCCGGCGAGCTCGAGCGGGAGGCGCCCGGCGAGCATCTGATACGCGAGGACACCGAGAGCGTAGACGTCCGTGCGGGTGTCGATCGCCTCCTGGCCGCCCGAGACCTGCTCCGGGCTCATGTAGGGGAGGGTGCCGAGAAGCTGCCCAGTGCCCGTCAGCACGGTCGTCGCCTGGAGATCCGCGTTGGTGACGCGGGCGACGCCGAAGTCGATGATCTTCGGCAGCCCGCTCGCTTCGACGAGGACGTTCGCGGGTTTGAGGTCGCGGTGGATCACGCCCTGCTCGTGAGCGTGATGCACGCCGTCGGCGATGCGGGCGATGAGCGCCACGCGCTCCTTGAGATCGAGGCCCGCGTCCGCCGCGAAGCGGTGGCAGGGCCGGCCGTCGATCAGCTCCATCGCGATGAAAGGGCGCTGGCTTCCGCCGACATCGTGGTAGCCCGCGTCGTAGATCTGGGCGATGGCCGGATGGCGGAGCCGACCCAGCGCTTCCACTTCGTGCTCGAAGCGCCGGCGGGCTTCGGGGCCGAAGAGAACGGAGGCGATCAGCTTCAGGGCGACCGCGCGTCGAGGACGCTCCTGCTGCGCGCGATAGACGAGACCCATCCCGCCTCGCGCGAGCAGTGAGCGGATGTGATAGGGGCCGACATCGCTGCCGGCGAGGCCGAGGGGATCCTCGAGATCTTCCCGCCGGAGGTCGGGAGGGAGCGTGTCGAGGAAACCGTCCGCCTCGCGAGCGGCTTCGAGCAGCGCTGCGACCTCCGCGCGGAGGGCGTCGTCGTCTCCGCACGCGTCTTCGAGGAATTGCTCTCGTGTCTCGCCGTCGAGCTCCGAGGCTTCCTCGAAGAGTTGGCGGATTCGCGTGCTGTCAGGGCTCATGTCTCACTGCTCTCACCGCGCCCGAGCTCACGGAAGAGCCAAGCGCGGGCGAAACTCCAACGACGGCGGACGGTGCGCTCGCTGATGTCGAGTACTTCCGCGATCTCGTTGACGCGTAGTCCGCCGAAGAAACGAAGCTCGACGATGCGGCGATCGACGGGGTCCTCCGCCCCAAGCCGCTCGAGAAGCTCGGCCAGCGCAAGGAGCTCGATCTCCCACGGGTCGGTCTTGGCGGCATCTTCGAAAAGTGCGACCTTGGTCGACTCGCCACCGCGCTTCGCCGCCGAGCGACGCCGTGCGTGATCCGTCAGGAGCTGCTGGATCGCGTGCGCGGCGTGCGCGAGGAGGTGCGCGCGGTTCTCCCACAGAGCCCCTTCTTGGCGTGCGAGCTTGAGGTAGACCTCGTTGACGAGCGCCGTCGGCTGCAGCGTGTGGCCGATGCGTTCTCGGCGCATCCGCGCTGCGGCCATGGCATGGAGCTCGTCGTAGACGAGGGGTAGAAGTCGGTCGAGCGTGTTGCGTGCGCCCTTCTGTTCGCGCGACACATCACGCCCGTCTCCGCTCTCGCGTTCCGGCGGCACAGCTCAAACCTGGCTGATCCACGCAAGGGTGGGGGGGTGCGTGGACTCGGGGGGCGAAGCCGAGTGTAGCCTCAAGTTGCCCTGTGGACAGAGAGGAAGTGTTGAACGCTGTTTTGCGTTTGGTGGGCTCACAGGCCGCGTTTTCTCAAGCTTTGTCGGACGTGGTGACGGCTGCGCGCTTCACGTTGCGCAACATCGTCTCTCGAAGCTCCGCGCACTCGATCGGCTTGGGGAGGAAGTCGTCCATCCCGGCAGCGAGGCAGCGCTGACGGTCTTCGTTCATCGCATGGGCCGTCAACGCGATGATCGGCGTGTGCTGGTCGGCGCCGGCCTCTTTGGCGCGAAGAAGGCGCGTCGCTTCGAGGCCGTCCATCTCCGGCATCTGGATGTCCATCAGGACGAGGTCGAAGATGCCCGGCTCGAAACGCCGCACCGCCTCCTCGCCGCTTCGTACAGAGACGACCTCGTGCCCTTCGCGTTCGAGCATGCGCTCGGCCAGCTTGAGGTTGACGAGGTTGTCCTCGACGAGAAGGACCGCGAACGAGGCGGAGCACTCTTCGCCGCCGGCCGGGGCGGCCGTCTCGGCGACGGCCTCGAGCTCCTTCTCCTCGCTCCACGGCTCGAGCACCGGATTGCCATGAATCGTTTCGTACTCTGCGTCTTCTCCCGCGAGCTCGAACGGGAGGCTGAAGAAGAACAGCGAGCCTTCACCCGGGCAGCTCCGCACGTCGATCGTGCCGCCCATCAGGTGGACGAGGCGAGAGCAGATCGCGAGCCCGAGACCGGTGCCACCGTAGCGGCGCGTCATGTAGCGCTCGGCCTGGGCGAAGGCCTCGAAGATCTTCGCCTGCTTGTGCTCGTCGATGCCGATCCCTGTGTCTTCGACCTCGAAGCGCAGCAGGGCCGTGTCGTCGCTCGCCGCTTCGCTCGAGACGCGGACCCGGATCGTGCCGCGCTCGCAGAACTTGATCGCGTTGCCGAGCAGGTTGACCAGCACTTGGCGCAGCCGGGCGGAGTCGCCGACGAGACCGTCGGGCAGTCCGCGCTCGACCTGCCAGCTCAGCTCGAGGCCCTTGGCGTGGGCAGCCTGCGCGACGAGGCCCACCGTCTCGTGCAGCCAGGCGCGGAGCCGGAAGGGGTGCGGGTCGAGGTCGAGCTTGCCCGCTTCGACTTTCGAGAAGTCGAGCACGTCGTTGATGATGCGAAGCAGGCTCCGCGCGCAGCTTCGGACGATGCGGATGTGGCTCGCCTGCTCCTCGTCGAGCTCCGTGCCGAGGACGAGCTCGCTCATGCCGAGGATGCCGTTCATCGGCGTGCGGATCTCNNATCTCGTGGCTCATGTTGGCGAGGAACGCGCTCTTGGCGCGGTTCGCCGATTCGGCGGCGTCCTTGGCCTGACGCAGCTCCTCTTCCGTCGCGCGGCGATGGGCGATCTCGGCCCGCAGCGCTCCTTCTCGGCGTTCGAGGCGTCCGAGCAACGCGAACATCAGCGTCAGGGGCAGGGCCGCGAGGGCGAGGAATGTCGGGTGGACCCACCACGCGAGCGCGAGCAGCGCGGAGAAGCAGGCGAGGATCGTCTCGTTCGCCAGCGCGGCGAAGGAGAGGATGCCGCTGTCCTTGGCGCCGCGGCCCGTGGCGATCCAGATCGCGCAGAGCGTGGCGACGACGCTCACAGCCGAGCAGATCGCCGCACCGGCCAGGGCCGCGATCACGTGGCGCGTGCCCGGGGCATGACCCGCGGCGAGGGGCAGCGCGAAACGCACCGCGAGGAAGACCCCGATGACGATCTGGGACAGGTTGAACAGGCCGATGCGCGGGCGGCGGCGGTTGACCAGCCAATCGGAGAGCGAGATGACGACCGCGACGGCCATCACGAGGCTCGGCTCGACGAAGGGGAGGAGCGCCTGGAACGAGGCGGGGGCGAGGAAGATCGCGACGCGTCCGCCCGAGCGCCGGTCGACGAGGAATGTCAGCAGGCTCCAACCGACGCCGAGCAGCGCGAAGACACCCGCGACGGCGAGCTCCGTCATCGGCGCGCGCGCGAAACCCGGGAGGGTCAGCGCGGCGCACACCAACGCCGCGAGCGCGGTCGCCGCGACGAAGTGGTTCGAAGCGCGTTGTCGTTTCGCGAGCCGGACGGGTGAGCGCATAGGGGTCTCGGAGGCCGGAGCCTCTCGGAGACCAATATCGGTGCCCGATCACAGTGGGTAAAGGCTTGGATCAAAAATAAGGCAAGCTTAATGATGACAGTGGATTAGAGCTGTGCCTGACCTTGCGTCAAACCTTCGCGCCCTCGATCAGTCGCTCGAGCTCCTCGATCGTGCAGCAGAGGAAGACTGTCTGGATGGCGATGCGCTGCTCGCGTTCGTCGTTGTAGCCCCAGGTGGCGAGAGCGCACCGAACGCCGAGAGTCGAGACGGCTTGAAGGTGGCTTACCTTGTCGTCGACGAATGTGATTTGCTCGAAGGGCACGCCGAGCCGCGACTGCAGGACTTCGAGGTGGGAGGTCTTGCTCCGTCCTGAGCTCTTGTCGAGGACCCGCTCGGGCGGGAAGAGCTCGGCGAGGCCGTAGTCCTCGAGCAAGCGGTGGACCGTCTCTCCGTCCTTCGCCGTCGCGATCGCGAGCGGCACCGTGCCCGCGTGCCTCTCGAGGACTTCGACCACTTCGGGGTAGGGCTTCATCAGAGCGCGCCAGTTCTCCGGCTCGCTGCTCGCGTAGGCGTGACGGGTCTCGTAGAAGTGCTCGTGATAGCCGTCGAGGAAAGTCCGCGGCTGGCTGTCCTTGAGCGCGTCGAACTCCGCCTGGGAGTCGAGGGTGAGGCCCAGCTCGAGGGCGGTGAGGAGGACCGCGTAGTCCTCGGCCCGCGCCGCGAGGGGCAGCGCGGCCATGAAGCGCTGGCGCACATCGCGGGGATCGAGGTCGATCAGCGGCGAGTCCTGCCGGAACGCGAGGTAGGTGCTGCAAGCGATGACGAGGGCCTCGCGTGCGCTGTCCGAGATGACGCCGTCGAAGTCGAGAACGAGAGCCTTCATGTTCCTAGAGTACCCATGCGTAGCCGAGCTTCAAAAAGAAGGTGCGGCCCTCGGTCGTCAGGCCGAGGTCCTGGTCACCCAGGCGATTGTCACTGTATCCCAAGAAGAGGACCGTCTGGGGATTGACCTTGTAGGAAACGAGGTACTGGGAGAAGAGCGTGCGGCTCTCGCTGTCCACTTCGTCCTCGTAGAGCTCCGGACTCCGCTCGATCAGGCGGTGCTGGAGAATCGCCCTCAGAAGGAGGCGCCGGTTGAAGTGGTAGACGACGCGCGCCTGGCTCAGGTTCGCCGTGAAGAGCTCCTCGCCCCCCACCTCGAGCTGCTCGTAGGTGTGGTCGAACTGCACGAAGAAGTGGCGCCCGATGTTCCAGGTGACGCCGGGCTGGAGCCTCAGCGTGCGCGCGGGGCGTGACCCCGTGAAGTCGATCCCGTCTCCGATCGAGAAGTCGATCGAGGCGGTCAGGTCTCCCGAAGGCCGGATGTTGAAGAAGCCGCCCACGCGATCCTGCTCGAAGAGGCGTCCCTCGAAGAAGATCTTCGTCTTGTACAGCGAGAGGCGCAGCAGCGACTGCATCGGCCCCTCGTAGAGCGCGTGGGCGCCGAAGTTCTCGTCGGTGAGCTGCCCGTCCAGCCTGCGAGCCACGGTGGCATCGAGCGTGAAGCGCAGGCGGGTGTACCAGGCGTCCGCCGGCCCGAAGAACTGGCGGCGGAGCCCCGCACCCCAGGCGCGGGTGTCGACGCGCGGCATGAAGCCGTTGTCCATCNNNCCCGGGCTGCGCTCCTTGCCGGCGAGCCACCACTCCCAGGCGCCGTCGGCGTGCTGGTAGCGGAACCACGCCGCGTGCCCGTCGAAGCGCCCGTCGGGCTGGTCGGCGAAGTCCGCGCTACCGTCACCGTCCTCGTCGAGGGAGAGCAGCGCCGAGCCGTACTCGGTCTCGGAGTCGGCGATCTGCACCTTGACGAGGTCGTGGGGACCGAGCCTGAGCAGCGCGTCGATGCCGAGCACACGGTTCCGCGTGCCGTCTTCGGCGTCCCGGTACGTGGCGAGCAGGCCGATGTTCGAGGCTTGGCCGACGTCCCGGCGGTAGCGGGCGACGGCGCTCGTGTTCTCGACATCGAGCAGCGTCCCCCGAGAGCTCTCGTTGCTCGGCACGATGACCGAGGTGGCGCGATCCCGGGTGACGAAGGCTCCGATCGCGTGGCGGCCCTCCTTGCCGGAGAGCTTGAGGCCCCAGCGCGGATCGACGACCGAGCGCGTGTGGACCGCGTTGAAGAGCGTCTTGAAGAGGTCGGCGCCCTCGAGGAAGAAAGGCCGCTTCTCGGGGAAGAAGATCGCGAAGCGCCGGTTGACCTCGAGGCGTGCGGCGTCGGCCTCGATCTGCGAGAAGTCGGGCTGGAAGGTGGCGTTCAGGGCGAGGTTGGGTGTGACGCTCCATCGCGTCGACACCCCGAACTCACCTTCGCTCTCGGTCTCCTCGAGCGGCGCGCTCGGGAACTCCTCGCGGGCTTCGCTGCGGTTGTAGGTCAGCGTCGGCGCGACTTCGAGGCCGAGACCGGGGCGCATGCCGGCGAGCCCGGTGATCTGATTCGCCTCGCAGAGATAGCAGCCCTGGCCGAGGTCCTGCGGCACCGACATCAGACGCCGGCGCACCGTGCGGGGCAGGGAGCGGAAGGCGATCACACTCCAGGTCTGGACCCCCGCGCCGTCCGGGAAGCGCAGCGCCGGCCACGGGATGGCGAACTCGACGGTGAAGCCGTCCGGGCCGATGCGCCCCGCGGAGTCCCAGATCGCATCCCAGGAGTAGTCCTCCGACGGCGCGCCGCTCATGCTCCCGTAGCCCCCCGGCGTGCCGACGCCGCTGACGACCGCGTCCATCTGGACGCCCAGGGGGTTCGTCATGAACGCGAAACCCCGGCGCCCGTCCTGGAAGGGGTCGAGGACGATGCCGACGATGTCGTTACGGGCGGCCCGGTCCCTGTCGGACAGGTGCGCGCGGATCGCGCGCGGATCCGGGTCGCTCGCGCGGAACGCGACGTAGAGGGCGGCCGGGGTCCGCAGGACGAGGCACTCCGTCTTCACCGGAGCGGGTGAGTTCTCGCCGGGGTAGACCTCGTATTCGAGTGGGATGCGCGCCGCGCGTTGCCACGCGCTCTCGTCGAGCCGGCCGTCGATGACCAGGGGCGCATCCGCCGGCGGGACCTCGAGCGGGGCGGGGGTGGCCAAGGAGGGGCTTCCCGCGGCGAGGAGTGCGAGGGGCAGAGAAACAGCGAACAGAGCTCGTCGGAGATTGAATTCGGGCATGGGCTCGCGGCGGGGAATGAAAGGACCCTCCAAGGATGCCCGTCCCGCTCGCCCGGCGCTACGCCTGAAGTGAAGACCGCCCCGCTCGTTCCTGTTTCCATTCGGCGCCAAGTCTCGGTATGTTGCGGACGCTCGCGGAGGGGCGGAGGTCGCGCCGCGGGCGGGGAGGGTCGTCATCTTGGGTCCCAATGCCCTGCTCCACGCCGTCGCGGGCTTCGGCGCGATGCTGCTCGGCGTCGCGGTGCTCGCCGCCGCGCCCCGCCGCCGGCGGGCACAGGCGTTCGCGGGCCTCGCGCTGAGCCTGGCGGTCTGGACCCTCGGCTTCGCCGCCGCGGAGGCGGGCCTCGTGCGCCCCGCTACGGTCCGGCCCTGGTACCTGCTCGGGAGCTGTGCGGCCGCGCCGTTCGGACTCGAGCTCGTGCTCATGATCACCGGGCGCCGCGAGCGTGGACTGCGCCGCGCCGCCCAAGCGGCGTGGCTCGCGTGTCTTCTCCTCTGGCTCTTCCTCTGGCCGAACGCCACCGACCGCACCTGGAACCTGTTCGCCATCGTCGTGCTCGGGGTCGTCCTCGGTGCCGCGCTGGTCTTGCTCGCGNNGCGCTCGGCGGCGCCTGGCCGCGGCTTTTTCGCGCTCGTCCTCATCGGGGGCGCCGTCGCCGTCGTCGGCGGGCTCTCCGACTTCGCGCGCATCGCTCCGGGGAGCGTCCCGCTGATCGGCCCGCCGGCCACCCTCTTCCTGCTCGTCTTGCTCGCCTCGGCGGTCCTGCGCTACCGCTACCTCGACGTCGAGGCGACGCTCGCCCGAGTCGCCGTGCTCGTCGCGGGCTCGGGCCTCGCGGCGCTCGTCGTCTGGGGTGTGCAGAGGGTGTTCGGGACCGGGATCGCGGTGCTCTT
>NPIG01000313.1_pt2 | contig 11299 bp, 12 predicted proteins | sample 8637441 | NCBI WGS metagenome assembly NPIG01 (sample SAMN07420675, study PRJNA396082) | bioreactor metagenome | isolation source: sample BR6 brine-fed electro-methanogenic bioreactor BR | place: Japan: Kochi | collected 2016-06-14
GCTTGGACGCTCGGGTGCGATGGGGCTTGCTCTGCTCTGCCGCCTTGGGTCCGCGCTGGGGGCTGGCTCGTCTGAGGCGCCTCCGCCTCAGACGAACACCGCGTTCAGCGCCAGGAAGACCACAGCCGAGAGCAGGGCGGCGGCGGGCACGGTGATCACCCAGGCCGCCACGATGGTCAGGAAGTGCGACCGGCGCACCAGCTTGCGGCGGCGGCGCTCCTCGGTGGCGATCTTGCTGCCGTCGGAGTTGGCATTGCGCGGCCGGCGCTTCTCGTTGTGCCACTCACGGAAGAAGCCGACGCCGAACACCGCGCCCACGGCGATATGGGTGGAGGAGACCGGCAGGCCCAGCCANNCTGGCGATGATCACGGTGATGGCGGCCGAGAGCGCCACGCAATAGGCGCGCATCGGGTTCAGCTTGGTGATCTGGCTGCCCACCATGCGGATCAGCTTCGGTCCGAACAGCACTAGCCCGAAGGAGATGCCGAAGGCGCCGACGATCATCACCCAGGTGGGAATGGCGACCTTGCCGGCGAATTCGCCGAATTCGACCGAATGCACGATGGCGGCCAGCGGGCCGACCGCATTGGCGACATCATTGGCGCCATGGGCAAAGGACAGCAGCGCCGCCGAGATCACCAGCGGCAGCGCGAACAGCGCCTTGAGCGACTTGTTGCGGTTCTCCATGCCCTCGGACTGGCGGCGCACGAAGGGGGCGGCGAGGGCATAGCACAGCGCCCCCGCCAGCAGCCCGATCAGAAGCGCGGTGCCCAGGTCGATCTTGATGACCTTTTTCAGCCCCTTGACCGCCAGATAGGCGGCAAAGGCGCCGGCCATGATCCCGACCAGCACCGGCACCCAGCGGCGGGCGGCGGCGATCTTGTCTTCCTGATAGATGATCCTGGCCTTGATGAAGGCAAGGAAGGCGGCGGCGATCAGCCCGCCGAGGACCGGAGAGATCACCCAACTGGCGGCAATGGCCCCCATGCTGGACCAGTTGACCGCGCCGAAGCCCGCCGCGGCGATGCCCGCGCCCATGACGCCGCCGACCACCGAATGGGTGGTCGAGACCGGCGCGCCGATCCAGGTGGCCAGGTTGACCCAAAGCGCCGAGGAGGTCAGCGCCGCCATCATTGCCCAGATGAAGACATGCCCGCCGCTCATGCCGCTGGGGTCGATGATGCCCTTGGAAATGGTCGAGACCACGTCGCCCCCGGCCAGGAGCGCGCCGGCGCTTTCGCAGAGCGCGGCGATCACGATCGCCCCGCCCAGGGTCAGCGCGTTGGCGCCCACCGCCGGCCCCATGTTGTTGGCCACGTCATTGGCGCCGATGTTGATCGCCATATAGGCACCCAGCACGGCGGCCGAGACCACGATCGCCGAAGAGGTCCCGGTGCCGGTGACGAACGCCGCGATCAGTCCGACGATCACCATGAAGGCCAGCGCCACGCCAAGGCCCACCATCGGCCGCGAGACATAGAGCGTGGCCTGTTCAAGCTGGCCGATCCGGCCCAGGTCCTTATCGAGGGTTTTCCACTGTCGGGAGGGAGAGTTCTGCGACATCCGCGCCTTCCGGTGCCTGCGGCCGAAGCCGGCGTGCACCTGTCATGAATCCGTTACAATCACGGGGGCGGATAGGCCGGATTGGCCCTCAGATCAAGCTTTCGCTTTCATCTCTTGCGCAAACTGTTGCAGGACGTCGCAGACACCGGGGTCGTCGGCGCGCTTGCAGGCCTCGGGGACGGTCAGCCAGACGCGTTCGCGCTTGTCCGCCTCGGGGTAGTCCTTGCGCATCTGGGTCACCTTGACAGGATACACCCAGACCGTGCAGTCGCGTTCCATCCCGCTGTCGTGCCGCTTGACCGTCTGATAGCTGGCCAGCGGTTTGCGCCAGGGCGTGCCGTCGCGCACGCCGGCCTCTTCCCAGGCCTCCTGCAGGGCGGTTTCCCAGCTGTCGAGCCCGCTGATCGGCCAGCCCTTGGGCAGGATCCAGCGCCCGCGCGAGGAGGTGATCAGCAGCACTTCTGGTGCCCCGTCCTTGCCGTCACGGAAACACAGTGCCGCCAGCTGCACCGCCTTGGGGCGGCTCAGCATCAGTTTCACATTCTCCAGCCACGGGATTTTGCGCGGGTCCATTTCAAGGTGCCTTGCTGCTCAAAGATTTATTTTTTTGTCAGTTTAAAACAAACTGTCAAGGGCATCAAATAGTATCGCGCGGCGCATAATCAACCGGCCCGGGCGGCGCGCCGCACGCCGGGCCGGGGGTGCCAGGGAAAACCCCGTGATGTCAAAGTCTTGGTCTTATCGGTTGCCGGTCCCCGAGAACCTGGCGGCATCCGCTGCGGCGCGGCGGATGGCATTCGATTTGTGCACGGTCTCCATATATTCCGCCTCCGGGTCGCTGTCGTAGACGACGCCGCCGCCGGCCTGGATATAGAACTTCTTGTCCTTCACGATGGCGGTGCGCAGGGCGATGCACATGTCCATGTCGCCGCCCGCACTGAAATAGCCGACGCCGCCGCCGTAAAGCCCGCGTTTCTCCGGCTCCAGCTCGTCGATGATCTCCATCGCGCGCACCTTTGGGGCGCCCGACACGGTGCCCGCGGGCATGCCGGCAAAGAAGGCGTCGAGCGCATCCTTGTCCTCGGCCAGCTCGCCGATGACGTTCGAGACGATATGCATCACGTGGGAATAGCGTTCGATGATGAATTTCTCGGTCGGGCGCACGGTTCCGATCTTGGCCACCCGGCCGACGTCGTTGCGGCCCAGGTCCAACAGCATCAGGTGCTCGGCCAGTTCCTTGTTGTCGGCCAGAAGATCCTGTTCCAGCGCCTTGTCCTCCTCCGGCGTGGCGCCGCGGGGACGGGTGCCGGCGATCGGGCGGATGGTCACCTCGCGCCCGAACACCCGCACCAGGATCTCGGGGCTGGCGCCGACCACCTGGAAGCCGCCGAAGTTGAAATAGAACATGAAGGGCGACGGGTTGGTGCGCCGCAGCGAGCGGTAAAGCGCGAAGGGGGGCAGGGGAAACGCCTGCGTCCAGCGCTGTGCCGGGACCACCTGGAAGATGTCTCCGGCGCGGATGTACTCCTTGGCCTTCTCNNCTTGTAACCGTCCTTGGTGAAGTTCGACACCGGCGCCGCGGCTTCCTCGGCCTCGCCCAGGTCGCGGCTTTCGGCGGGCATGGCGCGTTCAAGGTCGCGCACCGCGTCCATCACCCGTTCGGCGGCCTGAGCATAGGCCGCGCGCGCGGTCTGGCCGCCGCTGACCCAGGCCGGGGCGACCACGGTGACCTCGCCCTTGACGCCGTCCAGCACGGCGACCACCGAGGGCCGCAGCATCAGCGCGTCGGGCAGACCCAGCGGGTCGGGGTTCACATCCGGCAACCGTTCGATCAGCCGCACCATGTCGTAGCCGAGATAGCCGAACAGCCCGGCGGCGGCCTGCGGCAGGTCGTCGGGCAGCTCGATCCGGCTTTCGGCGATCAGCGCGCGCAGGCTGGTCAGCGGGTCGGTCTCCTCGGCCACGAAGCCGTCGGGGTCGAACCGCGCCTGACGGTTGAGCGCCGCCTTGTCGCCGTCGCAGCGCCAGATCAGGTCGGGCTTTAGCCCGATGATCGAGTAGCGCCCGCGCACCTCGCCGCCGGTCACCGATTCCAGCATGAAGGCGTCCTTCTGGTCGCCGGCCAGTTTCAGCATCAGCGACACCGGGGTGTCGAGATCGGCGGCCAGGCGGGTATAGACGACCTGGTTCTGCCCGGCCTCATAGGCCCTGGCGAAGCTGTCGAAATCCGGGGTCAGTGCCATCTTCTGCCCTTACTGGAAACTGGACTGGACCGCGTTCAGCGCGCGTTCGTCCAGCATCGGGCGGGCGCGCAGCTGGGCGTCGCGGGCAAAGGCCTCGAACAGGGCCTGCGCCAGCGCCTGGTCAAGCTGCTGGCCGAAGCCCGTGCGCATCGCCTCCAGCTCCTCGGTCTGCTCGGGCGGCAGGATCTCGTCCAGGCGCACCACATGCACCCGGTCGCCGGCGCCGATGACCTGCAGCGCGCCGGGCTCCATCGCGAAGACCTGGGTCATGAAATCCGGCGGCGTGCCGTCGAGAAAGGCGGTGCGGGTCAGGCCGGTTTCGACCTTCACCTCCAGGCCGGTCTCGGTGAAATCGCCGGACGCCGCCAGCTCGGTCACCAGGGCCTGGGCCTGTTCGGTCAGGGCGGCTTCGGTCTGCTGCAGGGTCCAGTCGGCGGCGACCCGGTCGCGGGCCTGGTCAAAGGGTTCGGGCCGCGGCGGCAGGGTGTCGTCGAGCCGCAGGGCAAAGATGCCGCCATCCTCGACGAAGGCGACCTCGGGGAAATCCTCGATGCTGACCTGCTGGGCGGCGCTGCGGAAGGCATCATAGGCGGCAACACCTTCAGAGCTTTGGGCGGTCCAGTCGATCTGGCCCAGCTCCAGGTCGGTTTCCGCGGCCAGCTCTTCCAGCGTGGCGCCGCCGGCGAGCAGGTCGTCGATGTTTTCGGCGCGGGTCTCGATCAGGCGGCGGGCGCGCTCGGCGGCCAGTTCGTCGCGCAGCTCGTCGCGGGCCTCCTCGAACGGCGTTTCGCGGGCGGCCAGGGTGCCGTTCACCCGGTAGAGCGCCGGACCCAGGTCCGAGGGCAGGGGGCCGACCACATCACCCACCTGGGCGGCAAAGACCGGCTCGGCGGCGGCACCCAGATCGGCGGCGTCCACATCGCCCATGTCGACATCCGACAGCGTCAGGCCGCGCTGATCGACCAGCGCCTCGAAGGTGGCGCCGCCGACCTCGATCTGGGCCATGGCGGAGGCGGCCGCGTCCTGATCCGCGAAGACCAGCCGCTCGATCAGCCGCCGCTCGGGGATGTTGTATTCCTCGGCGCGCTCCGCATAAAGCTTGCGCAGCGCATCTTCGTCGACCTCGACCTGATCCATGATCATGTCGGGCGTCAACAGCACATAGGTCAGCACCTTGGTCTCGGGCAGGGTGTAGCGGTCGGGGTGATCGTCGTAAAAGGCCTGAAGCGCGGCACCGTCGGGCTCCGGCAGCGGCGCCGCCAGATCATCGGCGGTCAGCGTCACCATGGTGAAGCTGCGCCGCGCGGCGAGGTATTCGGTCAGGGTGTCGACCAGGGTGCCGGGCATCTCGACGCCGCTGACGATGGCGGCCTGCACCAGGGTGCGGGCGGCCTCGGCGCGCAGGTCGGCTTCGAACTCGGCCTCCTTGAGGCCGGCCTGGTCGAGCGCGAAACGATAGCTTTCGCGGTCAAACGCCCCGTCGGGCCCCTGGAAGGCAGGGATCGCCACGATCTCCTGCTGCAGCTTCTCGTCGCCGACCGAAAGGCCCAGCTGGGCGACCTCGTTGTCGATCGAGGCCAGCGCGATCAGCCGCGACAGCACCTGCTGATCCAGCCCCATCGCGCGGGCGTCGCTCATCTGCAGCGGCTGGCCGGTCTGGGCCTCGACGGCGCGAATCTCGTTCTGCAGGTCGCGGGCATATTGCTCGACGCTCACGGTCTGATCGCCCACCTTGGCAACGGTGCGCACCGTGCCGGTCAGGTTGGTGGCGCCGAACCCGGCCAGGCCGGCGACAAGCAGACCCAGCAGGATCCAGACAAAGGTTTTCGATAGCTGTTTGACCCTGGCGGCCATGATGCCCCCTTCCCTGGAGATACCGTGTTATTTCGGCGCCCTGCATACGACGCGCGCACAGGGGGGGCAAGGTCAGATGGTAAGGCCGGACAGACGCTCGAACAACGCACCGATCCCGGCCCGGTCGAGATTGGCAAAGGCGATGCGCAGATGGCGCGTGCCGGTGGGGTCGGTTTCGGGCACGAACATGGTCGCGGGCAAGAGCAGAACACCGGCCTCGGCCACCAGCCGGCGGGCGATGACGTCGGCGGGCAGGTCATAGGGGTGGGCGACATAGGCGAAATAGGCGCCCAGCCCCTTGAGCCGCCAGCCCTGCGCCGCCAGCGCCGGAAAGCCCTCGGCAATCGCCGCCCGGCGGTCGAGAATCTCGTCCCGTTCCCCGGCCAGCCATTGGTCCAGTGTCCGGATCCCCGTCAGCGCCGCGAACTGGCCCACCTGACTGGGGCAGATGGTGACGCTGTCGATGAATTTCTCGACCTCCTGCAGCAGGGCGGGGGAGGTCAGCAGCGCGCCGACCCGGTGGCCAGTGAGGCGGTAGGCCTTGGAGAAGGAATAGAGGTGGATCAGCGTGCGGTCCCAGTCGGGATCGGCGAACAGGTCATGCGGCGCGCCCGGCTGGCTATGGAAATCGCGGTAGGTCTCATCGACGATCAGCCGGATGCCCCGCGCCTGCGCCAGATCGTAGAACGCGCGCAGCAGATCGGCGGGATATTCGGCGCCGGCGGGGTTGTTGGGGGTGACCAGCACGATGGCGCGGGTGCGGTCGGTGATCAGCGCCGCCGCCTGCTCGGGGTCGGGCAGAAGATCGTCGCCGGTGGACAGCGGCACCGCTTCGATGCCCGACATGTCGAGCCACATCTTGTGGTTGAAGTACCAGGGCGTCGGCAGGATCACCGCGTCGCCTTCGCCGGCAATCGCCGCGATGGCAGCGGCAAAGGCCTGGTTGCAGCCCGAGGTGATGGCGACCTGGGCCGGGGCGACGGCGCCGCCATAGATCCGCGCCGTGCGCTCCGCCAGTGCCGCGCGCAGCGCCGGCATGCCAAGGTCGGGGCCGTACAAATGGGCCTCGGTTTTGGACAGAAGGAAGTCGGCCGTCGCCCGGCGCAGCGCCTCGGGCGGGGCGGCCATCGGCGCCGCCTGGCTGACATTGATCAGCGGGCGCTCGGGCGGGAAATGGACCCCGTCGAGCCACTTGCGCGCCTCGACGATGGGGGCGGGGAAGGTGGCCTGGGTGCGCGATCTCGACATGCGGGCCTCCTGCCGCCGGCTCGGCGTTATGGTCTCAAAATCCCATGGCGCGGCCGGGGCCGCGTGCCCGGTCAGTCGCCGCCGCGATAGGGTTCGACATATTGCAGCGCCATGTCCCAGGGGAAGAAAATCCAGGTGTCCTGGCTGACCTCGGTGACGAAGGTGTCGACCATCGGCCGGCCCTTCGGCTTGGCATAGACGGTGGCGACATGGGCCTTGGGCATGTGTTTGCGCACCACCTCGAGCGTCTTGCCGGTGTCGACCAGGTCGTCGACGATCAGAACGCCGGTGCCGTCGCCCACCATCTCCATGTCCGGGGATTTGATCACCACCGGCTCGCTCTGGGTCTGGTGGTTGTAGGATTTCACGCTGATCGTGTCGACCAGGCGGATATCCAGCTCGCGCGCGACGATCATTGCCGGGGCCATGCCGCCGCGGGTGATGGCGATCACCGCGCGCCAGCCGCCCGCTTCGGGGGCGTCGCCCTGCAGGCGCCAGGCCAGCGCGCGGGCGTCGCGGTGCAATTGGTCCCAGCTGACGTGAAAACCCTTTTCGTGGGGCAGGCGGTCGGTCATGGCGGCGGATCCTTTTTGTTATTCTTCGCGGCGCGCGGTCAGCCCTTGGCGATATCGGGCGCGTCGACCGCCTTCATGCCGACGGCGTGATAGCCGGCGTCTACGTGCAGCACCTCGCCGGTGACCCCGGCACCGAGATCGGACAGCAGATAGAGCGCCGAGCCGCCGACATCGTCGATGGTCACGTTGCGGCGCAGGGGCGAGTTATATTCGTTCCACTTCATGATGTAGCGGAAGTCGCCGATGCCCGAGGCGGCCAGCGTCTTGATCGGGCCGGCCGAGATCGCATTGACGCGGATGCCGTCCTTGCCCAGATCCTCGGCCAGGTATCGCACCGATGCCTCAAGCGCCGCCTTGGCGACGCCCATGACGTTGTAATGCGGCATTACCTTTTCGGCCCCGTAATAGGTCAGCGTCAGGCAGCTGCCGCCCTGGTTCATCATCTTTTCGGCGCGGTTCACCACCGCGGTGAAGGAATAGACCGAGATGTCCATCGACAGCTGGAAATTCGCCCGGCTGGTATCGACATAGCGCCCGCGCAGCTCGTTCTTGTCGGAGAAGCCGATGGCGTGGACCACGAAATCGAGGGTGCCCCACCGATCCTTGAGTTCGGAAAACAGGGTGTCGATCGAGGCCTCGTCGCCGACATCGCAGGGCAGGACGATATCGCTGCCCAGTTGGGCGGCGAGCGGATCGACCCGTTTTTTCAGTGCGTCGCCCTGATAGGAAAACGCCAGCTCGGCGCCGGCCCCGGCCAGCGCCCTGGCGATGCCCCAGGCAATGGATTTGTCATTGGCCAGGCCCATGATCAGGCCGCGCTTTCCGGCCAACAACTGATTTGTCATGAAGGTTCTCCGCCTCTCCTCACGGTGTGAGTGTGACGTTTAGGCGATTGGTTGTGGCGCATCAAGAGTGTGCGGGGCTTGCCGCCGGGGCGGTGGCGCTCTACTGTCCGATGCACAGACCATGATGGGGATACCATGGGCGACAGAACTGGAATTTTTGCAGGCGATGATCCTTTCGAGATCGCCCGCCGGTGGCTGGCCGAAGCCGAGGCCAGCGAAGTGAACGATCCGAACGCCATCGCGCTTTCGACGGTGGATGCAGGCGGGATGCCGAATGCGCGCATGGTCCTGCTGAAGGAGATCGAGCCGGCCGCCTTCGTGTTCTATACCAACTACGGCAGCACCAAGGCGCAGGAGCTGGAGCAGGCCGGTATGGCGGCCTTCGTGATGCATTGGAAATCGCTGCGCCGGCAGATCCGGGTGCGCGGCCATATCAGCCGCGAGGACGGGCCGCAGGCGGATGCCTATTTCAAGTCGCGGTCGCTGAAAAGCCGGCTGGGGGCCTGGGCGTCGCACCAGTCGCAACCGCTGGAAAGCCGGGCGGCGCTGATGGCCGAGGTCGCCAAGCTGACCGCGCGGCTGGGCACGGCGCCGGACCGGCCGCCGTTCTGGGGCGGCTACCGCCTGGTTCCGGTCGAGATCGAGTTCTGGGCCGATGGCGCATTCCGGCTGCACGACAGGTTCGCCTGGCGGCGTGAGGATTCCGAATCCGCTTGGAAAATCCAACGGTTGAGCCCGTGATATTCACGTCACGTGAAATGCAACACGTTGAAAATATATGCGGAATTTCGTCGCAATTGAAGTTTTAAACTTGAACTGTTCAGTAAACTTATTGCACACAGCGGGTCATGGTCCGATTGAATCAGGATTCAAAAAAGTAGCGCGGAAAAGGCAGAAGTGGCAGAAGATCTGAGCAACATGTACCAGGTAAATGGCCAGGTAAAATGGTTCGACCCAGCCAAGGGGTACGGGTTCGTCGTGTCCGACGAGGGGGGACCGGACATTCTGCTGCATATGAACGTGCTGCGGAATTTCGGACAAAGCTCGGTGGCCGACGGGTCACGCATCGAGGTGATGACGACGCGGACCGACCGCGGCGTGCAGGCGGTCGAGGTGCTGTCGATCACGCCGCCCGAGCGCGAGGAGGCCGGCCCGGTGCTGTCCGACTTCAGCCACCTGGCGCCGGAGGAAATCCAGGACACGCCGCTGGAACCGGCGCGGGTGAAATGGTTCGACAAGGCCAAGGGCTTCGGCTTTGCCAATATCTTCGGGCGCAGCGAGGACGTATTCCTGCATATCGAGGTGCTGCGCCAATCCGGCCTGGCCGATCTGCAGCCGGGCGAGGCGCTGGCGATGCGGGTCATCGAGGGGCGTCGCGGGCGCATGGCGGCCGAGGTCATGGCCTGGGAAGCGGCGCTGACGGAGCGCGACGGGGCATGATTGCCCGGCTTGCCGCTCTGGCGATCCTGCTGCTGGGGGCCGGGCCGGCGCTGGCCGAATGCCGGGCGGATCAGGTCGAGCTGCGGGGCGACTGGGGGCAAGCGCAATTTTCCATAGAACTGGCCGATACGCCCCAGGCGCGCGGCCGCGGGCTGATGTTCCGCGAAACCCTGCCGCGCGGGGCGGGGATGCTGTTCGTCTACGAACGGCCGCAGCGTGCCGCGTTCTGGATGAAGAACACGCTGATCCCGCTCGACATGATCTTTGCCGACCGCAGCGGCCGGGTGACGCGGGTGCATGGCGGGGCGGTGCCGGGCGACCTGACCCCGATCGACGGGGGCGCGGGGGTGTTCGCCGTGCTGGAGATCAACGGCGGGCTGGCCGCGCGCTATGGCATCGCGCCGGGCACGGTGATGCGCCATCCGGTTTTTTCAGGCGGCCCGGCGGCCTGGCCCTGTTAGGGCTTTTCAACCCCGGTAACTCCGGCTAGACAGACCCCCGGTTCGGGGCGTGGCGCAGTCTGGTAGCGCACCTGTTTTGGGTACAGGGGGTCGTGAGTTCGAATCTCGCCGCCCCGACCAATTTTCCGTCAGTCGCCTGCGGGTCTCCGGCGCGACCGCTGAGCGGATTTTCCAGTTAATTCGATTTGCACAGAAATTCACCCCGGATGCTGCGGCGCAATCCGGAGGCAGGCATCTGTCGGCGAATCCCGCCGCCAATTAAGGGGGTTCCGGCGCGAGGCTGAACCGCTGTCCGAACTGCTGCCGCGCAGCATCCTGTGGAAGAATCGTAGACCGCTGCCGCAGCTGCGAGGGTCAACCGAAAATTTGCCGGTTCAGCGCAAATAAATTCGTTGACCCTCGCCGCCGAATTGCTCCAGATTGTGTGGGCTAGCTGATGAGCCACTAAATCTAGTAGATCGAACTAGGGCTCGCAGCCGGTCGAGAGCGGAAAACAAGCATTGCACGGCATCGGCAGAACGCCGGATGCGGCAGCCGACGTCAGGCGCCGCAACAGGACAGGTCGCGCAAATGCCACCGCCGGAACGAGGGCGCAAAAAAGCGCGATGGGACTGGTCCGGACCCCGGGCTGAACGTGAAGTGCTGGAAGATCAGAGGCAGCGATAATGAAGATCGAAAGAAAATTCACCAAGGCAGGGCAGGACGCTTACGCGGACCTGGATTTCGTTTCGGCAACGTCCGAGATCCGCAACCCGGACGGCACCATCGTGTTCCGGCTGGAGAATATCGAGATTCCCGCGGGCTGGAGCCAGGTCGCCAGCGACGTGATCGCGCAGAAGTATTTCCGCAAGGCCGGCGTGCCCGCGCGGCTGAAGAAGGTGCGCGAAAAGGGCGTGCCGGAGTTCCTGTGGCGCTCGGCTCCCGATGGCGAGGGCGTCGAGACCACGGGCGAGACCTCGTCCAAGCAGGTGTTCGACCGGCTGGCCGGCGCCTGGGCCTATTGGGGCTGGAAGGGCGGCTATTTCACCACCGAGGAGGACGCCCGCGCCTATTTCGACGAGATGCGCTA
>NPIG01001571.1_pt1 | contig 11295 bp, 10 predicted proteins | sample 8637441 | NCBI WGS metagenome assembly NPIG01 (sample SAMN07420675, study PRJNA396082) | bioreactor metagenome | isolation source: sample BR6 brine-fed electro-methanogenic bioreactor BR | place: Japan: Kochi | collected 2016-06-14
CATTCGACCGCGGCGACGAGATCACCGTGCAGGCCGGCGAGGAGGGCATCCGCTTCCTGCTGGTTTCCGGCAAGCCGCTCAAGGAGCCGGTGGCCTGGTACGGCCCCATCGTCATGAACACGAAGGCTGAGTTGCAGCAGGCGATCAGCGATCTCAACGCCGGCACCTTCATCAAGGAGGGGGCGGCCGCCAGTCCCTTCGGCTGAGCCGTCTTCCCGGCGCCTCCGTCTTTGGCTATGATTCCCGGCAAAGCGGGCGGCACGAACGCCCGCCAACAACCAATGCCGGTGAGTCGAGCGCGGCCGGGGCGTGGCCGCGATGCCGACGGCGGAATCGGAGGGGTGCGTCATGAAGGGTGCGGCGCTTGTCGTTCTCGTGGCTTCGTTGCTCGCGGCCTGTGTTCCCGAGGTACCGCCCCCGCAGACGGCTTCCCCATCCCCCGTCGCCGTCCCAGCGCCACCGGCGGCCGGGCCGTTGTCGGAATTCTCCCTCGGTCTGGTGATGGGCAACGGTGCCCGCGCGACCGTGAGCCAGTTGCAGGCGACGGGACAGGGCATCCGGTCCTTCGGTCTCTTCGCCAACACCCAGGCTTTGGCTGACGTCGAACCGGGCCAGGTCCAGGCGGACCTGCTCCATCATCTCGGTCAGCGGTTCCGAACCGTGCAGGTCGCCGAAACCGTGGATCAGGCGCTGTCGCGCGGCGACGACCTCGTGCTCACGGCCGATGTCGGAGTCCAGCTTGGCACCAGCTCGGGACAGGTCACATCGGTGACCCTCGGCGGCCGGATGACCGGCCGCAAGGGGGCCGAAGTCGCGATGGGCGAAAGCCGGGGTCAGGGCGTGGTTCCCTATCCGGCCTTTTCCATGGGTTTCCGTTCGGCCTGGCAGACGGCGCTGGCCCAGTTCATGGGGCAGCTGGACGGCTCACAGCAGATTGCCGATCTGGCGTCCGGCCGCCGCGGCAGGTTCGTTTCCCGGACCCGTCCCGATTCGCAGTCTGTTTCTGCCACACGAGCGACCGAGTTCGGTTTCCCCAAGGGAGGCGAACGGCCCGACGACATCGCGGTCGTCATCGGCAACAGCGACTATGCGACCCAGGGCCGCGACATCCCCGACGTCGAACCGGCCTACGCCGATGCCGAAGCGGCCCGGCGCTATGCCCTCGAGGCTCTCGGCGTCCGCGAAGGCAACATCATCTTTCTCAAGGACGCGACCGGTGCCCAGATCACCCGCGTGTTCGGCAGCGAGCGCGACCATCGCGGCCAGTTGTACGACTGGATCAAGCCGGGCCGGTCGCGGGTCTTCATCTATTACGCCGGCCACGGCGCGTCGGGCGCGGACGGAACCAGCTATCTGGTGCCGGTCGATGCCGACGGCAGCCGGGTCGAGCTCAACGGCTATCCGCTGCCGGTCTTCTACCGCAACCTCGGGCAGCTTCCGGCGAGCGAGGTGACGGTGGTCCTGGAGGCCTGTTTCTCGGGTCTCAGCCAGGCCGGCGCGGTGTTGCCCCGGGCCTCCGGGCTCTACGTCCGGCCGCGTGGGGTCGATGTTCCGGCCAACCTGTCGGTGATTGCCGCCGGCGCCGCCGATCAGGTGGCGTCCTGGGAGGAGGACGGCTCGCACGGCCTGTTCACCCGCTACTTCCTTGAAGCCATGTCCGGCGAGGCGGACCGGGGGCGCGGCGGAAACGGCGACGGCGTGGTGTCGCTGACCGAACTCCGGGGCTATCTCGACGACACGCTGACCTATTTCGCCCGCCGCTATTACGGCCGCGACCAGCGCGCCGAGATCATCGACCACGGCCGCCCGCTGAACTGAAGGCCAAGAAGGGTGGGCGCCGGAGGTTCTGGATTCCATCGTCCGGCCTTCCCACATGGAGGGGACGCCGTACCCGGACGGAGGTGTCATGTCCCCCAAGCTTTTCCGCATGCCTGCCTTGGCGGTGGTTTTTCTCTTGGCAGGGCCGGCCGCCGCCGATGAACAGCCGGCCATAGGCGCGGCCATCGAGGAAGTGCCCCTGTTCGATGCCCACATGCACTACAAGCGCGAGGCCTGGGAGCCCTATCCGGTCGGCAGCGTCATCGAGCTGATGGACCGCAGCGGGGTCGCCATGGCCCTGGTCTCGTCGACCCCGGACGAGGGGACCATCCGCCTCTGGGAACACGCGCCCGATCGCATCGTGCCGGAGTTGCGTCCCTATCACGGCGCCGCCGGGTCCGGGAACTGGATCCAGGCCGAGGGCATGGAAGCCTATCTGCGCGAGCGGCTGGCCCGCTATCCGCACGAGGGGATCGGCGAATTCCACATTCACAACCTCGATCCGGGCGACCGGCCGTTGCTGGCCGCCGTGGCCGCGATGGCGGTCGAGCGGAAGATTCCGGTCCATATCCATTCCGGGGCGGACCCGGTTCGTTTCTTCTACGAACTGGAACCGGACCTGACCGTTATCTGGGCCCATGCCGGAATGGTCGAGCCGCCGCGGGTGGTCGGGGCCATGCTCGACGAATTCCCGACCCTCTATGCCGATACCTCCTATCGTGAGAGCGAAATCCTCGGCGACGGCACCGCCCTCGATCCGGCGTGGCTGGCGGTCATCGAGCGCCATGCCGACCGGTTGATGGTCGGCACCGATACCTGGATCAACGCCCAATGGGACAATTACGAGGACCTGATTGTTCTGAACCGCCGGTGGCTCGCCCTCCTGCCGCGCGACATCGCCGAGAAGATCGCCTATCGCAACGCCGCCCGCCTCTTCGGCCGCGATATTCCTCCCGGACGGCCGGCCGGGTACTAGGAGGACGGAGGGGAAATGTCCCGTGGCGCTCAGTGTCCCGGGGCCGGCTGACCGAGGATCCGCCGCAGGTCGACCGGTTGTTCGTCGCTCTGCTGCAGGTCGAGTTCGCTCTCGATCCGCTCCAGGTGCTCGGTCATCAGAGCGGCCGCGCGGTCGGCCTCGCCATTGGCCATGGCATCGACCAGCGCGTTGTGGTCGGGCGCGCCGCAGCCGCCGACCTGGCGCGACTGGTAAAGCGCGATGATCAGCGAGGTCTGGGGAATCAATTCGCGGAGGAAGCCCAGCAGAACGGGGCTGTCGGCAAGCTCGGCGATGCGGATGTGGAACTGGCCGGAAAGACGGATCTCGTCGCTGGTGCGCCCTTCCTCGTGGGCCGCGGTTTCCGCTTCGGTCAGGGCCATGAGGTCGTCGCGGTCGTCCTCGGTCATGCGCGCCGTCAGCTTGCGGACCAGTTCGCCTTCGATCAGGCGCCGCGCGGCGAACACCTCGCGGGCCTCCTTGACCGTCGGCTGGGCGACGAAGGCGCCGCTGTTGGGAACCAGGTCGATGAGGCGTTCGCAATGGAGGTGAAGCAGGATCTTGCGGATGCGGCTGCGGCCGACATGGAAGATGTCGTTCAATTCCTCTTCCTTGAGACGCATGCCCGGAAGCAGCGAGCGGTCGACGATGGCATTCCAGATGCGCTCGCGGATCTCGTCGTCGTCGATGGTGCGGCCGCTGGTGGCGGCCGGCGAGTCGGGAAAGACATTGATGCGGTCTTTTCTTTTGGTGCTCGTCGACACTTCCATTTCCCTTCGTGCCCCTTGCCGGACCGGCATACACCCATGTCCGGACCCGGTCGTCCGCGGGATTGCGTTCACGCGGTTCCCCGTTCGACGCCAAGCTTTAGCAAGTTTCCCGGGCAAATCCAGTTTTTTGATCCGGGATTTGCCGAATGATTGTCAACAATGGCGTCCGACACAGAATATACAACGATACGATTTTTTGTTGACAAAAATTTTCTGAATTGTGAACAATCATGGCTGTGGCGATGACCGTTCCCGCGGGGGCGTGTCGGTCATGGGGAAAGATCAACAACGAACCCAAGCCACGGGTGGAGGTAATCGCGTGTCGTATCGCGTATCAGGGGAATGGCAGCAGGTGCCGCGCAACGGCATCTTCCGGTGCGCCTCCTCGCGTCCTTCACCGGCACCTTCGGAAGATTTCTCAGTCATGACAAACGGACCGCGCCTGTGTGCGGAACGAAGCTTTCCGGACGGCAGGCATGGTCGCCCGTCGGCCACGGATTTCTCCTTCCGAGGAGGAGATCGAATTCGGAAGACCTCGGAAACCTGTAAATCCTTGAAAAAGGGGAGAACCTCATGTTGAAGCGGAGAACTTTCATCAAAACGGCGGTGGTGGCGGGTATCGCCCTGGCTGCCGGCATGGCGGCGGACGGTGCGTCGGCTGCCAACGACACGTTGCGCATCGGCTTCGTCGGCGTGACCAGCGGCCCGGCGGCCGCCTGGGGCATTTCCAACGTGCGTTCCATGCAGACCCGTGCTGCCTGGATCAACGAGACCGGCGGCTTCGAGATCGGCGGCAAGACCTACGATGTCGAGATCGTGACCTTCGACGACCAGAAGGATCCCAAGCGGGCCATCGCCGGCATGGAAAAGATGGCGCAGGAAGGCATTCACTACGTCGTCGGCCCGAACGTCGATGACGGTGCCGCCGCGGTGCGTCCGGTCGCCGAACAGAACGGCATCATGTATTTCCCGTACGCCTTCCCGAAGTCGCTCTACGTGAAGCCGGCCTCGAACGCCATTCTCGGCATGGTCGCCAACTACCAGTCCGGCCCGGCCATCTACAAGTACCTGAAGGAAAACAAGGGCGTCAAAAAGGTCGCCTTCGTCTGCGCCAACGAGTCCGATCCGCTCAGCCAGCGTGACGGCGGCGTCGAGGCGGCCAAGGCCCTCGGCCTGGAAGTCGTGTCCGCCAACGTGACCTATCAGGTCGACACCACCGACTTCTCGCCGGTCATCACCCCGGTCGTGCGCTCCAAGCCCGACCTGCTGGTCCTGTCCGGCGTCGCCCCGGCCAATGCCCCGCAGCTCATCCGTGCGGCCCGCGAGCTCGGCTACCAGGGCCTGATCTCGACCGAAACCGCGCAGGACGCCGCGGTCCTCAAGGAAGGCGCCGGCGAAATGGCCGAGGGCTTCATCTCGGTCGGCGGTGCCTCGACCCCGGAAATCGCCAGCGACGCCATGCGCGAATTCGTCGCCCGCTACACCAAGATGTTCGGTGAGTACAACGACGAATCGAACACCAAGGTCTACGCGCTCGAATACATCCTCGAGACCCTGAAGGCCAACCCGAAGGCGATCGACAATGTCGACGAGTTCAAGACGACCATGGACACCTTCGAAGCCAAGAACGTCTACATGAAGGGCGATGCCAAGCTGAAGTACGTCGGCATGAGCTCCTTCGGCCAGAAGCGCCAGATTTCGGTCCCGATGGTGGTCAACGAGTACAAGAACGGCAAGTTCGAGACGCTGTTCATTGCCGAAGTCGACTGATCGATAGACGGCATCCACGTTTGAAGGGCTCAGGAAACCCGGTTTCTTCCTGAGCCCTTCTCAAACCCGGGCTGGTTTCATGGAACAGATTATTGCCAACGGTCTCTATCTCGGCGCGCAGTACGCGCTGATCGCCCTCGGGCTCACACTGATCTTCGCCCTGATGAACGTCCTCAATTTCGCGCACGGCCAGATGTACGTGCTCGGGGGATTCGTCACCTACACCGTCTATGCGCAGCTGGGCCTGCCGTTCTTCGTCGGGCTGTTCGCCTCGGCCGTGACGCTCGCGATCGTCGGCGCTCTCGTTCAGAAATTCCTGTTCGGGCCGGTCATCCGGAAGTCCGTGCGGGAGGAGAGCACGATGCTGCTGGCGGCGGGGATCGCGTTCTTCCTCGACGCCGTCATTCTTTTGGCGTTCGGCGAGAAGCAGCGCGGCGTGCCGAAGATCGTCAACGGCATCTTCAACTACAACGATTTCACGGTCGTGATGCCCTACGACAAGATTGCCGTGGGCATCCTGGCGATCGCGTCGATCGCGGCGTTCATTCTCTACATGCACTATTCGAAGACCGGACGGGCCATGCGCGCCCTGGCGCAGGACAAGATCGCCGCCCAGCTCATGGGCGTCAATGTCGATCGCTACGGCATCATCGGCTTCGCGCTCGGTGCGATGCTGGCCGGCGTGGTCGGCGGCCTTCTCGTCACCATCACCGGCATCAATCTCGGCATGGGCGGACCGACCTCGGTCAAGGCCTTCATGATGGTGATGATCGGCGGCGCCGGTGTGATCTCCGGTGCGATCGCCGGCGGCTTCATCCTCGGCATGCTCGAATCCATCGGGCTGTCGGTGCTGGCCTCCTACGGCGACATCACCTACCTCGTGATCTTCGCGTCCTTGATGGTGTTCCTGTCCATCCGCCCGCAGGGGCTCATGGGCAAACCCTGGGGTTGATCAGGCAATGTTGAGAAAAAAACAACTCATTGCGGTCGGCGCCTTCCTGCTGGTCGTTTTCGCGGTCGTCCCCTGGCTGATCCATGTATCCGGCCGCTGGGACTTCTATTACACCCTCACCTCGGTCGCACTGCTGTCCATCGCCAGCGGCGGCGTCTGGCTGACCTTCTACATCGGACGCATCAATATCGGGCAGGGGGCATTCGCCCTGGCCGGCGGGTACGTCTCGGCCATCCTGATCACCAAGTACGGCTTCTCGTTCTGGCTGACCCTGCCGCTTTCCGGGGTGTTCTGCGCCATGCTGGCGGTCGTGATCGGCCTTCCGATCCTGCGTCTCAGGGGCGTCTACTTCGCGATGATCACGCTGACGCTTACCGAGGTCGCGCGGCTGGCCGCGCTGGCGCTGCCGATTACCAACGGCGCCCGCGGCATCTCGTCGATCCCGCTGCCCGGTGAGCTGTCCATCTTCGGTCTGACGATCCTTCCCGATTTCTCGACCCTCGGGAACGTGAAGCTGGCCTTCTACTACCTGGCCACCATCCTGATGGTCGTCAGCTTCGCCGGGCTCTACCGCCTGGTGAACTCGCGGCTCGGCCATCTCTGCCGCTCGCTGCAGCAGAACGAGGAACTGGCGTCGTCGTTCGGCGTGAACATCGCCTATCTGCGGGTCATCGCCTTCGCCATCTCGTCGTTCCTGGGCGGGATTTCGGGCGCCATCTTCGTCGCCATCTCGCAGTCGATCTATCCGGCGAGCTTCCCGGTCAAGGACTCGGTCGACTTCATGCTCAACTGCTTCCTCGGCGGCCTCGGCTACGTGTTCGGGCCGATGCTGGGGACCTTCATGATCTATTTCGGTTGGGACCTGCTGTTCACCACCGGCAAGTACCAGCTGCTCATCTATTCGGCGATTCTGATTATGCTCATCGTGTTCCTGCCGAACGGCATTCTCAGCCTTCCCATGTTCAACCGGCAGCGGGAGGCCAGCAAATGACCGCGCTCCTTGAAGTCAAAGGTCTGACCAAGAAGTTCGGCGGCCTGACCGCGGTGGGCGACGTTTCCTTCGGGGTCAACGAAAAGGAGATCCTCTCCGTCATCGGGCCGAACGGGGCCGGCAAGAGCACGCTGTTCAAGCTGATCTCGTCGTTCCTGCGGCCGACCCACGGCGAGGTCATGTTCAAGGGCGAGCGCATCTCCGGGCTGGCACCGCACATCGTCGCCCGCAAGGGCGTCGTGCGGACCTTCCAGGAGACGACGATCTTCAAGGACATGACGGCCCGTCAGAACGTTGTCGTCGCCCATCACCTGCAGAGCCGGGCCACCCTGCTGGGGCACTTCGCCGGCACGCTGACGGCGCGCCGCGACGAGGTCGAGTTCAACGAGTCGGCGGCCGAGATTCTCGAATATCTCGGCCTCGGCCATGTCCAGCACGAACTGGCCCGCAACCTGCCGCACGGCTATCTGCGGGCACTGGGCATCGCCATCGGATTGGCCGCCAAGCCGCAGATCCTGTTGCTCGACGAGCCGTTTGCCGGCATGAACCACGACGAGACCATGAAGGCGGTCGAGATGGTGCGCGGCGTGCGCGATCGCTGCATCACCATCCTTCTCGTCGAGCACGACATGCAGGCGGTGATGCGCATCAGCGACCGCATCGTGGTGCTCAACTTCGGCGAAAAGATCGCGGAAGGGACGCCGGCGGAAATCCAGAGCAACGATCGCGTGATTGAGGCCTATCTCGGGCGCGAAGACGAAGAGATCGGGATCTGAGCCATGTATTTCGAAGTCAAGAACATCAGCGTCAATTACGATCGCGTCCGCGCCGTCCGCAACGTTTCCATCGCCATGGAGGAGGGGGAGACCATCGCTCTCATCGGCGCCAACGGAGCCGGCAAGTCGTCGACCCTGCGCGCGATCACCGGCCTGAAGAGGCTGGCCGAGGGCGAGATCTGGTTCGACGGCGACCGTCTCGACAAGATGTCCTCCGACCAGATCGTCCGTAAGGGCGTGGCCATGGTGCCGGAAGGCCGGCGGGTCTTCCCGTTCATGTCGGTCAAGGACAACCTGCTCATGGGTGCGTTCACCCGCTCCGACAAGAAGGCGATCCAGAAGGATCTCGACGGGGTGCTCGCGCGTTTCCCGCGGCTCAAGGAGCGCTACTCGCAGGCCGCCGGCACGCTTTCCGGCGGCGAACAGCAGATGCTGGTCATCGGGCGCGCGCTGATGGCGGCGCCCCGGCTGCTGCTGCTCGACGAGCCGTCGCTGGGCATCGCACCCAAGCTGGTCCAGGACATCGCCCGGTCCATCGTCGCCATCAACCGCGACGACAGGGTCTCGGTGATCCTGGTCGAGCAGAACTCGCGCATGGCCCTGGCCATCTCGAACCGGGCCTATGCCTACAACACCGGCGAGATCGCCATCGAGGGCAAGTCGGCCGACCTGCGCAACGACGAACGGATCCAGGCCCTCTACCTGGGCGGCGAATTGTGATCCGGCCTTAAGCTTCGAACGGGGAGTACAGCTACGCATGAAGATCAAGGTCGTGAATCCCAACTCGACGGCGTCGATGACGGCGAAGATCCGTGAGTGCGCCCAACGCGTCGCCGATCCGGGTACCGAGGTGCTGGTGACCAATCCGCCGAGCACGCCGCCGAGCATCGAGGGGCACTACGATGCTGCCGTTTCGGTGCCGGCGCTGCTCGAGGAGATCCGCAAAGGGGATGCCGAGGGCTACCAGGGCTTCGTCATCGCCTGTTTCGACGATCCCGGGCTGGATGCCTGCCGCGAGGTCGCGCGCGGGCCGGTGCTCGGCACCTGCGAGTCGGCCATGCGCGCCGCCCAGATGGTCGCCAACAGCTTTTCGGTGGTGACGACGCTGGCGCGGTCCGTGCCGATCATCGAGGAACTGGCCCACAAGTACGGGGCCGACCGCCAGTGCCGCCGCGTGCGGGCCGCCGACTTCCCGGTGCTCGCGCTCGAGGAGGAAGGGGGCGCGGCCCGCCAGCGGGTGCTGCAGGAGATCTCCCGCGCCGTCGAGGAGGATCGCTGCGATTGCGTGATCCTCGGCTGCGCCGGCATGACCGACCTCACCGACTGGCTGACCGAACAGACCGGCGTGCCGGTGATCGACGGTGTCTCGGTCGGCGTCAAGATGGTCGAGGCGCTGATCGGCGCCGGCCTGCAGACCAGCAAGGTCGGGCCCTACGCGGCCCCGCTGGCCAAGGGAAACTGCCCGCAGCCCCGTTGATCGGCGCGTGCCGCCAACCGGGGTACGGGAAAATCCGCTCCGTTTGTGACGGAATTTCACAAGAGACTTTTATCCGGTCGTAAAGATCATCGCCGGTCCCATTGTGGACCGGCGATCCCCTTCTATATCCGTCGCATTGGCCCCGCGGGGTACTCAGCCCCGCGCGCAGGGCCTGTTCCTCGGGTATGGAGGAATCCAATGAGGAAGCTGGCTGTTCTGTTGTCCGTTGCCGTGTTGATGGCTGTTCCGGCCGTGCAGGCCATCGGTGCCGAGGTCGAGGAGGGGGAGGTCGAGGAGATCACGATCACGGTGAAGACCGCAACAGGTTCGCAGACCTATACCGTCGATGAAGACGTGGATCTGGATGACGTCGCGGTCGGCGCCAAAATCAAATTCCTGCCGGACGACAAGAAAATCGAGATTCTCGAAGTGATGCAGGACGAGTGAACCGTCTGTGAGGGCGGCTCCCTCGGAGCCGCCCTTTTCCCGTGGCGGCCTTCTTCGCGGCGTATGGCGGAGGTGACTGCAATCTGATAGCAATAATTCACTTTCCCGGCGACCGGAGAACCGTAGCGATGGCCGAACCCACGACACCCACCCAGGAAGTTCACGAGCAGAAAGCCAAGCTCATCGTGCGCAACGCGATGGTCAAGGATGTCCGCGACATACAGGCTTTGTGCCGCCGGGTCTATCCCGACATGCCGCCCTATACCCAGGCGCAGATTCGCGGCCAGATCCAGAATTTCTCGGAAGGGCAGTTCGTCGCCGTCTACATGGACCGGATCGTCGGCTACGCCGCCACCTTCATGATCGACGAGCGCATGGCGCTGCGCAGCCACGACTGGTCGACCATCACCGGGCGCGGCTATGCCAGCCGCCATGATCCGCGCGGCGACATGCTGTACGGCATGGAGGTGATGGTCGATCCCGGCCACCGCGGCCTGCGCATCGGCCAGCGGCTCTATAACGCGCGCAAGCAGCTGGTGATCGAGCGCAACCTCAAGGGCATCGTCTTCGGCGGCCGCATGCCCGGCTTCCTCCGCAAGCAGCGCCGCGGCGAGGTCAAGACGCCCGAGGAATACCTGGAACTGGTCAAGGAGCGGCGCCTGCGCGACCGGGTGCTGTCCTTCCAGATGCGCAACGGCTTCGAACCGGTCGGCGTGCTGCGCAACTACCTGCCCGGCGACAAGGAGAGCGAGGGCCATGCCGCCCATCTGGTGTGGTGGAACCCCAAGGTCGTCCACGACCTCGAGACCGGCGAGAGCGTCGNNCGTCCAGCGCGGCCGCGCCGCCGACAGCGTGCGCATCGCCTGCGTCCAGTATCAGCAGCGCCGCGTCACCTCGTTCGAGGAGTTCTCGCACCACGTCGAGTACTTCGTCGACGTGGTCGCCGACTACAAGGCCGACTTCGCGGTCTTCCCCGAGCTGTTCACCCTGCAGTTGCTGTCCATCGAGAACAAGCCGGTGCCGGCGGATCAGGCCATCGCCGAGCTGACCAAGTACACCGAGCCGCTCAAGGAGCTGCTGTCGCGCCTCGCCGTCCACTACAACATCAACATCATCGGCGGCAGCCATCCGACCCGCGACGAGAACGACAACATCGTCAACGAGTGCTACGTCTGCCTGCGCGACGGCTCCATCCATCGCCAGAAGAAGGTCCATCCGACGCCGAACGAACGCTACTGGTGGTCGATCGAGGGCGGTGACGACGTCGAGACGATCATGACCGACTGCGGTCCCATCGGGG
>NPIG01000823.1_pt2 | contig 11293 bp, 14 predicted proteins | sample 8637441 | NCBI WGS metagenome assembly NPIG01 (sample SAMN07420675, study PRJNA396082) | bioreactor metagenome | isolation source: sample BR6 brine-fed electro-methanogenic bioreactor BR | place: Japan: Kochi | collected 2016-06-14
CCTCAACGGCGCCGACGGTTAGGGCATATTCAGATCGCGCGGCCCTTCCACGGCAGGAAGGCGGGGACGCGTTGCCGGTAGGCTTCGTAGGCCGGGCCGTAGTGGCGGGCCAGCCAGCGCTCCTCGAAACGCGCGCCGATGACCAGATAGGCCGATCCCCACAGCGCCGTCGCCAGGCCGAACTCATCGACCGCCCGCCCCCACAGGATGAGGAAACCGGCGGTGTAGGCGGGATGTCGGACATAGGCATGAAGGCCGTCGAGGCGCAGCGGTTCGTCGTCGGGCTCGTCGATACCCGCCCGATAGGCACGGATCTGGCGCGTGCCGGCAAGGCGGCCGAGGTCGTAGCCACGCAGCGCGAGGATAATCAGAATCCAGCCGACAACATGAATTGCCGCCAGTCCGGCAAACGGACCCGGCGGCCAGCCGAAGCCACCGGAACGCGACTCCAGCAGCAGCCAGCCGACCAGCCAGACGACGGCGATCTGGACGGCGGCGAGGAGGTTGTAGGTCAGCCGGTACCAGGGGCCGAGGCGCGGCCGCAGCCAAGCCTTTACCGATTGGCGGGCGAGCCCGGAATGGGTCAGGCCGAATCCGGCCCAGGCGAGGGCATAGCCGAGATGGGCCTCCCAGCCGCTCACCCGGATGCTCCGGCCTTTCCGTTCATGCGGGCGATGGTGGCGGTCGTGCTGTGGCCGGGTTCGAGATCGATCAGCACCACCCGGCCGCCGTGGGTCTGGACGAACTCGGCGCCCACCACCTGCTCGACGGTGTAGTCGGCGCCCTTGACCAGAATGTCGGGGACGATGGTCTCGATCAGGTTCTGCGGGGTGTCCTCGGTGAAGATCACCACCATGTCGACGCTGGCCAGGGAGGCGAGGACCGTGGCGCGGGCCATCTCGGCCTGGATCGGGCGGCTGTCGCCCTTGAGGCGCTGGACCGACGAATCGCTGTTGAGGCCGACGACCAGCCGGTCGCAGGCGTCGCGCGACTTGGACAGCAGGGCCACATGGCCGGGGTGCAGCAGGTCGAAGCAGCCGTTGGTGAAGCCGACCTTGAGACCGCGGCGGCGCCAGACCTCGATGCGGTCGAGGGCCGGGCCGAGGGGCAGAATCTTGGCCTCGGCGCTGGACAGATCCTGGTGGTGCAGCGCGGCGATCACGTCGGCGGCATAGGCCGCGGCCGTGCCCACCTTGCCGACGACGATGCCGGCCGCGACATTGGCCAGGGCCGCCGCCCGCGGCAGTTCGGCACCGCCGGCCAGGGCCGCGGCGATGGTCGCGACGACCGTGTCGCCGGCGCCCGAAACATCGAACACCTCACGCGCCTCGGTCGGCAGGTGATGAATCTCGCCGGCGGCGGTGACCAGGGTCATGCCCTCGGCGCTGCGGGTTGCGAGAACGGCTTCGACACCGCAGGTCCCGATCAGGTGCCGCGCAGCCGCCACGATGTCGTCGTCGCTGACGGTCGGCATGCCGGTCGCGGCGGCCAGTTCATTGCGGTTGGGGGTCAGCAGGCTGGCGCCCCGGTAGCGCGTATAGTCCCTTCCCTTGGGGTCGACGATCACCGGTTTCCCGGCCTTGCGCGCCAGGGCAATGAATTCCTCGGCCATCCCGTCGGCCAGCAGTCCCTTGCCATAGTCGGACAGCACGACGACGCCGCATCCGGCGATGTGCTTCTTCGCGGCCTCGAGCAGGGACTCGCGAAGGGCGGGGTCGAGCGGCCGGGTATCCTCGCGGTCGGCCCGCATCATCTGCTGGGTGCCGGCCACCAGGCGGGTCTTGACGGTGGTCTGCCGTTTGCCGTCCAGGACCGCCGCCAAGTGTACGTTGGGGTGATCGGAAAGCAGGCCGGTCAGTTCCTGGCCGGCGATATCCTTGCCGGCGATGGTGACCAGGACGCCGCCGGCGCCCAGCGCCGCCAGGTTGCGGATCACGTTGCCGGCGCCGCCCGGCATGGCCGAGTCGGATTCGACACGCAGGACCGGGATCGGGGCTTCCGGCGAGATGCGCTCGACGCTGCCGGAGACGAAGCGGTCGAGCATGACGTCGCCGATGACCAGCACCCGGGACGAGGCCAGGGAATCGACCAGCGGGATCAGGGCGGCGCGTCCGGTCATAGCAGCCCGAGCTCCTTCTCCAGGGCGCCGCAGAACATGTGCCCGAGGGTGATGTGCATCTCCTGGATGCGGGCGGTGTCGTCGGACGGAATCAGCAGCAGGGGATCGGCGAGTTTCTTCATGGCGCCGCCGTCGCGGCCGCTGAACCCGGCGGCGACGGCGCCGATGCGCCGCGCCGCCTCGAGGCCGCGGTTGACGTTGGCGCTGTTGCCCGAGGTCGAGATGCCGATGACCACGTCGCGGTCGCTGCACAGGGCCTCGACCTGGCGGGCGAAGACGTTCTCGAAGCCGATATCGTTGCCGATGGCCGTCAGGCCCGAGGTGTCGGTGGTAAAGGCCAGCCCGGGGATCGGCGGCCGGTCCTGCTTGTAGCGCATGAACAGCTCGGTCGCGAGGTGCTGGGCGTCGGCAGCGCTGCCGCCGTTGCCGAAGAAGACGATCTTGCCGCCGCCCTGAACGCACCGCACGCAGGCGGAAACCAGCCGCGCGAAGGGTTCGCGCAGGGACTGGCGGGTCACCTCGACGACCTTACGGTGCTGCTCGAATTCCGATGTGAAGAAAGTCTCGATATCCATGGGCCTTTTCGACCGTCCCCGGTCCCTGCTCATCCCCGAAACCCGGTGTTTTCCGGGCGGTGCGTAGTTCTACCCCGAAATCAGGGACTTATGCAAAAGTCCCGTCGCATTCCGAAAACATCATCCGCCCGCCAGGTGAAGGACCAAGCGCCGCATGTGCGAACGGTGGCGATGCTCGAACAGATAGATCCCCTGCCAAGTGCCGAGCGCCAGGCGGCCGCCGCTCACCGGGATGGTCAGCGAAACGTCGGTCAGGGCGCCGCGAATATGGGCCGGCATGTCGTCGGGGCCCTCCATGGTATGGCGATAGAGGGACGGGTCTTCCTTCACCAGCCGGCGGAAGAAGGCTTCGAGATCGACCTGGACGTCGGGGTCGGCATTCTCCTGGATGGTCAGGCTGGCCGAGGTGTGTTGGCAGAAGACGGTCAGCAGGCCGGTGCCGATTCCCTGTTCGGCGACCCAGGCGGCGACCTCGCGGGTGACCTCGTGCAGGCCCTGGCCGCGGGTCCGGATGGAGAGGATGTGCTGTGCCTGTGTCACGCGCCTTCGCCGTCGCCGAGGATCCGGAAGTCGAACTCCCGTTTATCGCTCTTGAAGACGTCGTACCGCAAGACCTCGTCGACCTCGTTGTCGTCCCTGAAGGTCAGGACCCGCGGCTGCAGGTCGTAGAGGCCGGACGGCTCGATGTAGTCCGAGGCTGCGATGATCAGCACGTCGCCGGGCTGGCAGGTGCGGGCGGCGGCGCCGTTGAGGATGCAGCAGCGCGATCCGGGCTCGCCGTAGATGACGTAGGTGCTGATGCGGGAGCCCGAGTTCTTGTTCCAGATCTCGACGAATTCGAGCGGGTAGATGCCGGCGAGGGTGCACTGTTCGGGATCGAGGGTGATCGAGCCGTGATAGTCGATATCGGCACCGGTAACGCGAATGCCATGAAGCTTGGCACGGACGGCCTTGAGCACGTTCGCAGTCCTTTTTGATGAATCAGGGGTCAGGTTCCTCGCGACAAAGTCGCGGCAACGGCTGCCCCCTACCCCATTTCTGCGGCCTGCGTCAATGTGAAGACGGGTTTTTTCCGGCCTGTGGGCGGACCAGCGTCAGGTAGGCGACCAGGGCGATGGTGCCGAGCGCCAGCATCAGCAGGCCGAGCGGCCATTGCGAATCGTGGGGCAGCGCGGTCGAAACCTGGGCGGCGGTCGCGCCGACCGCCATCTGGACGAAGCCGAGCAGGGCCGAGGCGGCGCCGGCCATGCGCGGGAACGGCGCGATAGCCCCGGCCATGGCGTTCGGCATGACGATGCCCATGCCCCACAGGAAGACCAGGACGGCCAGGGTGATAGGAATGACGTGGAAGACGCCGGCGATCCCGGTAACGGTCATCACGGTGCCGCCGGTCACGGCCAGAAGGATGCCGATGAAAACCATCCGCGCCGGACCCAGGCGGGTGGTCAGTGTTCCGGCGCTCAGGTTGCCGCCCAGGGTGCCGGCCGCCGAAACGGCGGCGATCATCCCGAAATGATCGGGCGACAGACCCAGGGAGTCGATGATCAGGAACGGCGCCGCGGCGACGAAAGCCATCAGGCCCGAAAACACGAAGGACAGGGAAAACATGTAGCCGAGAAACACCCGATGACTCAGCAGGGTGCGGAAGTTCCGCATCATCGCGACCGGGTTGAGGGCATGGGGATCGGGTGCGCGGTTGGTTTCCTGCAACAGGGCCAGGGTGAGGACCAGCAGGATCAGGCTGACGAGGGCGAGAAAGGCGAAGCTCGCCTGCCAGCCGAACCACACCTGAAGGTAACCGCCGATGATGGGCGATACGGCTGGCGAAACCGAGAAGGCCATGCCGATATAGGCCATCGCCTTGGCCGCCCGCTCGCGGCCGTAGATGTCGCGCACGATGGCGCGGCCGAGGACCGCGCCTGAGCAGGCGCCGACCGACTGAACGAAGCGCCAGAAAACCAGCGTGTCGATACTGCCGGACAGCATGCAGCCGAGGCTGGCTCCGAGAAACAGGACGACCCCGGCAAAAATCACCCAGAAGCGACCGAAACGGTCGGAAAGGGGGCCGAAGACGAGCTGCGAGACCGCGAATCCGGCCAGGAAGACGGTCAGGGTCAGGCCGACCCGCTCGCTGGTCGTCGAAAAGACCTCGGCCAGGGAAGGCATGGACGGCACGTAGATGGCGGTCGACAGCTGGCCGAGCGCGATCAGGGCGGTCAGCAGGCCGCCGACGGCGAGGGATTCGGGATGCGGTTTGCGAAGCGGCCAGGACATGCCGCTTTTATAGGCCGGTGATCGGCATCCGACAAAGCGGTTCTTGCCGCCGGGCCGGCCTTTTGGCGGTTTCGGAACCTGGGCGCGGATTCAACCGTAGCGCAGCAGCGAATCGCCGTTGCGGCGCAGCCAGACCTTGGCGCTGCCGGTCTCGTCGGTCAGTTCGCGGACGAGGTTCCAGAAGCGGGGACCGTGATTGCGCTCGATCAGATGGGCGACCTCGTGGGCGACCACATAGTCGAGGACGTTCTCCGGCGCCAGGATCAACCGCCAGCAGAAGGAGAGGTTGCCGTTGGCCGAACAGGACCCCCAGCGCGACTTGGTGTCACGCACCGTGACCCGGCCGACCGTGCGGTCGATTCGTGCCGCCTTGTCGCGGGCGCGAGCGGTCAGTTCGCGGCGGGCCTCGGTCTTCAGCCAGTCGACGACCCGTCGCGGCAAATACTCGGGGCGGCCGGCGACGTGAATCTCGCCGTTCTCCAGCCAGACCGTTCCCCGGCTTTCGGGGCGGTGGCGGATGCGGTGGGGGATTCCACGCAGCGGCATCTCCGTGCCGTCGCCGATCGGAACCGGCTTCGGCAGGCTGTCGAGACGATCGATCAGCCAGTCGGCCTTGCGTTCGGCGAACTCGATGCCGTCGCGAGCTTTCAGTCCGCTGGGCAGAGTGACGATGGCGCCGTCGCCGGTCGGATCGATGCGCAGGGTCAGGCGCCGGGCGCGCGGATGGTGGCGGATGCACAGCGGGATTTCGCGGTCCCCGAGGGCCAGGACCATCTTTTCCTCGCGGATCCGCGTGCGCCGCGGCGTGGCGCGCCCCCATCCCCTCAGGCGGGCCATGTGACGATGTAATCCTCGAGATCGACGGCCAGGCGTTCGGGGACGGCGCGGCCGCGTACCGAGACACCGACCCGGTGGACGGTGGTCGGATCGCCGCTGACCAGGGGGTGCCAGGACGGCAGATCGCGCCCCTCGGCGAGCAGCCTGTAGGCGCAGGTCGACGGCATCCAGCGAAGCTGCGAGACGTTCTCCGGGGTCAGGGTGATACAGTCCGGCACGTAGCGGTCACGCTCGGCATAGTTGGAGCAGCGGCAGGTGCCGAGATCGAGCAGCCGGCAGGCGACGTTGGTGTAGGCGATCTCGCCGCTCTCCTCGTCCTCCAGCTTGGCGAGACAGCACTTGGCGCAGCCGTCGCACAGGGATTCCCATTCCTCGTGGGTCATCTCGTCGAGGCGTTTCGCCTTCCAGAACGGCGTTTCCGTCACCTAGAGAACCTCGCGAATCCGTTCGGCCATCATCTCGGCGGTCGTCTCCTCGGTGAAATGGGCGCGATAGTGGCCGTCGGGACCCATCAGGTAGATGATCGAGGTGTGGTCCAGAATATAGTCCTCGGGATCGCCGCCCTGCTTTTTCACCTGCGCATAATAGACCCGATAGGCGCCGGCGACCTCGGCGATCTTGTCTTTGGTTCCGGTCAGTGTGACCAGGCGCGGATGGAAATAGCTTGCGTACATCCTGAGCTGTTCGACCGTGTCCCGTTCGGGGTCGATGGTGATGAAAACGGGGGTGATCTCTTTGCCTTCGTCGCCCAGCAGTTCGAGGGCCTTGGAGATGGTTGTCAGGGCGGTGGCGCAAAGGTCCGGACAGTAGGTGTAGCCGAAATAGACGAGGATGAAACGGCCCCGAAGATCGTCGTCGGTGACCTCGTTTCCGCTCTGGTCTATCAGGCTGAAGGGGCCGCCGATGGTGGGAAGGTTGGCACTGACGACCGGGGCCCTGGACGCGCTCATATAATGGAAGACGAGATAGCCGACGGCTACCGCCAGGATCGCTGCGGCCATGTAGGGCCACAAAGGGACTCGCTTTTTCCGTTCCTCCATGATTTCCGTCCAGGCTCTTCCCCTGCCCCTAACCGTACGTCAGGCGCGGCCCTAGGTCCATGAGCCATTTGATTGAATTGCCCTTGCATCCCGAAAACCCGCCGCCATACTCGGGCCAACGCCGGGAGAGGCACCATGTTTCTTGTCGACCTTCTTCGGAAATTGGGCATCCTGCGGTTCGGTGTCGAAAAGGGCACCTACCGCAACGCCGCAGAACGCCCGACGGCGATTCAGATGGACGATGTGTTCGATTCCGAGAAGGAGTTGGTGACGCGGCAGGACATCCAGTCCGTCGCCGGCCGGTTGCGGGGCGGGAACAGAGACGACGGCGCCGCGTGACATGACCCAATTGTGAGAAAAGCAAAAGAGAGAGATTGATGACCAAGGACTTTCCGAAGCTGGCCGAAGATCTGAGCAAAGCGATCGCGATCCTGCGCAAGGGCATCACCCCGACCATGCAGGGGTTCTCGTCCATGGCCCAGGCGGCGCTGGCCGATCAGGCCCTCGACCCCAAGACCAAGGAATTGATTGCCACCGCCATCGCGATCGCCCTGCGCTGCGACGGCTGCATTGCTTTCCACGTGAAGGCGGCCCGCAAGAACGGCGCGACCCGCGAGGAAATGCTCGAAACCATCGCCATGGCCATCTACATGGGCGGCGGCCCGTCGATGGTCTACGGCGCCGAAACACTGGAAGCCTGGGACCAGTTCGAGGAGGTCGAGGCCTGAGCCTTCAAGGCTCCGAGCCAGCCAATGAAAAACCCCGGGAGGTCGCCCTCCCGGGGTTTTCCTTTTCCTCTGCGCAGCCCGTTATCGGCGCTGGCCAAACAGGTGCAGCAGCATGATGAACAGGTTGATGAAGTCCAGGTAGAGCGTCACCGCGCCCATGATGGCCTTCTTCGAAGCGACTTCGCTGCCATCCGACTCCAGGTACATCAGCTTGATCTTCTGAGTGTCGTAGGCGGTCAGGCCGACGAACACGATCACGCCGACGACGGAGATCATGAACTGCATGGCGGAGCTCTGCAGGAACAGGTTCACCAAACTCGCGATGATGATGCCGATCAGGCCCATGAACATGAACTGGCCGACCCCGGTCAGATCCCGCTTGGTGGTGTAACCAAAAAGGCTCATTGCGCCGAAAGTGCCGGCGGTAATGAAGAACACCCGCGCGATACTGGCTCCGGTGAAAGCCAGGAAGATGTGAGCCATCGACAGGCCCATCACCCCGGCGAAGGCCCAGAACACCGTCTGTGCGGTCGAAGCCTTCATCCGCTGGAGTCCAGCGGACAGGAAGATGATGAAGCCGAGCGGCGCCAGCATGACGATCCAGGCCAGAATGGTCGGCGACACGCGCCCGTCGGGGCCAACGGCGTAGAGAAGGTTGAGAATGGCGGGGGTGCTGGACGCCAGATAGGCGACGATGCCGGTCAGCGCCAGGCCGGACGCCATGTAGTTGTACACCCGCAGCATGTATTCCCGCAGGCCGACGTCGATCTGCGCGGCCTCGGCCTGGGCGCGCGTCATCGTGCCGGTACGCAGCTCAAACCGTTTGTCGGGTCCGAATGCCATCGAAGTGATCCTTTACTCAGGTTGAAACCATTTGCCGTAAATATGGCACGGAATGGCGGCAACGCAAGGAAATGCGGTCCTGAACCGGGCCGAATCCGGATTAAATTTTCGTAATCATTCGTTGCGGAGATGGGGAGCCGCCTTCTGGCCGAGGGCGCGCCAGGTGCCGGCGAAACCGACCGCCAGGATGGCGGACAGGCAGGCCAGCAGGGCAATCGCAACATCGCCGGGGTAGAAGGTCCAGTCGGTTTCCATAAGAAACACCATCACAGCCCAGGACGTGACCGTGCCGATGGCCGCGGCGATGGCGGCGGTGCACAGGCCGAGCAGCCCGTATTCGAGCAGGAACGATCTGAGGATTCGGCCGCGGGTCGCGCCCAGCACCTTGAAGACCACGGCGTCGTAGACCCGGCGGCGGCGGGCGGCGGCGACCGCACCGGCCAGGACCAGGGCCCCGGCGACCAGGGTGACCGAGGCGGTGGAGCGCACGGCGGTGCCGATCCCGGCCAGGATCGTCGACACCGCCTCCAGCGCTTCGCGGACGCGAATCGACGAGATGTTGGCGAAGCGGTCGGTCACCGCCTTCTCGATGACCTCCTCGGCGGCCGGCGGTGCATGGACGGCGGCGATGTGGCTGTGCGGCGCGCCCTCGAGGGCGCCGGGCGCGAAGATGACCGCGAAATCGAAACGCAGCGACCGCCAGTCGATCTCGCGCAGGCTGGCGATCCGGGCGGTGATCTCGCGGCCGAGGATGTTGAAGGTCAGGGTATCGCCGATATCCACGCCGAAGCCGCGGGCGAGGTCGGAGGGAATCTTGCCGGCCGCNNAAGCCGCGGGCGAGGTCGGAGTCGAGGGAGATCAGCGGCGGACCGGCATAGTCGGTCGGCCACCACTCGCCCTTGACGATCTCGGAATCCTCGCTCGGCTCGGCGGCGTAGGTGAGCGCGCGATCGCCGCGCACGGCCCAGGCGGCCTCGGGGGCGATCTTGACGTCCTCCACCGGTACGCCGGCGATCTTCACGATGCGCCCGCGCAGGCTGGGCATGCGGCGGAAGTTGCTGGCGCCCTGAACGCCGGTCACGGTCCTGTCGAAGTCCGCGACCTGATCGGGCTGGACGTCGATGAAAAACAGGGAAGGCGCTTCCTGGGGCAAACGTTCGTTGATCTGGCTGTTCAGGTTGCCCTGGATCAGGACGACGGCGACCAGCACGGCGAGACCCAGGCCGAGGGAGACGATGGTGCTCGCGGTCGAGGCCCCCGGCCGGTGCAGGTTGGAGAGCGCGAGCCGCAGTTCGGCGCCGCGGGGCCGCGGCATGTGCGCCGCCGCGCGGACGACGGCGAAGGCGGCGAGCCGCAGAAGCGCGAAGGTGGTGACCGCGCCGCCGACGAACCACAAGGCGGCCTTCAGGTTGCTGGCGATGGCGATGGTGAGCAATGCGAGCAGCAGGCCGCCGGCCAGCGTCGCGGCCAGGTAGACGGCACGGGGCCGCCCCTCCAGGGGCGCGACGAAGGCACGGAACAGGTTGCCGGCCGGCACTTCCTGGGCCCGTGCCAGAGGCCACAGGGCGAAGGTGACGGCGGTCAGCAGGCCGAAGGCGGCGGCGGTCAGCAGCGGCACCGGATAGAGCCCGGCCTGAGGCTGTACCGGCAACAGGCCGGCCACGGCCTCCATGGCCAGGCTCGGCGCGATGGCGCCGACGATCAGTCCGGCGAGCACGCCGAGCAACGCCAGCCCCATGATCTGGATCAGGTAGAGCCCGAAGATCAGCCGTCCCGGCGCCCCCAGGCATTTCAGGGTGGCGATGGTCTCGGTCTTGCCGTCGAGGTAGCTCTTGACCGCGTTGCCGACGCCGATGCCGCCGACCAGCAGGGTGGTCAGCCCGACGAAGGTCAGGAACAGGGTCAGGCGGTCGATGAATCGGCGCAGGCCGGGTGCCGCCTCGTCGAGGCTGCGGATGCGCCAGCCGGCGTCGGGGAAGGCGGTCTTGAGCCCCTCGATCCAGGTCCCGACGTCGGTTCCGGCGGGCAGCGCCAGCCGGTAGTGATAATTGATCTGGCTGCCGGGCTGCACCAGACCGGTATCGGGCAGGGCGTCGCGGGCGATCATCGCACGCGGCCCGAAGGCGACGACGCTGGCGACCCGGTCCGGCTCCTTGGCGATGGTGGCGCGGACGTCGAACTCGGCCTCGCCGATGCGCAGCCTGTCGCCGATCGATAGTCCGAGCTTGGTCAACAGATTGGGATCGACGACGACACCCCACAGGCCCTCACGTTTGGTCAGCAATTCGGACGGCGGGGCCGCAGGTGTCGTCTGCAGGGTGCCGGTCAGGGGGTAGGCGCCGTCGACGGCCTTGAGTTCGACCAGCGAGCGGCCGTCCTTTTCCGCCGGACGGGCCATGGCCCGCATGCGGATGATTTCCGAAAATCGTTCGGATTGTCCGCGCAGATAGGCCAGCTGTTCGTCGTCGGCGGTGCGATGGATCAGGCGCAAATCGACGTCGCCGCCGAGCAGGACCCGCGCATCGGCACGCAGGCCGGCGACGATGGACTGGCTGAACGACCCGACTCCGGCGATTGCCGCCACGCCCAGGGCCAGGCAGGCCAGGAAGACTCGGAATCCGCGCAGCCCGCCGCGCAGTTCACGGCGGGCCAGCCGGAAGGCGAGGCCGAACCCGTTCACGCCGCCCCCGACGCTTTGATCACCGGTTCGTCGCCGACGATGCGGCCATCGGCCAGGTGCAGCACCCGCGTGCAGCGCTTGGTCAGTTCCGGTTCATGGGTGACCAGCAGCAGGGTGGTGCCGATCCGCTTCTGCATGTCGAACAGGACGTCCATCACGGTCTCGCCGGTGGCGCCGTCGAGATTGCCGGTCGGTTC